>Ga0081538_10001095_pt1 | contig 28709 bp, 28 predicted proteins | sample TabmetS5T2R1_FD_71022 | JGI IMG/M metagenome (GOLD analysis project Ga0081538, IMG submission 71022) | Tabebuia heterophylla rhizosphere microbial communities from the University of Puerto Rico - S5T2R1 | ecosystem: Host-associated > Plants > Roots > Rhizosphere ...
TGCTCGGCGCCGATCGCCGGGGACCACAGCCGCCCGGCCCAACCCCGTGGTCTCAGCGACTCGTCGCCGTCCGCTGCGTTCGGCTCGAACCAGTTCGCGCGCTCCCAACCGGCCTTTTCGCCGAAAGCGGCTCCGAGCTCCTGGAGCCGCGGATAGGCGGGCGACAGCCGGAGGGGCCGCCCGGCCTCGCGTTCGTGTCCCGGGTACTTGACGTCGTAGTACGTCGAGTAGATCTCGTACGAGCGGGCCAGCGTGTAGTCGCGGCTCGCGTAGTGCCGGCCGAAGCGGCGCGAGTCCATCTCCCAGACGTCGAGGCTCGGCACTCCCTCGACGATCCATTCCGCGACGAGCTTGCCCATCCCGCCGGCTCCGGCGAGGCCGTGTGCGCAGAACCCCGTCGCAGTCCAGAGTCCCCGGACGTCGGTCGGCCCGAGAATGAACTCACCGTCGGGGGTGAACGCCTCTGGGCCGTTCACGAGCCGCACGACCTCGGCGTCGCCGAGCATCGGGACGCGTACGAGCGCGTTCTCCATCAGTTCCTGGAAGCGGTCCCAGTCCTCCTCGAGCAGGCGCCCGTTGAAGTCGGGCGGAATGCCATCGAGGCCCCAGGGCGCCGGATGCCGCTCGTAACCGCCCATGATCAGGCCGCCTGATTCGCCGCGGAAGTAGACGAGCAGCGAGGGATCGCGCATGGTCGGCAGATCGAGCGGCAGCCCCGCGGGCCGCGTGACGAGGTACTCGTGGGCGAAGGGGATCACCGGCACGATGACGCCGGCGAGGCGGCCAATCTCGGCGGCGAACATGCCGCCTGCGTTGACCACGATCTCGGTCTCGATCTCGCCTTTATCCGTCTCGACGCTCTTGACGCGGCCGCGGTCCACCGCGATGCCGGTGACGCGTGTGTTCGTTTCGATCTCGGCGCCGCCGCGGCGTGCGCCCTCGGCTAGGGCGAGGGTCAGCTGGCTCGGGTCGATGTAGCCGTCGGTGGGCAGATGTGCCGCGCCGAGCACGCCGTCGATCGACATTGGCGGAAAGAGCTCGAGCGCCTCCTCGGCCGAGATCAGCTCGAGCGGCAGGCCGAAGGTCTTCGCCCAGCCCGCCTGGCGGTCGAGCTCCTCCATCCGCTCCTTCGAGGACGCGAGGCGGAGCGACCCGACCTCGTGCCACCCGGTCTCGAGCCCGACCTCGTCGCCGAGTGTGCGGTAGAGCTCGACTGAGCTCATCATCATCTTTGTCAGGCTCAGCGAGCCCCGGAGTTGGCCCACGAGGCCGGCGGAGTGGAACGTCGAGCCGCTCGTCAGATCCGCCCGCTCGAGGAGCACGATGTCGCTCCAGCCGAGCTTCGTCAGCCAGTAGGCGACGGCGCAGCCGCCGACGCCGCCGCCGATGACCACGACCTGCGCGCGGTTCTTCATGCGAGCTCGAGCCGCTCAAAGTGGCGGTCGGCGTAGTCCACGAAGTCGAAATCGAGGTTCGAGATGCCCTGTTGGACGACGCCCCACATCGCTTCGCGGAAGTCCGACATGAAGCGCATCAGCCGTAGGTGCTCCTGGTGCTCGTCATCCACCCGGCCGAAGTACGCCTCGAGCAGGACGTCGCTGTCTTGGGACGTCAGCTCGTTGTTCACGGAGAAGTTCGCGAGGTCGAAGAACCGGTCGCCCATTCCGGCGTACTCCCAGTCGACGATTCGGATGCCGTCGGAACCGCGGATGAAGTTCGCGTTCAGCAGGTCGTTGTGGCACGGATGCAGGGGCTGCGGGCCCAGCGTGCGCTCGATCTCGTCGGCGCGCGCCTTGGCCCGCTCGTACGCCGGAGGCAGGCGGACGCCGTGCGCCAGCGCGGTGTCGCGGTAGGCCTCGACAACGCGGAACGAGTCGAATCGAGCCGGGAACTCCGGCCCCTCGTGAACGCGCCGCAGCAGGGCCGCCGTCTCGCGCAGCGTCTCGGGCTGACGCATCTCCTCGAGCGGGACCGGTTGGCCTTCGACGAAGCGGGTGACGAGCGATCCGTCCACGAAGGCGACGACCTCCGGGGCGACGCCGAGGTCGGCGGCGGCTTGCGCGGCTGCGTGCTCGGCTCCCCGGTCGATCCCGAGCAGCTCCGTGTCGGCGCCGGCGATGCGAAGGACGTACGCCTCGCGGTCGGCGACGACCTTGAAGTTGTGGTTCGTGATTCCGCCGCCCAGTGGCTCCAGCTGGAGCTCGTGGTCGGGCCAGATCCTCGCAGCTAGCGCCTCGGCGTCCACCCGGGCGATCCTAAGCTCCTCGGATGCGCGCGCTCCTGCTCGACTTCAACGGCACGCTCTCCGAGGACGAGCCCCTGCTCTGCCGCATCTTCCAGGAGCTCTTCGCTGAGGCCGGCAAGCCGGTGACCGAGGAGGAGTACTACGCGGAGCTCGCGGGCTTCTCCGATCGGGAGGTCATCCAGCGGTGGCTCGGGCGCGAGGACCCGGCGCTCGAGCAGCGGAAGATCGATCGATACCGCGAGCTGGCCGACGGCTCGACCGTGACGGAGGAGGCACGTCACGCGGTTCGGGAGGCAGCGGAGCGCGTTGCTCTGGCAATCGTCTCGGGTTCGGCGCGGGCCGAGATCGAGCCGGTGCTGGAGGCGGCCGGCATCCGGGATGTCTTCACCGCGATCGTGGCGCTGGACGACGTCCGGCGTGGCAAGCCCGATCCCGAGGGATACCTGCTCGCGTTGCATCTGCTCGGCGTCGAGGGGTCGGCTGCCGCCGCCGTCGAGGACTCCGAGGCCGGCGTGGCGGCTGCGAAGGCGGCCGGGCTCTACACCGTCGGCGTGACGACGACGCTCTCACGCGAGCGCCTAGCCGAGGCCGACGAGGTCGCGAAGCGTCTTGAACGGGACTTGATCCGGCGGCTAGTGTCGTCCGCGTGATCTCGCTCGACGAGCTGCGTGCCGACGTCGAGAGCGGCGCGATCGACACCGTCGTCGTCGCCTTCACCGACATGCAGGGACGGCTCATGGGCAAGCGCGTCCATGCGGAGTTCTTCCTCGAGGACTCCGCTGAGCATGGGGTCGAGGGCTGCAACTACCTGCTCGCGCTCGAGATGGACATGGACCCGGTCCCGGGGTATGCGCTCACGAGCTGGGAGCAGGGCTACGGCGACTTCCAGCTGTCACCAGACCTCGCGACGCTCCGGCGGATCCCCTGGCTCGAGGGCACCGCGCTCGTCCTCGCCGACGTGCTCCTGCACGACGGCTCGGGGGTGAAGCCGTCACCGCGGCAGGTGCTGAAAGCGCAGGTCGAGCGTGCCGAGTCGCTCGGCTACAAACCGATGTTCGGCTCCGAGCTCGAGTTCTATCTCCTCCGCGAGAGCTACGAGGAGGCGCACGCGAAGCACTACCGCGACCTGACTCCCTCGGTCCCCTACATCCTCGATTACCACATCCTCGCCACGAGCTATGACGAGCCACTGCTCCGCCAGATGCGGAACGGCATGCACGCCGCGGGCATCCGCGTGGAGAGCTCTAAAGGCGAGGCGTGGCCGGGCCAGCAGGAGATCAACTTCCGCTACGCCGACGCGGTCACGATGGCCGACAACCACGTGATCTACAAGAACGGCGCCAAGGAGATCGCGCACCTGAACGGATGCTCGATCACCTTTATGGCGAAGCCAGATCACACGTGGATCGGGAGCTCGTGCCACATCCACTCGAGCCTCTGGCGCGACGACGAGAACGCCTTTGCCGGCGAGTCCGACGTCTTCAAGCAGTACCTCGCCGGGCAGATCGCGGCGCTGAAGGAGCTCGCGATCTTCGTCGCGCCGACGATCAACTCGTACAAGCGCTTCGCGGCGGGCAGCTGGGCGCCGACGTCGCTCGCCTGGGGGCACGACAACCGCACCTGCGGGTTTCGGATCGTCGGCCACGGATCGTCGCTTCGGACCGAGACGAGGATCCCGGGCGGCGACGTCAACCCATATCTCGCGTTTGCGGCGTTGCTTGCCGCCGGGCTCTACGGGATCGAGAACGAGCTCGAGCTGCCCGCCGCGCTCGAGGGCAACGCCTACGAGTCGGACGCCGAACGGTTCCCGCACTCGCTCCGCGAGGCGATCGCGGCGCTCGAGGAGGGCAAGGTCGGGCGAGCGGCCATGGGCGACGAGGTGATCGACCACTACCTGAACTACGCGCGCACGGAGCAGCGGCTCTTCGACGAGGTCGTGACGTGCTACGAACGAGAGCGGATGTTCGAGCGCGGATGAGACCGTTGATTGGGATCACGTCCTACGCGGAGGAGGTCCGCATGGGCGTCTGGACCGAGGATGCCGCTGTCGTCCCGCTCGCCTACGTCCGGGCCGTCGAGCACGCCGGCGGCCGGCCGATCGTCCTGCCACCGGTCGAGGACGGGGACGAGGAGACGCTCGACGCGCTCCACGGCGTGATCTTCTCGGGTGGCGGGGATCTCGACCCGGAGCTGTACGGCGCCGAGCCCCACAACGCGACGGATACGCCAAAGCCTTGGCGCGACGAGCCGGAGCTGAGACTGCTCGAGGCGGCGCTTGCACGCGACATGCCGGTGCTGGCGATCTGCCGCGGCTCGCAGCTGCTGAACATCTCCCGCGGTGGCGACCTTGTCCAGCACCTGCCTGAGATCGTGGGGCACGAGCGCCACAAGCACGAGCCGGGCTCGTACTCGGATCACGACGTGAAGGTCGCACCGGACAGCCGGCTCGGGGCGTTGGTCGGCGATCACGCGCCGGTGAAGTCCCACCACCACCAGGGCATGGGTCGTATCGGCGAAGGCTTGCGCGAGGTCGCGTGGGCGGAGGACGGCGTCGTCGAGGGCCTCGAGGATCCGGGTAAGCGCTTCGCGCTTGGCGTCCTCTGGCATCCGGAGGAGGGCGAGGACTTCGCGCTCTTCAAGGGCCTCGTGGACGAGGCGCGGCGCTACCGGGAGGAGCGGGCAGCGTGACCGTCGTTCTCAACCCGGCGACCGAGGAGGCGATCGCCGAGGTTCCCGCCGCATCGGCTGAGGACGCCGATCGAGCGGTCGAGGCGGCTCGCCGCGCGTTCCCGGCGTGGCGCTCGGTGGAGCCGTCGGATCGCGCCCGGCTGCTGCGTGGGCTGGCGGCGCTCGTCGAGGAGCATGGGGAGGAGCTGGCGCGGCTGGAGAGCCGCAACGCCGGCAAGCCCATCACCGACGCGCGCGGCGAGGTCGGCATGGTCGCGGAGGTCTTCTACTTCTACGCCGGTGCCGTCGACAAGCACCACGGCGAGACGATCCCTGTGTCCGGCGGCGTCGACCTCACGTTCCGCGAGCCGCTCGGGGTGGTTGGGCTGATCGTCCCCTGGAACTTCCCGCTCGCGATCGCGAGCTGGAAGCTCGGCCCGGCGCTCGCTTGCGGCAACACCGTCGTTCTCAAGCCTGCGGAGCTGACACCGCTGACCGCGCTGCGGCTCGGTGAGCTCGCGCTCGAGGCCGACATTCCGGAGGGTGTCCTCAACGTGCTCCCGGGGTCAGGCTCCGTTGTCGGCTCGCGGCTCGTGGAGCACCCGGACGTGGCCAAGATCGGCTTCACCGGTTCCACGGAAGTGGGGCGCTCGGTGATGGAGGGCGCCGCCGGCACGATCAAGCGCGTCACGCTCGAGCTCGGTGGGAAGTCGGCGAACATCGTGTTCGCGGACGCCGATCTGGAGGTCGCGGCGGCGTCGGCCCCTTACGCCGTCTTCGGGAATGCCGGCCAGGACTGCTGCGCGCGCTCGCGGATCCTGGTCGAACGCAGATCCTACGACCGTTTCGTCGAGTTGCTCGTCCAGGCGACCGGCGAGCTGCGGGTCGGCGACCCGGAGGACGACGCGACGGAGATGGGCCCGTTGATCTCGGCGGAGCAGCGCGAAAAAGTGTCGTCCTTCGTGGATGGTAACGTTGTCTTCAATGGCAACATACCTGGAGATCGGGGTTTCTGGTTCCCCTGCACCCTCGTCGAGGCGACGAACGAGGATCGGGTCGCGCGCGAGGAAGTTTTCGGCCCGGTCGCCGCCCTGATCCCGTTCGAAGACGAGGACGATGCGGTCCGCATCGCCAACGACACGCCGTACGGCTTGTCCGGGTCGATCTGGACCCGTGACGTGGGGCGGGCCATGCGCGTGGCGCGGGCGGTGGAGACCGGCGTTCTCTCCGTCAACTCGAATACTTCCGTGCGGGTCTCGACACCATTCGGCGGGTTCAAGCAGTCCGGCTTCGGACGTGAGCTCGGGATGCACGCCATGGAGGGCTACTCCGAGGTGAAGAACGTCTACGTCGCCACTGACTAGTGCCTCGTCCAGTGATGCCGCCGAGTCTCTGGGTCGCGAGCACCAAGCCAGAAGCCGCACTCGGCCGCGGCAAGGCTTGGCAGCCTTGGCAAGGACGAGGGTGGGTTCTGGCGCCGCGTGATCGCGGGCCAGAGGCCGGCATGTATTGCTGGATGAGGCACTAAGTGGGGCGCCTGGACGGCAAAGTCGTCGTGATCACCGGCGCGGGCTCGGGCATGGGCCGCGACGCGACGATCCTGTTCTCGGAGGAAGGCGCGAGCGTCTGTGCCGCCGACATCGACCGCGAGGCGGCCGAGGAAACGGCCGCGGCGGCGCGCGACGCGTTCGCCGTCGACGTGAACGTGGCCGAGCCAGAAAGCGTCGTGGCGATGTACGCGGCCGTCGCCGAGCGGTACGGCGGGATCGACGTGCTCTACAACAACGCGGGCATCTCGCCGGCCGACGATGCGTCGATCCTCGAGACGGAGCCCGACGCCTGGCAACGCGTCCAGGACGTGAACACGAAGGGCGTCTACCTGTGCTGCAAGCACGGCATCCCGTATCTGCTGGACCGGGGTGGAGGATCGGTGATCAACGTCGCCTCGTTCGTGGCGCTCGTCGGAGCGGCGACGTCGCAAATCTCGTACACGGCCTCGAAGGGCGCCGTCCTCTCGCTCTCCCGCGAGCTCGGCGTGCAGTTCGCGCGCCAAGGCGTGCGCGTCAATGCCCTGTGTCCCGGCCCGGTGGAGACACCGCTCCTGCTGCGGATCTTCGGCGACGACCCGGCCGCCTACGAGCGGCGGCGCGTGCACCTGCCAATGGGCCGGCTGGCGAAGCCGCGGGAGATCGTCAACGCAGCGCTGTTTCTCGCAAGCGACGAGTCGTCGTACGTGAACGGCGCGACGTTCGTCGTCGACGGCGGACTGACCGCGGCCTACGTCACGCCGGAATAGTCAGCACGATCTTGCCGAAGTGGTCGCCGGACTCCATCCGCTCGTGCGCCGCCCGGGCCTCGGCCAGCGGGTAGACGCTGTCGATCACGGGCTTCGCCCGGCCTGACGCGACGAGCTCGTAGGCGCCCTCGAAGTCGGCCTTGGTGCCCATGGTCGAGCCGAGGATCGTCAGCTGCTTCCACCAGATGCGATGGAGCGACGCCTTCGGGTTCGGGCCCGTCGTTGCCCCGCAGACCGCGATCCGGCCGTGGGGCCGGACGGCTTGGAGCGACGTCTGCCACGTTGCCTCGCCGACATGCTCGACGACGACGTCGGCCCCTGGACCGCCGGTCGCCTCCTTGACCGCGTCGACGACGTCGCTCGTCCCGTGGTTGACGACTGCCTCGGCGCCGAGTCCTCGGGCGAGCTCGAGCTTGGCGTCGCTGGACGACGTCGCGATCACGTGGGCCCCGAGGGCTCGGGCAATCACGAGCGCGGCCGACCCGATCCCGCTGCCGGCTCCCCAGACCAGAACCCACTCACCCGGCTGAATCGCGGCACGGGTGACGAGCATCCGGTAGACGGTCTCGAAGACGAGCGGGAACGCCGCGGCCTCTTCGAACGAGACGTCGTCGGGGATGGGATAGACGTTCGGTGACGGGACGGCGATCAGCTCGGCGTGCGTGCCGTCGGTGTGCTCGCCGATGACGGTGATCTTGTCGCCGTGCTCGAGCCCAGGATTGATGACGACACGACGGCCGGACTCGTCCACGCCGGCCCCGTCAGCGCCCAGGATCCGCGGCTTCGGCACCGACGGAAGGCCCCGGCGCACCCAGAGGTCGAGCCGGTTCAGCGACGCCGCGCGGAGCTGAATCAGCACATCGTCCGGCCCCGGCTCAGGATCTGGTGCATCCTCGTAACGCAGCACCTCCGGGCCGCCGTCCTCATGGATGCGCACAGCCTTCATTGCGCCCGATGCTAGGCAGAATCCGACCCATGACGGCCGCCGAACTCGAACTGCTGGCCGAGGAGCTCGGGATCGACGCGATCGGCGCGACACCGGCCGAGCCCTACGACGAGACGGAGGAGCACATCCGTGAGCGCCGAGAGCGCGGTCTCTTCGCCGACTTGCGGTTCACGATGGCGCAGCCGGAGGTGTCGTGTCATCCCGAGTCGCTGCTCGACGACGCGCGTACCGTCATCTCCGCAGCACTCTGCTACTACAGGCCGGGGCCCGAGCCTGAAGCGGGCGAAGGCCGAATGCCGCGCTACACCTGGACGGACGCCTACGACCAGCTCCGCGAGAAGCTCGACGCGCTGGGCCGGCGGCTCGGGGCGGAGTACCGCGTCCTCGTCGACGCGAACCAGCACGTCGACCGCGAGGCCGCCGCGCGCTCGGGCGTCGGCTTCTACGGAAAGAACACGCTCCTGATCACGCGCAGGCACGGGTCGTGGGTCGTGCTCGGCACGCTCGTCACGGCCGCCGAGCTCGAGCCGACCGCGCCGCTGGATCTCGACTGCGGATCCTGCCGGCTGTGCATCGACGCGTGTCCCACAGGCGCGCTCGACGAGCCGGGAACGGTCGATGCGAATCGCTGCCTCTCCTACTGGACGCAGTCGAAGCACACGATTCCGGCGGAGTACCGCGAGGAGCTGGGCGACCGGGTCTACGGCTGTGACATCTGCCAGGACGTCTGTCCGTGGAACCGCGGGATCGAGAAGCGGCGTGCCGGCGAGCCGCTACCTGAGCAGGCTGAGCCGACTGTGTCCCTCGTCGATTGGCTCGAGGCCGGCGACGCCGATCTGCGGGTGCGGTACCAGCGGCTGTTCGTCCCACGGAACGACCCGCGCTTCCTCCGGCGAAACGCACTCATCGCGCTCGGCAACAACGGAGCTCCGGAGCATCGCGAGCTCGCCGATCGGTACGCCCAGTCGGATGATCCGATGCTCCGCGAGCACGCAGAGTGGGCTGTGGACCGCCTGCACGCACGTCAGAATCCGTAGAGGTGGCCGGCCAGGACACGCGACGCTCGTCGTCAACCGAGATCTGGATGGCCTGGGTGCGCCTTTTTGCAGTCGGGTTCGCGTTCGTCGAGGTCGGCATCTTCGAATCGGCCAACTACCCTCCGGGCTACGAGGCCTGGGCGTGGGTCCTCACTGCCACGTTTGCGGCCGGGTCGATCGTCTTTCTCGCGCTCGCCTACCGTATGCCGCCGAGCGCACCCTGGGGCCGGATCGGGCTCGCAGCGCTGGCCTTTGATGCTGCGGTCGTCTACGGCTACATCCTGATCTTCACCTTCGAGCCGGGCACGCCGATGCGTCAGCTCGTCTACATCCCACTCATCGAGGCTGCGCTCAGGTTCGGGTTCGTCGGGGTGATCGCAATCTCCGCATTCTCGGCCGCGGCGCTCGGCTTGACCGAGTGGTGGCGGGAGGAGCACTTCCCGCCGCAGGAGTTCGACATCAGCCGGGTCACGCTGCCCGTCGGCGTTCAATTAATCATCGGCGCGGTCGTCGGGTCGCTCGTGGATCGCTTGCGAAAGCAGCGAGCAAGCGCCACTGCGAGGGCCGCCGAGGCGGAGGAGCTACGCGACGAGCTCGGCCGGCGCGCGGACGTCCTGGACGCGACCAACCGCTGCGCACGTGCGCTCTCGTCCTCGCTCGAGATCGAGCAGGCATTTGCCGCGTTCATCCGCGAGCTTCGCGGGCTTCTGCCGTTCGACCGGACTGCGATCCTGCTCGTCGAGGACGGACACCTGCGCGTGTTCGCGACTGCCGGGGCCGCGGCGGACACGGTCTTCCCGCCCGGGACGATTGTCCCGATCGCCGGGTCGGCGGTGAACCAGCTTCAGGCCGGTCACGCGATCTACCGCGAGGACATGACCGAGCGGCAGTTCGAAGAGGAGGACGACTTCGTCGAGCTCGGTCTCCTCTCGCGCGTGCTCGCTCCGCTTCTCGCGGGCCCGGAGACGATCGGCGCGATCTCGGTCGTGCGCCGCGAGAAGCACGCATTCTCCCCGAGTGACATCGAGCTGCTGAGCCTGCTCGGGCGCCTTGTCGGCAGTGCGGTTCAGAACATTCGCGCGTACGAAGCGGAGCGCACGACCGCTGAGGAGCTCCGGCGGCTCTCGGCGCTGCGGGCCGACTTCGTCTCGCTCGTCTCCCACGAGCTCAGGAGCCCGATGGCGTCGGTGATCGGATCGGCGCGCACGCTTCAGATGCGCTGGCGGGAGCTCACGCCGGACCAGCGCGAGTCGTTCCTGTCCTTGATCGCGCACGAGACGTCACGACTGGCCGACCTGATCGGCGACGTCCTCGACACGTCGCGGATCGAAGCGGGGACGTTCAGTTACTCGTTCGACGATGTCGACCTCGCGGCGCTCGTCCGTGACTCGACCGCCGCCGCCGAACGGGGCCAGGACGAGGTTCCGGTGCGTGCCGTCGTTCACGATCCGCTGCCCCAGGTCCGCGGCGACCGTGAGCGGCTCCGCCAGGTTCTGGTCAACCTGATCGACAACGCGGTCAAGTACTCGCCGCCCGGCCGCGAGGTCCGCGTCGAGGCGCAGGCGATGAACGGCCGCGTCGTGATCGAAGTGCGCGACGGGGGACCGGGGATCCCGCCTGAGCACCAGTCGGTCATCTTCGAGAAGTTCGGCCGCGTCCAGGGCGGTTCCGCCAAGCCCGGCACCGGCCTCGGGCTCTTCATCGCCCGGTCGATCGCCGAGGCGCACGGCGGGTCACTCGGCGTGCGCTCGAATCCCGATCAGGGTGCGACGTTCACGCTGTCACTGCCGGTCGGGCTCGACTAGGTCGCGGCCGCCACGCGCGAGACGTTCAGCTCGCGCGTGAGCTCCTTCGCCCGCGCCGCCACGCGCTTCCTGAGCTCCGCCGGCTCGAGGACGGCGGCCTCGCCGCGGTAGGAGAGGATCTCGCCGACGAGCCACTCCTCGCCGGCCGGCGTTTCCCGCACGGCGGAGCCGTCGGCAAGCGGCGTCGCGCCGCGCTCGACCTCCCAGCGCGCGACCTGCGGCGAGTACCAGATGCGCACCGTCTGCGTCCCGCCGAAGCGCTGCGGATCGAACTCCGGCCGGCGTTCGAAGCGCTCGCGGAGCTTCTTGGCGCTCCGGATGCGATCGAGGCGGAAGCTCCGTGAGGCGTCGTTCGCGGGATCGAAGGCGTGGAGGTACCAGTGTGGGAGCTCGCGCTCCAGCTGGTAGGGCTCGACCACTCGCGTCGTCGGCTGCTTCTCGCCCTCCTTGAGGTACTCGATCTCGACGAGACGGCTGGTTCGGATCGCGTCGCTGAACTTCGTGACCAGATCCTCTTCCGAGCGCGGGACGTCCGGCTCTGGCGTCTGGGCGAGCTCGAACTCCCCGAACGTCTCTTCGAGCTTCCGCCGGACGCGCTCGAGCGGCGTGTGCGCGTCCGCAGCGATCATCGGTCCGACGAACTCGAGCGCAAGCCGGATCGCCCGAGCCTCGAGCGGGGTGAGCCTCGGGGGCGCTCGGAATGTGTCGCCGAAGAGCTCCTTGTCGACGTGAACATGGTCGCCGCGCAGCTCGGCATAGACGGCGTAGCAGCCGCCGCCGAAGTTCACAAGGTTCAGGAGCTGCAGGTGCTCTTCAAGGGACTCCTCCGGGATGCGGAAGCGCTCGACGAGCTCGCGTGCCGGGATCTCGGCCTGCGTGTCCTCGCCGCAAGCGTCGAGCAGGTACGCGAGCAGCGCCTGGAGCACGCCGAAGCGCTCGGGCGCCACCGGCGAGCCGGGGCGCTCCGGCGGCTCGAGCTCCTCACGCGCGACTTCGGCCGCGAGCTTCGGCGGAGCCCCTTCATGCTGCTCGCGGACGCGCTGAAGAGCGGCCTTGACGGCCCGCCGCAGCTCGGGCGGCCCCTGCGGCACGGCGCGGCCGTCCTGCCGCAGGATCCAACGGGCCAGCGCCTCGAGGCTCGCGTAGCCGGTGACGAAGACGCCGTCGTCGACCCGGCCGGCGCGTCCGTAGACCCGCTCGACCCACCAGGCGGCGTCACCGGCGACCTCGATTCGCGCCTCACCGTCGGAGGGCCCGAACTGCCAGTCGGGCCGGCCTCGATAGGCCTCGACGTCGAACTCCTCCGGCAGGCGGAAATCACGCTCCCGACGCGTCGCGAGCCGGATGTCGCCTTGGATCCGCGAGACGCGGAACGTCCGGTCGGCGTCGCGGTCGTGATCGCGTCCGATGACGTACCAGCGGCCGCGATCGAGCAGGAGCGCGTATGGGTCGACGGTGCGCTCGAGCTCCTGGTTGCGCGACATCGAGCGATACCGGAATTTGACAGTTCGCTGCTTCGAGATCGCGCTCTCGAGCTTTGCCAGCCGCCCCGGGGTCTCCGGCGAGTAATCCACGTCGCGGATCTCGATCCGGTCGGCCGTCTCGCTCGGCGCTTCCTCGAAGCCGGGCCGGCCGAGCGCGAGGTTCTGGAGCGCGAGGCGCAGCGGCTCCGCGTAGGCGAAGTTCCCCTCGAGCAGGTAGAGGCTCGTTTGCAGCGCCGCAAGCTCCTCGTCGGAGAGCTCGAGTGGCTGTAGGAAGTAGCGCTCCGACCGCAGCGTGTAGAGCTCCTCGCCGGTGAACTCGTCGCGTTGCGAGTCGAGCGGGACGCCGAGCGCGATCAGCTCGGCCCGATCCGAGTAGAAACGGCGCGCGAAGGCCTCGTCGGACATCTCCGAGTACCCCTCGACGTTGCCTTTGACGTCTCGCGCCGTCAGCGCCCGGCGCTCCGCCATCAGGAACGCGACGAGCGAGAGCTGCCGAATCAGCTTGTCGGTGTCATGGGACATGCGAGGGAGGCGGTATTCTGTCGAATCCGCGTTTGTTGTCGCTCACGACAACTCCTGGGGCGACTTTGTGACACGGCCGTTAAGCGTTATGCTCTCGAACTTCACAGGCTTTTGACGCCCTTAATTCGTGATTAACAGACCTTTGCCGCCGCTTAATCGAGGAGCTGCTACTTAAGGATGGACGCTCAGAAGCTGGCAATTCAAAACCGCATGTATCAGTACTCACGGGCGATTTACCGCTCGATCAAAGACCTCGTCGATCCGTACGTCCCGGCCGACACCCAGGCCGAGTACCGCCGGGCCGTGCTCGCTGCGTGCGAAGACACGATGGATCGCCTCGCCCGCGACCCGCTCTACTTCTCGAAGCCGGACCGGGCGCTCTTTCAGGACATCCGGCGCTACTTCCCGATCCGCGCCCAGGCCCAGGTCGCCTGGGTCGTCGAAGAGGGAGTCGGCGCAGCCGTCGCCTACATCAAAGAGCAGATCGAGGCAGGCGCATTCGACGGCGGAGCTCCGCGCTGCCGCGCCACGACGCGCAAGGGCAAGCCGTGCCAGCGCACGCCGCTTCCCGAGCGCGACTACTGCCCCTCGCACCAGCATCTCGAGACCGCCGCGGCGGCTTAAGAGCTACTGGGCCGCTGTGATCCGGCGCGCGTAGGAGTTCCCGAAGCCCTGGTCCGCTGCGCGTGAGGCCGCGTCCTGCGCCTCGCCGAGCGTCCGGTAGACGCCGCTGAAGACGACGTAGTAGCCGGGGTGCAGGCTCGAGAAGCGCGACGAGGCAAGGATGCCGACGTCCTCAAGGCCCGCCTCCAGCGCTCGCCGCCCCTGGGCGGCCGCTCGCGGCCGGCCGCTGGACGTTGGGAGCGAGGCGAGGACGAGTGTCCACCCGCTCCGGCCTCGCGGCCAGGCGATCAACCGCTTCCGCCGCGCGTCCGGACGCGGCGTCGTCTCGGTGGTCGTCGTCGCCGACGTCTCGGTCGTCGCGGTCGGAACGGTCGGCGCGGGCGCAGCGGTCGTCGGGACCTCGGCAACGGTCGTCGGGAGGGGGGCCGTATCGCCGACAAGCGTTTCGCGCGCGGCGCTCTCGGCCTCGCGCGTCCAGAGGATCGCGCCCGATGCGGCGATGACCGCGACAAGGAGCGCGAGGAGCGACGGCCAGATCCAGTCGCCCGGATACCAGCGCAGCCGCCGTCTCCAGCCCTCGGCGAGGGCAGGAACGACGCCCGGCGTGCGCAGGCGATTGCCGCACTCGAGGCAGTACTCCTGAAGCGGCTCCGCCGTGCTGCCGCAGCGCGGGCAGCGGGCCTCGGTGCCCTCCATCAGACTTCCGCAGGCTCCTTCGGCTTGGCGCCGGGCTCGGTGTCGGCGGGCGGCTCGTTCGGGGTCTCAACCGGGCTACCGCAGCGGCCGCAGAACTGAACGTCCGCGGGCAGCGGCGAGCCGCAGCGCGCGCACGAGACGACCGGGCGAGGCCCGGCGGGCCGGCCGCAGTTGGCGCAGAAGTGCGCTCCCCAGGCGAGGGGCGCGCCACATGAGCAGCGGAGTCCGCCACGACTGGACGCCGCGGCGAGGAGCGAGTCGAGCTCGTTCAGGCGGTCCTCGAGCGCGACCAGGTCCGCGCATCGTTCCGTGACCAGCTCGACGCGAAACCGGTCGCGCCTGAACATCTCGAAGACGAGGCCGCCGAGATCACGAAGGCGCTCCTCGCGCTCGCGCAGGAGAGCCCGGCGCTCGCGCTTGAGCGCCCCCGGATGGGACGCGCGGCGCGCCGCCTCGCCGGAGGCAGTACGCCCGGACGTTCGGCCGAACGGCCACAGACCTGCCATCGGCTCCCGAAGCTAGCGGACCTACAGGTCGACGACGACCACGCGCTGCTCCGTGAACTCCTGCACGGAGTAGGCAGGCCCCTCACGGGTGTTCCCGGAGTCCTTGACGCCGCCGTAGGGCATCTGGTCGGCACGGAACGTCGGCGCCTCGTTGACCGTCACCCCGCCGAACTCGAGCTCCTGCGCTGCGCGCATGGCGGTGCGAAGGTCGCTCGTGAAGATCCCCGCTTGGAGGCCGAAACGCGTCCCGTTCGCGAGCTCGAGCGCCTCGTCGAGGTCGTCGTAGGGGCTCACAGTCACGACGGGGCCGAAGACCTCCTCACACGACACGTTGAGGTCGGGCGCCGCGTTCGCGATCACCGTCGGCCGGAGCAGCTCGCCGTCGAGCTCGCCGCCGGTGAGGACCTCGGCGCCGGCCTGGCGCGCCTCGTCGATCCACTGGAGGATCCGGTCGCGGGCGTCCTCGTCGATCACGGGCCCGACGTCGGTCTCCTCGTCGGCCGGGTCGCCGATGACGAGCTGCTCGACCTTCGGGACGAGGAGCTCGAGGAAGCGCTCGTACTGAGCCCGCTGCACGTAGACGCGCTGGATCGAGATGCAGCTCTGGCCGGCGAAGGAGAACCCGTGCTGCGCGGTCGCGCTCACTGCCGCCTCGACGTCGGCGTCGCCCTCGACGATCAGCGGTGTTGCGTTGCCGAGCTCGAGGTTGACACGCTTGCGCGCAGCGCGTTCGCGTAGCTTCCAGCCGACGTCGCTCGAGCCGGTGAAGGTGATCACCTTGACGCGCTCGTCTTCGACCAGCACATCGCCGATCTCGGACGCGGGCCCGACGAGCACGTTCAGCCAGCCGGGCGGCAGTCCCGCCTCGGTCTCGAGCTCGGCCAGCAGGAGCGCAGAGAGCGGCGTCTGGCTCGCCGGCTTCAGCACGACGGCACAGCCGGCGGCGAGCGCGGGCGCGATCTTGTGCGCGACCAGGTTCAAGGGGAAGTTGAAGGGGCTGATCGCCCCGACGACGCCGATCGGCGTCCGCAGCGTGAACGCGAGCTTTCCCTCGCCTGCCTGTGACGCGTCCATCGGGACGACCTCGCCGGCGAGTTTCCGCGCCTCGACGGCCGCGAACGTGTACGTGGACATCGCGCGCGACGCCTCGATCTTCGCGGCCTTCATCGGCTTTCCGGCCTCATCGGAGATTTGCCGTGCGACCTCTTCGTGGCGCCGGCCGAGCGCTCCCGCGACGCGCACGAGGATCTCGGCCCGTTTGTGGGCCGGGAGTGGCTCCTGCATGGCCGCTTCGGCGGCGTCGACAGCGCGACGCGCCTCCTTGGCGCCGGCCTTTGCGACGCGTCCGACGACTTCGCCGGAGTACGGCGAGCGCACCTCCTGCCACTCACCGGTCTCGACCCACTCGCCGCCGATCAGCAGCTTCCGCTCGGTGGCCGTCACGGCCATGGTGGGAGGATACGCTCGATGCCGTCTGTGATTCCTGAGACGCGGTACGCGCGAAGCGGCGACGTCAACATCGCCTACCAGGTCTCGGGCGACGGGCCGTTCGACCTCGTCCTCGTCCACGGGTTCATCTCGCATCTCGACCTCGACTGGGACGAGCCGGGCATGGCGCACTTCTTTCGGCGCCTCGGCTCGTTCTCACGGCTGATTCGCTTCGACAAACGCGGCACGGGGCTCTCCGACCGGCCCGGCGGCCTCCCCGACCTGGAGACGCGCATGGACGACGTGCGGGCCGTCATGGACGCGGTGGGCAGTGAGCAGGCAGCGCTTTTCGGCTACTCGGAAGGTGGCCCGATGTCCTGCCTCTTCGCTGCGACGTATCCAGAGCGCATCTTGTCGCTCGTTGTCTACGGGACGTACGCCAAGCGGCAGGACCCGGACGACGACTACCCCTGGGCCGCGACGAGGGAGGAGCGCCGTGCCTACTCGGCCGAGATCGAGCGTGAGTGGGGCGTCGACGCCGACCTCGGCTCGATGGCGCCGAACGCGGATGCGGCCCTTCGCGAGTGGTGGGCGAGGAGGGCGCGAGCGGCGGCGAGCCCTGGAGCGGCACGCGATCTAATCCTCATGAACAGCGAGATCGACGTGCGCGCACTGCTTCCGACGATCCGGGTTCCGACCCTCGTCCTGCACCGAGCGGGTGATCGGGACTCCCGCGTGGAAGAAGGGCGGTACATCGCCGACCACATTCCCGGAGCGCGATTCGTGGAGTTGACTGGAGAAGACCATCTCGTTTTGGTCCGCCCCGACGAGATCGTCGATGAGGTGGAGGAGTTCCTGACCGGCGCGCGGCCCGTCCCCGAGACAGAGCGCGTGCTCGCGACGGTGCTCTTCACCGACATCGTCGCGTCGACCGAACGGGCGGCCGAACTCGGTGATCGCCGCTGGCGCGAGCTGCTGGAACGCCACAACGCCGTCGTACGGCGAGAGCTCGAGCGGTTTCGCGGTCGTGAGGTCGACACGGCCGGCGACGGCTTCCTGGCGACGTTCGACGGGCCGGCGCGCGCGATCCGCTGCGCTCGCGCGATCCAGGCTGAGCTTGGGGACCTCGTCGAGCTTCGAGCGGGGCTCCACACCGGCGAGTGCGAGCTCATGGGCGACAAGGTCACAGGCGTCGCCGTCCATACCGGCGCGCGGGTCGCGGCGCAGGCTGGGCCGGGCGAAGTCCTTGTCTCGAGCACGGTCAAGGACCTCGTCGCCGGCTCAGGAATCGAGTTCGAAGACCGCGGGACGCACGAGCTGAAGGGCGTCCCTGGCGAATGGCGGTTGTACGCTGTTTCCAGTGCCTGACGCACTGATCGTCGATGCCGTCCGCAGCCCGATCGGGAAGCGGGACGGCGCCCTATCCAAGATCCGGGGAGACGAGCTCGCCGGCCAGATCCTGAACGGCCTCGTCGAGCGAGCGGGCGTCGATCCCGCGGAGGTGGAGGACGTCCAGATGGGCTGCGTGACGCAGATCGGCGAGCAGGGCTGGAACATCGGCCGGATGGCGCCGCTCGTCGCCGGCTGGCCCGAGACGGTGTGCGGAACGACCGTCGACCGGCAGTGCGGCTCGTCGATGCAGACCAACTTCAACGCCGCCGCCGCAGTCTGGTCCGGCCAGGCCGACGTGGTCGTCTCGGCCGGCGTCGAGATGATGTCCCGCGTCCCGATGGGGTCGAACGGCGGCGACCTCTCGGACAAGCTGACCGACCGCTGGCAGATCGTCCCGCAAGGGATCTCGGCTGAGGTGATCGCCGAGGAGTGGGGCCTGTCGAGGGAGGAGCTCGACGAGTACTCGCTCGAGTCGCACCGTCGCGCGGTGGGGGCGATCGACGAGGGCCGGTTCGAGCGCGAGATCGTCCCGGTCGAGGTGACGAACCCGCATGTCGGGACGCTGATTGGGGTCGACGAGACGCCGCGGCGCGACACGTCGGCCGAGAAGCTCGCGTCGCTGGCACCCGCGTTCCTGCCGGACGGGAAGGTGACCGCGGGCAACTCGAGCCAGATCTGCGACGGCGCCGCAGCCGTCCTGATCACCTCGGAGGCAGCCGCATCTCGCCTCGGGCTCGAGCCGCGTGGCCGCTTCGTCTCCTTCGGGCTCTCCGGCGTCGACCCGTACCGCATGCTGCACGGCAATCCCGAGGCCTGCGCGAAGGCGCTCGAACGAGCGGGGCTTACTTGGGACGACATCGCCGTGATCGAGGTCAACGAGGCGTTCGCTTCGGTGCCGCTCCAGTTCATGAAGGACACCGGCCTCGAGGACCGCCGCGGCGACGTCAATCCAAACGGCGGCGGGATCTCGCTCGGCCATCCGCTCGGCGCCACCGGCGCACGTGTGACGGCGACGCTCCTCGGCGAGCTCGAGCGGCGCGAGGAGCGCTACGGCGTCGCGTGCATGTGCATCGGCTTCGGCCAGGCGATCGCGGGAGTGATCGAGCGGCTCTGACCCGCTGGCTGCTCGTCCGCGGCGGTGCGGTGCGTTTGCTCGACGCCCGCGTCGACCCGGCCGAGATCCGGGCTCACTCGTCGTCGAAGCGGCCTTCAGTCGAGCCCGGCGAGCTGGCGATCCTCTACGCCGCCATGTGGCAGGCGATCTTCGGGGTCGTCGAGATCGTCGGGCCACCGGAGCACGATCCCGAGCGTGCGAGATGGTCGTGGCGCTTCCCGATCAGGCCGCTCGCCGTCGTTCGCGACCTTCACGACGCGCCGCCTGTCGAGGCCGCCGGAGTCTTCCCGCAGAGCCTCTGGCGGCACTCGCACATCCGCCTGACCGACGAGCAGTTCACAACGGCACGCGAGTTGATCGAGGCGGCGGCGTGACGGATCCGAAGGAGATCGTCCGAGCCGGCTACGACGCGATGGCGGAGCGCTACAGCTCGTGGCGGCTTGAGATCGAAGGGTCGCCCGCGGAGTCGTGGCTCGACGAGCTCGACGGACGGTTGGAAGACGGCGCGCGCGTTCTCGACCTCGGCTGCGGCAACGGCGAGCCGGCAGGGCGGATGCTCGCGCCGCGGCATCGCTACACGGGCGTCGATCTATCGGCTGAGCAGCTGGCTCGAGCACGAGCGCTGATCCCGCGGGGCGAGTTTCTCCACGGAGACTTCACCCAGCTCGACTTCCCGGCGCAGTCGTTCAACGCCGTTGTGTCGGTGTACGTGTTCAACCACGTGCCGCGTGCCGAGCTCCCACCGCTGCTTCAGCGGATCGAGGAGTGGTTGACGCCCGACGGCTTCCTCCTCGCCAGCTTCGGCTGCTCGGGTTTCGAGGGAGTCGAGGACGGCTGGCTCGGCGTGCCGATGTTCTTCGCGAGCTACACGGAGGCCGAGACGCTCGACCTCGTCCGTGGCGCCGGCCTGGAGCTCGAACGCCACGAGGTCGTGCCGATCCGCGAGCCCGAGGGCGAGGCCCGTTTCCTCTGGATTCTCGCGCGGAAGCCCCCGAGCCGCACGCACCGGGGGCCTCCTTCAGGACGCGAGTAGAACCGGCCGCTGTCCGCGCGCGAGCTGCACCGCCGCGCCCATGAACGCGAGGATCACGAGTCCCGTGAGGGCCAGTCCCAAAATGAGTCGTTTCCGCCTCATTCGTCTCCAGACGGGCGACGGGCTTGTTTTCTTCCGTAGGATCGCCGCCCATGGAGATTCGCCGAGTCGGTGTGGTCGGTTTGGGGACGATGGGCGCCGGGATCGCGCAGGTCAGCGTCCAGTCCGGACACGACACCGTCGGACGTGAGATCTCGGACGAGCTCAACGAGCAGGCCCGTGCGACGATCGACCGCTACCTGACGCGCGCAGTCGAGAAGGAGCGCATGACGCAGGGCGACAAGGACACCGCCCTCGGGCGGCTGAAGCTGACCACGTCGCTCGAGGACCTGTCCGACTGCGACCTCGTGATCGAGGCCATCGTCGAAGAGCTCGAGCCGAAGCGGGAACTGTTCGCCGAGCTCGAGCGGATCTGCAGGCCTGACGCGATCCTCGCGACGAACACGTCGGCGCTTTCGGTCTCGGCCATCGCTGACGCGGTCGAGCGGCGGGAACGGGTGATCGGCATGCACTTCTTCAACCCGGCGCCGGTGTTGCCGCTCGTCGAGATCGTTCGCACCGAACGGAGCTCCGACGAGGCGGTCGACGCCGCCTACGCGTGGGCCGAGCGCGCCGGAAAGCAGCCGGTTCGCTGCAACGACACGCCGGGCTTCATCGTCAACCGGGTCCTGATCCCGCTGCTGAACGACTGTGTCCGCGTGCTCGACGAGGCGGGCGTCTCGCCGGAAGATCTGGACAAGGCGATGACGAACGGCGCCGGCTGGCCGATGGGGCCGTGCGCGCTCGTCGACCTGGTCGGCATCGACATCCACGTGCACGCCTCCGAGGCGCTCCACGCTGCGCTCGGCGAGGACCGGATGGCGCCGCCCGAGCGGCTCCTGGCCATGCAGGCCGAGGGCAAGCTCGGCCGTAAGAGCGGCGAAGGGTTCTTCCGCTACTAGATCGCGCGCATCGGAATGCCGAGGCGACGCGCGACCCACGGGATGCTCGAGCCCTGGACGATGACCGAGAAGGCGACCACGACGAAGACGATGTCGTAGATGCGCGCAGCGTCGTCGACTTCCGCGAGGAGCGCGAAGGCGGCGAGCAGGATCGGGACCGCGCCACGTAAGCCCGCCCAGACCACGAACAGCTTCTCGCTCCGGCGCATCCGGACCGGGAGGAGCAGGGGCCCGACAGCCAACGGCCGGGCGACGAGAGCGAGCAGCACAGCCAGCGCGAGCCCCTCCAGAAGACGCGTGCTCGTGAGCAGGTCCGTGACGTCGATCGTCACCCCGAGGGCGACGAACACCACGACCTCGGCGAGGCTCGCCAGCGACGTGTGGAAGCGCTCGATCGAGTCGCGATAGGGGACGTCGGCGTCGCCGAGTGCGATCCCCGCCACGAAGACGGCCAGGAAGCCCGACCCGTGCAGCACCGACGCAATCCCGTACACCGCGCCGGCGGCAACCAGCATCCGGATCGGGTAGAGACCCGGATTCGGCAGCGAGATCCGGGACAACGGCCGCATCGCCCACGCGCAGACGAGCCCCACGAGCAGACCCACGCTCATCTCGACCGAGAATTCCTCGACGACGATCCAGAACGAGGCGCCGTCCTGCGTCGCGAGCTCGATCATCCCGACCATCAGTGCGATCCCGACGGGGTCGTTGACGCCGGACTCGCCTTCGAGGATTGTCCCCGAGCGTCCCCGGATCTCCTTGTTGCCGAGGACCGAGAACATCACGGCCGGGTCGGTTGGAGCGAGGGCGGCGCCCAGGAGGCCGGCCGTGATCCACTCGAAGCCCAGTGCGTAATGCGCTGCCAAGGCGATGATCCCGGCTGTCGCGAAGGTCCCGAAGACGCCGACGGTGAAGATCGGGACGGCGGCGACGCGGAATCGCCGCCAGCCGACGAGCGTGCCCCCGTTGAAGAGGATGATGATCAGCGCGACGACCGCGATCCGCTCGACCTCGACGATCGAGAGCCGCTCCCCGAGCGCTGGGAACAGGTCGGAGGCGACCGCGGCCAGCAGCAGGAAAACAGCCGGTTCCGGGACCGGAAACCGTTGGTTCAGCTTCGCCGCATGGAGGGCCAGGAGCAGGCCGCCCGTGACGACGAGAACGATCGTCCCGAATGTCGTCAGCTCGTCCACTAACTCATTCCTTACAGATCACTCAACGAAGCAATACCGGCGCTGGCGATACTGAAGACGTGCGCCTCGCCCGGGGTCTTCTACTCACGTCCGTTCTCTCCGCCTCTCTGGCGGGAGGTGTCTCCGCGAGCGCGGCGCGAACCCCGACCGCCGAGGACGGCACCCTGACCGTGCGCGACGGGCGCGGGGCGATCGCCGTCCGTCTCAAGGGCAGCGTCATCGGCCGCCTCGGCAAGGGGACGTTGACGGTCACCGAAACCGTCGACGGAGCAACGATCGTCGTGCGCGGGCACGATCGCCCGCCGCTCTTCCGCGGCCTGACGACGACCTACACGGGCACCAACATCCGTTTCCGCATCGCCCACGACAAGCGCGTCGGGGTCAGGCTGTACGGCAAGGGCCTCAACTTCTCGGCCGTCGGCCGGGGTGACGGCTGGATGGACGGCCTGGGCGATCCCGCCGCGGGAATCTTCTTCGACGGCTCCTACTCCATGAACGGCCAGCCCTACCAATCGCTCCCCGACCTACGGACGCGGTTCGAGCTGGTCCTGCCTCCGCCGCCGCCGGAAGGCGCCTCCAGCCCAACACGTCCGCGCGGCTGAGACGGCCGGTCTGGCATCCTGGACAGACGCGATGCCAGGAGCTGACTCACAAACGGTTCTGGTCGTCGAGGACGAAGCCTCGATCGCTTCGTTCGTGGCCATGTACCTACGCAACGCCGGGTACGAGGTTCAGGTGGCGCCCAACGGCCGCGACGCGCTGACGAAAGCGGAGAACGCGTCGCCGTCGATGATCGTGCTCGACCTGATGCTGCCTGACATCGACGGCATCGAGGTGTGCCGCCGGATTCGCCAGCGCTCCGACGTCCCGATCCTGATGCTGACGGCGCGGGACGAGGACGTGGACAAGATCGTCGGGCTCGAGGTCGGCGCCGACGACTACCTCACGAAGCCCTTCAACCCGCGCGAGCTCGTCGCGCGCGTCAAGTCGATCCTTCGCCGCGCGACGCCCGAACGCCGCGAGGCAAAGACGACGCAGATCCGGCACGGAGAGCTCCTCGTCGACGCCGGTCGGCGCGAAGTCCAGGTGAACGGCGAGGACGTCCAGCTCGCTCCGAAGGAGTTCGACCTCCTCTGGGAGCTGCTCGACCACAACGGCCTCGTCTTGACGCGCGACCAGCTCCTCGAGCGAGTCTGGGGCTACACCTTCGCGGGTGACACGCGCACCGTCGACGTCCACATCCGCCAGCTCCGCCGCAAGCTCGGGGATGCCTCACCGATCGTGACCGTGTGGGGGGTGGGGTACAAGGCCGCTCCGGCCAAGGACGCCTCGAAGGACACGGTCAGCGCCTAGCGTAGAGGCGTAAAGACATGTTCAGGTCGCTGCGCTTCCGGCTGCCGGCCCTCTTCCTGGCAGGCGCTGCGCTTGCGGGCGTGGTTTCGACCGTCATCTCGATCGGACTGTTCCAGGACTACACCGAGGATCGCCTTCTCGCCGAGCTTCGGCGTGAGGCGCGGGGCCTGACGAGTCTCTACGCCGGGCAGGCTCGGCGTGTCGTGGAGGCGCCCGAGGGGCGGCAGATCATCCCGCTCGCGACGCGCCGGCTCGAGCAAGCGAGCGGCAGCCGTCTGTATTACGCGGGCACGCGGATCTTCTTCGGCCAGCCCTCAGGGCTGCGCGAGCTGCCGCATGACATTGTCCCTTGGCGCGACGGTCAGGTGCGGACGTTCGAGTTCAGGCCTCCCGGGGCGGCCAGGGAGTACCTCGCCGTGTCTTCGCCGCTGCGCCTGGGGCCGCGAGAGCGGTACTTCGGCGCGCTGATCGTCGCCAAGCCGCGCGCCGAGTTGCGCGAGCGGTGGATGACGCTGATCGAGCGCCTCGCCCTCGCCGCCCTCGTCGGGCTCGCTGTCGCCGGTGCGCTCGCCTGGTATCTGACGCGGCGGATCACGAAGCCGGTCGAGAGCCTCGCGGAGGCGGCCGACCAAGTGGCCGAGGGCCACTACGACGTCGACCTACCGCGCCTCCCGGGCGGAGACGAGATCAGCCACCTGGCCTCGCGCTTCGGCCAGATGGCCGAGCGGCTCCAGGAGGCAGAAGAGCTCGAGCGCAACTTCCTGATGACGGTGTCGCACGAGCTCCGCACGCCGCTGACGGCGATCCGTGGGCACGTCGACGCTCTGCGAGAGGGTGTCGCGCAGGACGAAGAGTCGCGGCGTGAGTCACTCGAGGTGATCGCAGCCGAGGCCGGCCGCCTGGAGCGCCTGGTCGGCGACGTGCTCGATCTGGCGAAGCTCGACACCAGGCGGTTTTCGCTTCGGAGCGAGGAGGTCGACATGGCGCGCCTGCTCGAGCGCGCGTACACGAACTTCTCCGAGGAGGCGCGCCGGCGTGGGATCGACTACGAGACCGAGATCAACGCTCATCCCGTGATCGTCGCCGATGGGGACCGGGTGCTCCAGATCATCTCCAACCTGCTCTCGAACGCCTTCCGCTGGACGCCGGACGGCGGCCGCGTCGGGCTCGCTCTCGACCAGGCCAACGGGCTCGTGTCGGTCGCCGTCCAGGACACGGGCCCCGGCATCCCGGAGGACGAGCGAGACCGCATCTTCCGTCCGTTCTGGTCGCGGGACGGCGGGGGAACGGGCCTCGGACTGGCGATCGCGCGCGAGCTGGCGACGGCGCACGGCGGGCACATCGTCCTCGAGTCCGAGCCCGGCCAGGGCACGCGCTTCGAGCTCGTTCTTCCCGCCGGCCCGGGCGATGGCGGAAGCTGAGCGCGCGGCCGCTCCCGCGCGGGAGGGCGAGGGCAGAGCCGTCATCGCCGCGATGCGGCCGCGGCAGTGGACGAAGAACCTTCTGCTCTTCGCCGGAGTCCTCTTCGCCGCGGAGTTCGACGACCCGCAGCGCTGGATCGAGGCCTTCGTCGCGTTCGTCGCCTACTGCGCCGCGTCGAGCGCCGCGTACATCGTCAACGACGTCTTCGACGCCGAGGAGGACCGCCGGCATCCGCTGAAGCGACACCGCCCGATCGCCTCGGGGGCGCTCGTCACGGATCGCGCGCTGAAGATCGCGGCGATGCTGGCGATCTTCGGTGTGGCGGCGATGTCGTGGTTCGGCTGGGCGTCGGTCGCATACATCGCCGGCTTCCTCGCCCTGCAGGCCGCCTACAGCTGGAAGCTGAAGCAGGTCGTCCTGATCGACGTGATGGCGATCGCGGCGCTGTTCGTGATCCGTGCGGCGGCCGGCGCCGAAGCGGTCGATGTCCGCATCTCACCCTGGCTCATCGTCTGCACTGCGCTGCTCGCCCTGTTCCTCGCGCTCGCGAAGCGCCGCGGCGAGCTCGTGGCGCGGGCGGACACGGCGCGCCAGGTTCTCGCCGGGTACTCGTTCCCGCTCGTCGACCAGCTCGTCTCGATCGTCGCCGCGTGCACGATCGTCGCGTATTCGCTCTACACGTTCGAGGCGCGGGAGGGCTCGGCGATGATGGCGACGATCCCGTTCGTCGTCTTCGGGATCTTCCGCTACCTGCTGCTCATGCACCGCGAAGACCTCGGCGAGGAGCCGGAGAGCGTCCTCCTGACCGATCTACCGATCCTCGCGACGATCGCCGCCTGGGCGGTGACCTCGGCGCTGATCCTCGGGCTCTCCTAGTAGTTCGAGATCCGGCGCTCTTGCGCCTCTTCGATGCGGTAGACGATCGCGCCTCCGCTTCGGTCGGTCAGCCCCTTCTCGAGGCGGGCGAGGCGGTCGTCGACGCTCTGCCACCCTGAGGTGACCAGGTCGACGAGCAGCGCGAGGTCGTCGACTCGCGCGTGGCGCTCGGCGAGCGTGTCGGTTTCGATCCGCTCGAGCCGCCTGATCGTCTGGGCGGCCAGGCCGCGGACCTCGGCGAGCTGGCGGGCAACAGGGAGCGCCTCGGCGCGGATCCCGTCCTGCACGGCCTCGCCGACCTTGGCGGGAAGGCTCTCCTCGAGCTTCGCCGTGAGCTCGGCGAGCTCCTCGATCTGCCGGCGCGCGCGGTCGAGCGCCGCGTCGATCTGCGCCTGCTCGGTGCGGTCTTTCGCGGCCGCCTCCAGCCGCTCTCTCGCCCGTTCGACAGCGCTGTAATCCACGGCTCGAGGGTAGCGTTGGCCCCGGATGGAGACGGCCGAGCTCGAGTACGAGCTTCCGCCGGAGCTGATCGCACAGAGACCGGCGGAGCGGCGCGACGAGTCTCGCCTGCTGGTCTACGACCGACCGACCGGCGACGTGCGCCATCGGCGCTTCTCCGACCTGCCCGAGGAGGTCGCGGAGGACGAGCTCGTGGTCGTGAACGACACGCGAGTGATTCCCGCGCGGCTGCGGCTCGAGCGGCCGGGTGGTGGAGAGGCGGAGGTTTTGCTGCTCGAGCCTGTGGGCCCGGACGGGGTCTGGGAGGGGCTCGCGCGGCCGTCGCGACGCCTGCGGCCGGGCCAGCGCCTCGGGCCGGTGGAGCTGCTCGAGCCGCTGGGCGGGGGCCGGTGGCGACTGCGGTTGGACGGGGATCCCGGCGGGGAGGCGCCGCTTCCGCCGTACATCACGGAGCCGCTCGCCGACCCCGAGCGCTACCAGACCGTCTACGCGCGCGAGGAAGGGTCGGCAGCGGCGCCGACGGCGGGACTGCACTTCACACCGGAGCTCCTGGCACAGCTGGACGTCGAGCGGGTCACGCTCCACGTCGGTTTGGACACGTTCCGTCCGATTGAGACCGACACGCTCGAGGAGCACGCGATCCACACGGAACGCTTCTCCGTCGAGCGGGAAGCGTGGGAGCGGATCCGGGCCGCGGAGCGAGTCCTTGCCGTCGGCACCACGACGGTGCGGGTCATCGAAACGGTTAGTAACAGTCTGTTACAAGAGGAGTTCGGCCCGACAGAGACGGTGTCCGGAGCGGAATCGGCGGGGCGGGCGGTCCCAAGTAACAGTCTGTTACAAGGCCGGACCGGGCTCTTCATCACGCCCGGGTACGAGTTCAAGCGGGTCGACTCGCTGCTCACGAACTTCCACCTGCCGCGGTCGTCGCTCCTCGCGCTCGTGATGGCTTTCGCCGGTGTCGAGGAGACGCGCCGGCTCTATCAGCTCGCGATCGCGGAGCGGTACCGCTTCTACTCGTTCGGCGATGCCATGCTTGTCCGATGAGAACATGTCTACCACATGTGATAATGTGAGCAGCATGGCAATGATCCAGATCCGAAACGTCCCCGAGGAATTGCACCGAGAGCTCAAGGTCCGTGCGGCCAGAGAGGGATTGACGCTCTCCGATTACCTCCTGCGAATGGCGGAGCGCGAGGCAGGCCGTCCGACCATCGAGGAGTTGAGCGCGCGGATACGCCGTCGTGGAAGGGTGCAGTTGAGCGAATCCCCGGCTGAGATCATCCGGCGGATGCGTGACGCTGGCGAGTGATCGTCCTCGACAGCTCGGCCGCAGTCGAGTACCTCCTGGGGTCGACCACGGGGGCACGGGTTGAGGCGTGCCTGGCGGCAAACTCCGATCTCCACGCGCCCCACATTCTCGACTTGGAAGTCGCGAATACCCTTAGACGACTCGTGCGAACCCGCGCGATCCCGGCAGCGCGCGCCGCTGACGCGCTCGTTGATCTAACAGACCTCGACATGACGCGCTATCCGCATCTGCCCTTCATCGAACGAATCTGGGAGCTTCGGGGAACCTTGCCGGCATACGACGCGGTGTTCGTCGCGCTCGCCGAGGCGCTGGGCGCACGCCTTGTCACTACGGACGTCCGGCTCGCGCGAGCTGCCGGGGTCCGCGCCGACATCGTGACCCCGTGACCTTTCGCGTCACCGCGAACGACGGCGCCGCGCGCGCCGGTGTGCTCGCTACCGCCCACGGAGAGGTGCCGACGCCCGCGTTCATGCCCGTCGGGACGAAGGCGTCCGTCAAGACGCTCCACCCCGACGAGGTGCGCGAGTTAGGCGCGCGCATCCTGCTCGGCAACACGTACCACCTGCATTTCCGGCCCGGCGACGAGCTGATCGCGGAGCTCGGAGGCCTGCACGCGTTCATGGGCTGGGACGGGCCGATCCTCACCGACTCCGGCGGCTACCAGGTCTTCTCGCTGCGCGACACGATCCTCGCCGCCGACGACGAGGGCGTCACGTTCCGCTCCGTCTACGACGGATCACCGGCCCGCTTCACGCCCGAGTCCGTCGCCCGGATCCAGGCGAACCTCGGCTCCGACATTGCCATGTGTCTGGACGTGGTCCCGCCTGCCGGCGTCCCTTCAGAGGAGCTCGAGCAAGCCGTCAAGCGCACGACCCACTGGGCCGGGCGTCAGCGGGCCGCCCCCCGCGCGGACGGGCAGCTCGTCTTCGGGATCACCCAGGGCGCCTCCGACCCCGACCTCCGCCGGCGCTCGATCGAGGAGATCACGGCGCTCGACTTCGACGGGTACGCGCTTGGCGGCCTCTCCGTCGGCGAGCCCCGCGAGCTCACGCTCGAGGCCACGACCTGGGCCGCGCCGCTCCTACCCGACGACAAGCCGCGCTACTTCATGGGGATCGGCGACGCGGCGGGCGTCCTCGAGGTGATCGAGCGCGGAATCGACATGTTCGACTGCGTGCTCCCGACCCGCACCGCCCGAACCGGCTCGGCGCTCACCTGGGAGGGTCGGCTCAACCTACGAAACGCGCAGTTCGCGCGAGACCAGCGACCGCTCGACGAAGCCTGTGGCTGCCCCGCAT
>Ga0081538_10001096_pt1 | contig 28706 bp, 27 predicted proteins | sample TabmetS5T2R1_FD_71022 | JGI IMG/M metagenome (GOLD analysis project Ga0081538, IMG submission 71022) | Tabebuia heterophylla rhizosphere microbial communities from the University of Puerto Rico - S5T2R1 | ecosystem: Host-associated > Plants > Roots > Rhizosphere ...
GCAAGCTGGCTCCTTACGGTTTCAATGATGTTAAAGTGCGTCTTGGCGTTAAAGCCCGACCTCACGACCGCCTGCCGCTCCTCCCTGACTGAAGGCAGCGGCCGCAGGCTCCTCTCTTCATGTATCGCTCTGTGCAGGTAGCCGACCAGAAATTCTATCATGGCCATCATTGTTTTGGGCGTCGGCTGGACCGACATCACCCTTGTCTCCACACGATAAAAGCCAGTGTCGAGCCGAACGCGGACGTCGTCGTGCCGCTCCTTCACCATCTCGAAATAGTCCTTGGCAACCACCGGCTTTCTTGAAATGATGTAATCGACGTAATCCTCGATGCCTGCGAGGTACCTCGCGATGCCCGGAAAGCCCGAGTTCTGCTGCTCAGTCTGGTCGTAAAGGTAGATTCTAGGCTCATGAAGCGAAAAGACCCTACCTGCAAAGAGCCTGCTGTTGGCCCCAAGCAGAATGACTGCCGGTATCAGGTTCAGGATGTGGTTGAACATTTGCGCGGTAAAGTTAGGGTTTCTGCCCTGCAGGTGGAGGTGGAAGCCCTGAATTGCTGCCGCTGTGTGCAGCGCCTTGAACTTTTGGCCCTCAATTTCCACGTCTGGGATCTTACTCTGCCACCTTGCGAGCCGCAGATAGCGGGGCTTGTTCGTGATGAGGCCGTCCCTCAAGACATAGGGCGACGGGTTGGCCCCAAGGAATACCGGGAAAACCTCGTTCCTGTACACCTTTTTGATCGTGACGTCAAGGTGCTCTATGAACTCTTCAAATTGCGAATTGAGCCGGGCAAGGCTGTCAAATGACACAGGGTCGGTCTTGTATTCGAGCTGGCAGACGCCGTATTCGTAGTCGATGTTGTGATACCTCCCTAGCCGCTCGATCGCAGGCTTGGCATTGACCGGCATCCCTTTGTCGTCGACAAGGCATATCTCGATCTCGATCCCGACCCTGAAATTTTCATCAGTCCTTGCAGAGTGCCTGCGTATCTGGGCCTTGAGCTCGTTTGCCTGCCTGACTATTGATGATGACGGCTTTTGGTTCTTCAATCAACGATATACAAGACAGTCGTTTCCTAATTTGTATTTCCTGCGAGCTAGCTCAATCTGGCTATCGACGAATACGACCTGAGCGTCAGTTCTGTCTTGCCCTCGCGCCCGGCGCCTGCAGTTGCGCCAACTACCCTTATCCTGTCGCCTACGCTCAGCCTGTTCACCAGTGGGCTCTGGTTGCGCCAGCCGACCAGCCTTATTTCGCCTGTGTCGTCGCCGAGGAGTGTGGAGGTAAGAGGCACGGTCTCGCCGGCCTTGGTCGTAACGTCGGCAGTTTCTGGCGCCTGGAGCACTATTGCCTCGATAATGTAGGGGTGATCTGGCGACACCTGCACGTCCTTTATCTTGGACTCAAATTTCGACGTCTTTGGGAACGAGGGGTCATCATCATCAATTACGCGAATATATGAATCGTCCTTTGACAGCATGACCGAGTTGCCGAATATCCTTGAAGGGACGCATTCGATCAGTGTGCCGGCGCTCAGCTGTCCGGAGACGACAAGCGTGTTGTCAATCGTGAGCGTCAGCGGCCTGCCTGCTCTATCGGCTGCGAGGCATACAAAGCTTCCCCTGCCCGTCTCCTCGCCAACAGAAATTATGCGCAAGGGCATCATCTCCACGTCCTCCTGCGAGTCGGAGAACTCCAGTATCGTGCCCTCGTCACCGTGGATCTCGAAATCACCGCTGCCGTACTGAGGGTTGCCCTGCTTTATCCTGACCCCGATAAGGCGTGCCTTGCTGCCCGTCTTGAAGACCTTGGGCAGCCGGGACTCGTCGACGTTCCATATCACCGCGCGGAGCGTGCAGGTGCCCGCCTCGTTGGAAAGCTGCAGCTGGAGCGACTTGCTCGCCTCGCCCCGTGCGTTGACAAAATCTATGATACGCGGGTTGGAATTGATTACGCCGGAGACGACAGTGCTTTCCTGCATGCCATTGATGCTATCTACAGTCATGGTCAGCGAATCAATGTTCGGGATCGCGGCAGAATCGTCGCGCGCAGGCTCTATGGCGCTGTAGCTGCCAAGGTTGATTATCGGCTTGCCGTCAAGCCCCGCCCTGACGTAGCCCTTGATTATCTTGATAAGGTCGCCTGCCTGCAGTCCCATCTCGTCCGGTATCCCCACGTGCCTGTCCCACAGCTTGACCTTCACCCTAGCGTCCTTATCGTAAATGACGAGCGTGCGGGTCGCGGCCGTCTCGTTGCTCTCCTTTCTCGTGAACTTATAGACTGGGTAGACATTCATTATCCTGCCGACGACCGTCACCTCCTTTGCCCCAACGTAAATGTCCTTCAATCCCGACTGCGCCTTGGGGATGCTGTCAAACGAGATCCCGAGGTCTGCTGCAACTAGGAAAAGCGCGCCTTGGTCGGTCAGGTAACCTGCGCCGACCCTGCGCTTTTTTTCGTCTATTAGATCTCTAACCTGTTCAGGGTTCAGCTCAGGCCTTTGCTTGAGCACAAGTTCCAGCATGTCCTTAAAATCATGGGACGACAAGCTTTTTCAGGGAACCTCCTATCTGGAAAATCATTATCACACTTGCCTATATATCTTGATAGAGGGAAAAACAACCACACATTTATCTGAAAATACTCTGATAGTATGTCATGCAGGAATTCGACCTGATAGTAATTGGAAGCGGCTCCGGCCTTGACGTGGCAAACGCGGCGGCAGAGCACGGCGGCATGAAAGTCGCTATCGTCGAAAAGGGCAGGATGGGCGGCACATGCCTTAACCGGGGCTGCATACCCTCAAAGCTGCTGATACACAGTGCCGACGTTGCCGAAACAATAAGGAGCGCCGGGCAATTCGGCGTCAAGGTTGGCGAGTTTTCGATAGACTTCCAAAGCATCGCCAAGCGCACCACTGGCATAGTCGATTCAGAGTCAGACTGCATAAGAAGCGCGTTTTCTGAAATTGACAACCCCAAGCTGTTCTCGCACGAATGCAGGTTTATCGGCGACAAAACGATCTCTGTCGGCAATGAGACAATTCAAGGAAACAAGATCCTGATAGCTTCAGGCACCCGCCCTTTCATTCCAAAGATACATGGACTTGACGGGAGCGGCTTTATGACAAGTGACGAAGCCCTGCGCTTGAAAAAGCAGCCACGCGTGCTCACGATAATTGGCGGCGGGTACATCGCAGCAGAAATGGCGCACTTTTTTGGCGCACTTGGAACCAAGGTCAACATCGTGCAGCGCGGCAACCTACTGATCCCGCATGAAGACGAAGAGGTCGCCAGAAAATTCACGCAAGTGTTTTCCAAGAAATGCAATGTTTACCTTGGCTATGACACAGAGTCTGTTGGCAAAAAGAACGGCGGCATTTTTTTTGTCAAGGCAAGGAATTCTTCCGGCAAGGTCATAAGCCTCGAGTCAGATCAGCTCTTGGTGGCGACTGGCAGGACGCCAAACTCTGACACGCTTGACCTTGGCAAAACAGGCGTGCAGGTGGACGGCAGGGGCTTTGTCAGGGTCAACAAGTACCTCGAGACAAACGTCAAGGGGATATTTGCGCTTGGCGACGCTGTGGGCCGATATATGTTCAAGCACAGCGCCAACCACGAAGCGCAGTACGCATTCAACAACATCATGCATGCTGACAAAAAAGTCGCAGTCGACTATGCCGCGATGCCGCACGCGATTTTCAGCTGGCCTCAGGTGGCCAGCGTGGGCCATACCGAGCAGGAGTTGAAGAAGGACAGGGCCGATTACGCAAAGGCGGTCTACCCGTACATCAGGACGACCATGGGCGAGGCAATAGAAGACAGGGATGGCTTTGTAAAGCTCCTCGCGTCAAGAAAAGACAGCAGGATACTTGGCTGCCACATAATCGGGGCCCACGCCTCGATATTGATACACGAGGTGCTGATTGCCATGAAAGCCGGCATCACCATAGGCAACATCGCTAGGACGGTGCACATCCACCCTGCGCTTTCAGAGGTCGTCTCCCGGGCAGCTTCATCCTTTTGATGACACAATACAGAAATTAGACCGTAATACTGCCCTTAGGTGGCTATGGAAGCCTGCATTGACATTTCTGACCTGCGCAAGAGCTACGGGCAGGTGCTCGCCGTGGACGGCATATCGTTTGCCGTAGAGTACGGCAGGGTATTTGGCTTTCTGGGCCCGAATGGAGCAGGCAAGACCACCACGATAAAGGTGCTCACTACACTTGTGCATCCGACTTCTGGCACGGTCAAGATATTTGACAGGGACGTCGTCAGGCATTCAAGGGAAATAAGGAAAAGGGTGGGCGTGGTGCTGCAGGAGCCCAGCTTTGAGGCGAACCTGACAGTCGAGCGGGCACTCGAGCTCTATGGTCTGATGTGGGGGGTGCCTGCAGAAAAGCGGCGCGACAGGGCGAGGGAATTGACAGAAAAATTTGACCTGATGTCGTTCCGGAGCATGAAAAACGATGAGCTGTCAATAGGCCAGCGGAGGCGGGTGCAGGTTGCAAGGGAGTTCATGCACGACATGGATCTGCTGTTCCTTGACGAGCCAACGGTTGGATTGGACCCGGCGGCGCGCCGCACGCTCCTGAATTACGTGAAAAAGCACGTGCAGGGCGGGCTGACGGTGTTTTTCACTACTCACATCATGGAAGAGGCGGAGTACCTCTGCGACGAGATCGCGATAATCAACAAGGGCAGGATAATCGCAACCGACACACCGGCCGGCCTGAAGCAAAAGTACGGCGGCGTCAAGGCGGTAGAGATAAAGCTAAAGGACCCCTCCGCGCAGTCCATCATGCGGATAATCCGGCCGATAGCGGGAAGCTCCTCTGTAGTTGAAGCGCCGGCGCAGGACATGATAAGGATAAGCTCTGCAGAAGCTCAAGAGATGCTCGTAAAAATAATCGAGGCACTTGCGAAAAACGGGATCCAGATAGAGAGTGTCTCTGTGAACCCGCCGACTCTGGAGGAAGTCTTCCTCACTGTCATAGGCAACGGGACAGCCTAGATCTTCATCCTCATCATTGAAAGGGTGGCAAGGAAGAATGCCGCTGCAGTAAACGCGGCAATAATTCCGGCTTCGATGTTGACAAAAGTGTCTATCTGGTTAAAGATGCCTGCCCTTGTCACGTCTACGATGTAGGTGAGCGGGTTGGCGTAGAACGCCGTCCTAAGCGCATCCGGCACGCCCTGCGTCGGGTAGAACGCCGTGCTGACGAATGAAAAGAACAGGAACACGCTGTTTACAATGACATTGAATCCTTCGCTGCTCTTGAGCCTCGTCGATATTATTACCGCAATAGAGCCAAAGAATATCGCGCCCGTTATCAGGGCGTAGAGCACGTAAAGCGTGCCCACGAGAGTTGGCACTGCGCTCCCGACAAGCGTTGGGGAGCCTGCGACGAGGATGAGGGCTGCGCTTGCAAGCCCCATGAGCATGATGGCAATGATGTTGCCGGCGACGTACTCAATCCTTGCAAACGGCATCACCAGGATCTGCTGGAACATGCCGTTTCGCTTATCGTTCCAGATCATGCTGCCGGCTATCGTGCTGCTGTTCATCATGTTAAAGCCTATCATGCCTGCAGCCAGGTACGCAGGGTAGGGCACGGCGCTGCTACCTATCGGGACGCCCTGCCCGCCAATGAGCGCAGAATAAGAGTAGCCGGCAATAAAGATGTAGACGATGGGAAATACGACCTGCCACACGAGGAACACCTTGTCGATGGACGCTACAAGGTTCCGGTACAGCAATATTGCTACGGCGTTCACTAACAGTCGCTATCATCCCATTGATTCTTTACCGTATATTAATCATGGATTGATTTGGGGCTGCATGGTAGGTCCTCGCCAGATTTAAATAACTTACAATTGAAGCTTAAGGACACACATCATGATGGCTGAAGACATGGCCGAAAAGAAGCTGCGCGGCTCTGGCGGCTACGCCATTGCAAGGATAACTGACGAAGAGCAAAAGAAAGGCAACCTTGGAGGCCCGGAGCTCTTTCTTGCAGGCATTGGCAGGCTGGAAGAGGACAGATTCGTGAAATACCACTGCAACAAGTGTGAAAAAGAGTATGAAGGCTCGCCGGCGGTGACGTACGAAAACCCTAACGAAGAGCTGGGAGAGGGCGTCACGCTTATAGAGAAAGGTGAATACAAGTGCAGGACCTGCAGCGCCACGATTGCGCAGTACAGAAAGTTCGATACCGTCCAGATGCAACAACAACAACAACAGCAGGCCCCTGCTGCCCCGCAGGTTCAGACACAGCAGCCAGCAATTGAAGAAAGACCGGCTTCAGCAGATATCGCCGCTGTTCCAGCTACTACTGTGGCGGCAGGCGAAAACTACTTTCCGATCCAATCGCTTGTCGGCATGTCTGCCTATGACAGCGAGGCCATGCTGATAGGCAGGATTAAAGAGGTAGGCTTGCGCAGGACTGGCAGGACCGCGCAGATAACTATCAAGATAGGCGAAAAGGAGGTTCCGTGGGACGGCATCTCAAAGATTGGAGACATTGTCCTGCTCAAGACTGCACAGATCCAGACAACAACGGCTTCAACGGTCGGAGGCATGTGCCCAGCGTGCGGCTTCGAGAACGATTCTGACTCTGTGTTCTGCGCCGACTGCGGCAGCAGGCTCTAGTTAGCTCTTCAGGATTATTCTGGCGTCAACTACTCTGGTCCCCTTTCCTTCTTCGAGCACCAAAAGTGGGTTGATGTCGAACTCCTTTATCTCAGGGAAGTCGATCACCAGCTGGGAGAGCTGTTGGAGAGAATCTGCGACAGCCCTCAGGTCAAATGGCTTTTCTCCCCTGACACCCTTTAGCAGTTTTATGGTCTTGATTGACTCAACCATGTTCGTAGCTTCGCGCCCATTGATGGGGGCAACGCGAAAGACGACGTCCTTGAGCACCTCCACGTAGATGCCACCGAGGCCGAACATTATGACTGGCCCAAACGTGGGATCCTGGCTTGCACCAAGTATTGTTTCCTTGGCAGACTTGATCATTTCCTGCACGAGCACTCCCTTTATCTTGGCGTCGGCCTTGTACCTTCTTGCGCTTTCTATTATCGCCCGGAACGCCACGCGCAGCTCATCATCGTTCTTGATCCCTACCTTGACGCCACCTGCGTCTGACTTGTGTATGATGTCCGGCGACGCTATCTTCATGACCACGGGGTATCCTATCTCTTCGGCAGCGCTTACGCACTCGTCTTCGGTGGTGCCAAGGATGCTCTTTGGAGTCGGAAACCCGTACGCCTTGAGCACTTCATAGCCCTCTTCCTCAAGAAGGTTTGCCCTTCCCTGTCTGCGGACGCCCTCAAAAATTGACTTGACCTTGGCCGTGTCCTTGGTAAATTGCAAAGTGGGCGCCTTAGTCGAGGAGGCATCGATCCACTTCTTGAAATCGTACATCGCCTTGAGCGTCCTGATTGCTGGCTCTGAATACAGGTAGTACGGGACGCCGCCTTCAGACATTATCGTCCTGTTTTCTACTCCTTCGGCAAGGCCCATGAGCGATGCAAGTATCGTCTTGTTCGGAAACTGGCGCGACATCTTTACTAGCGTCCTTGCAAGGTCGTCGTAGTTCAGAGTCGCCGAAGGGGTGCACATGGTCACGACAGAGCCCACGTTTGGGTGCGCGAGGACCTGAAGCAATACCTTTTCAAACCGCATATAGTCGGCGTCTCCGACAATGTCCACAGGGTTCCTTGGCGAGCCGTACGTAGGTATGACACCGGCTATTGCATCCCGGATAGACGAAATGTCAGCCATCTTCAATCCATACTTGGAGCACGCGTCTGTAGAAATTATTGCAGGGCCGCCTGCGTTGGAGACAATGACTACGCCTCCGTCTGGCAGTGGTTGCTTTGAGAACGCGGTGGCAAGGTCGAACAGCTCGCCCATCGTGTCTACACGTATGACGCCGCACTGAGCAAACGCCGCCTCATAGTTTGCGTCAGATCCGCCAAGTGCGCCGGTGTGTGAAGCGGCCGCCTTGGCACCTTCTACAGTCCTTCCTGATTTAAGCACGATTATGGGCTTTTTCTTTTCGGTGGTTATCCGCCTTGCGATGCCCATGAACCGTCTTGCATCGCGGATGTCTTCAAGGTACATTACAATGACTTTGGTGTCTTCGTCTTCCGCCAAAAGCTCTAGGGCGTCGCTTTCGTCCATGTCTACTTTGTTGCCCATGCTTATGACTTTAGAGAACCCAATGTTCTGAGCCTCTGCGTCCTCGACGGTTGCGGCGCAGATTGCTCCGCTCTGCGACACAAGGGCAATGCCTCCGTGCTTTGGGGTAATCTTCAAGAAAGTAGAATTCATCATGTTGTCCTTTGATAGGCTCATTATCCCGAGACAGTTGGGGCCGATGACCCTGATACCGTACTTTTTTGCAATCTCGCCAATCTCCCTTTCAAGCTTGGCGCCAACCTCGTCGACCTCTTTGAACCCTGCTGAAACAATGATCGCGCCCTTGATGCCCTTCTGGCCTACCTCTTCCATCACTGCGGGTGTGAACTTGCTGGGCGCAGCCACCACTGCAAGATCCACCATGCCGGGGACTTCAATTACGCTCTTGTACGCCGTCAGGCCGCCCACAGTCGGGTTCGACGGGCTAATGGGGTAAATCTTGCCCTTGAAGTGCTTGGCTATATTGTAAAAGATAGTCTTGCCCACACCTGGCTTTTCCGAGGCTCCAATGACGGCAATCGACTTGGGAGACAAGAAGATGGAGTTGGACATATGAGGAGAAAAAAGTTTTAGGATGGTTATAAATGCATCATTCGTGACAGCGATAACTTTTATTTGCTATTGCCTTAATGATATCGTATATGGCAAGCGGCATCTGGATCGTGTTGGTTATCCCGGCCGTCCTGGCCTTTATCTTTGGAGTATGGGTGTTCTACAACGTGCTGGCAGATGTGTCTGAAAGGGGATTTTCGCCATTTGAGGTTGTAGGCCCTGACACGGTTAGGATGAAGGTAGGGCCCAACGAGTAAAAGCGGCCTTTATTTATCGGAAAACAAAGTATCTTGAAATAACTCATTCAACGGATTTTTGCATAGGCAACCGTAACGGAGAATCCTAACGTCGTACAGGAAGAATTCATCTGTGTTGCTACTTTTCTGCCGCGAGGAGCTGGCGATACATGATCCCTTTCCAGCTAATGACTTCAAAAGTAATGAAACAAGTAAAAGAAACCGAAGGCATAAAAAAGTATACGCCGTCAATGCTGATTTCCCCAAAAAGCACTTCTGGACGCTTTCCATCCGTGAGGGCGAAGGCTCTCTCAGGCGCTTTGTCATGACAGAGCCACACGCGATTGCCGTCAGGAAATTCACAGAATGGGCAGGAGATGGCTTTGCATTTGTAGAGTGGGCTAGTTCAGATGTCTAGGTTATTGGGCAGAGGCTCTGTAACAGCTCAAGAACCCTACTTTTTACTATAACAAGAAGAAATAGAAATAGTCGCCAGCTCATATTCCAAAAGCAACCTTTATTTTCAATTGTCAAATCTCTAGAGTACATTGAGCAGTTCCATAAGCGCCATTGTCGATTCTGAAATGGACAGCCTTGTCGCAGATCTCCAGACCCTGATCCGGCAGCCAAGTGTCTCTGCAAAAAAGCAGGGCCTAGTCGAATGCGCCAACCTTGTTGCAAACATCATGCAAAAGGCCGGCATCAGCTCTGAAGTTCTGTACCTTGACGACAAGGGTATATCGCCGATTGTATACGGCGAAGTAAGGTCAAAGTCAAACCCGGGCAAGACCCTCATGTTTTACAATCATTACGACGTTCAGCCGGAAGAGCCGCTGGAGCTGTGGGAGCACGAGCCTTTCAGCGGCAAGGTCGAGGGCAACTACATTCATGGCCGTGGCTCGACAGACGACAAGGGCGAGCTGATAACCCGCATTAAGGCAGTCGAGTATTTCCTGAGAAAGACAGGCGACGTGCCGTGTAACGTCAAGTTCATGGTGGAAGGCGAGGAAGAAGTCGGGAGTGTGCACGTAGAGCAGTACCTCTGGAAATACCAAGACAGGCTCAGGTGCGATGGCGTGATATGGGAGTTTGGCTGCATCGACACGAAGGACCGGCCGATAATCAGCCTTGGCATGAAGGGCCTGCTGTATGTCGAGCTGGTAGCAAGAGGGCCTTCAAGAGACGCCCACTCAAGCCTTGCGGTACTGATAGAGAACCCGGCTTGGCGGCTTGTCTCCGCGCTTGCAACGATGCGCGATAGGAACAGCGGCGAGATCCTGATAAAGGACTGGTACAAAGAAGTCCGGCCGTTTACCAGAGAAGAGCTTGTAGTAATTTCAAAGGAGCCATTTGACGAAAAGGAATTCAAGCGTGAGTACGGCATCGACAGGTTCGTCAAAAACGCCAAGGGCGCAGATGTCAGGAAGGCGCTTGTCGGGATGCCGACCTGCAACATCGCCGGCTTTAACTCCGGCTACATAGGCGAAGGCGCCAAGACGGTGCTGCCCGCGCAGGCGGTGGTCAAGATAGACTTTCGCCTTGTGCCGGACATGGTGCCAGAAAAGCAGCTTGAGCGGCTCAAGAGCCACCTAAAGCGCCATGGCTTTGCCGACATTGAGGTGAAATTCACTCATGGCGAGGCGGCTGCCCGGACGCCCATCCGCGACCCGTTTGTACGGAAGGTCGAGCGGGCCGCCAAAGAGACGTTTGGCTCGTCGATTACCAGAGTGTCTTCTGCCGGCACAGGGCCGATGTACTCGTTTGTAAAGGTGCTGAAGGCGCCCTGCATCTCCGTAGGGAGCACGTACATGTTTGCCCGCACCCACTCGCCAAACGAGTTTGCAAGGATTGACCTCCTGAACAAGACTACCAAGTGCATCGGCAGGATAATTGAGAAGTTTGCTACCTGACAAATGCCGCAGTAAATCTCTACTTACTTCTTAAATCGTATGAGAGTACTCGTGCGCATACCATGCGCGAGGATCTGAGCTATGTGTGGGTGTGCCACGAGTGTGGCAACAACTTTCTCTTCCGCTCCGACGCAGAAGATCATGTCAGGATGGCAGGTCACAAGAAGATAGAAAAGTATGAGATGGAAGCATTGACAGAAAGCAGCAGCAGCAGCAATTCTATTTAAAAACAAGCAGTTCCATATTTGGGTGGCTTGAAGCGGGGATATTATGTCCTTATAGCCGGCGCGGCGCTATTTGTCGCTGGCATCATAGTCACGATCGCTTGGGCGGTGCCATTGGCGGCGCAGTTTGAGCGAGAAACTACCTTCCTGCAGGGCACGCCGCTTGAAGCAGGGCAGTCAAAGGAACTGACGCTTGAGGTGACGGATATTTCAAGGCCGCTTTCAGTACTCGTAAACTCTCTGGATCCAGACGCGCAGCTCCAAGCTGTCCTTGTGACGCCGGACGGCTCGACTGCGATCGATTCTATCTTTACGGAGAACACAGTCCTGAGCGCCGACCCAGCGGTTCAGGGCATCTACAGGATGACTGTTGCAAACGTTGGCCAGTCGCCTACCAGCGTGGACGTCGTCTTTGGCCGCCTACCAGGCGTGGAGGCGAACAACCAGGTAAATATCGACGCGTTTGGCGGAATCCTTGCTGGGGCCGGCATCACCATCGCCGGCGTACTGGTGATGATAGCCGGCGTCATCATCTTGATAATCGACAGGAGAAAACGTGTCGCCAGCTAGGAGCAACAAGAGAGTGGATGGGGAGAGATTCGAACTCTCGACCACCTGTGTGTAAGACAGGTATCCTAACCAGGCTAGACTACCCATCCGGGTAAAACTACTAGGTCAGTTTGTCGTCGGGTCGATATTAATAGTATTTGGGATTTCAGCGCGAGAGAAAATAACCAATATATACCGTGTAAGAATTTTCGTTTCTAGAAATGCCTGAGAGGAAGAAAATTCTCCGTCCTGTTTTAACGCTCGCATTTTTCGTCGCTGTAATGATTGTTGCCGTCCCGGCGCTGCCGGGAGCGTTTGCCCATGGCGGGCATCAGCCTCCTGCAGCGGATTTCAGCGGCAAGAAGGTGAGCCTCTTTGTCAATCTAGAGCCCCTTGTAGTGACAGACATGAGCCAGCCGGTTTACATCAACGCAAGGCTGTTTGACGAAAACACTAACGCGAACTTCCAGCACGTGAACTATCGCATATTCTTTAAAAAGGATGGCAGGGAAATCCCGATCGTCACAGAAGGCGGCCAGTTTGGAGGGCAGGGCTTCTTTTACGATCCCGAGGGAGACCTGCAGATAAAAATAGTTCCAAGGGATACTGAATCAGCGGTCGCAAGAGGCGAGGCAGAGCCATTTCTGGGCGGCATAAGGAACAGAGGCGGACCTGTGGTGGTTGAAGGCCCGATATTTACAGAGCCCGGCCTGTATAACCTGTTCGTTGAGATATGGACCGTAGACACTCCCCGGACGCAGGTAGCCGAACCCCTGCAATACGATGTGTGGGTGACTCCGGGCCGCGAAGAAATGATCAGCGTCGCGGAAGGCAGCCAGACATACGAAGTCAAGATCAGGAACTACTACGGTGCCATCGACAGCTCAGAATACCAGCCCGATACCAAGACCATCGAGTTTTCGATGCCGTTTGACTGGACTTCCGACCTGCCAAGCAGGATGGGCATGCTCCACACAGAGGTATTCATACCAAAAGAGATGGCAGACTTTGACAAGGACTCGCTGCGCGGCAAGGTGAATGGCATCGACGTTCCAGTGTTTGTGGTTCCGACAAGCTTCTCAGGGGACGACACGACCGTAGTCCACTTTACTATTTCAAAGCAGAATCTCATAAACATAGCCGAGCGGGTCAAGTCCGAGAACCTGTCGCCTGACGCAGCCGTTTTCTCGCTGAGCCCGCCGGACCCGGAAAATGAAGTCCATGTTGCACAGACCTCGCCCGAGTCGGAAAATTACAAGGTGTCGCTGACGTGGCCGGAGCAGATTCTGCCAGAGCAGCCAGTGACGTTTGGCATCAGGATAGCCGACAAGTCTGATGACCAACCGATATCCTCGGCAACCTACGAGCTCGTGATACTGGATAAGGACGGCAACGAAGTGTCCCGTGCAGGAGGCGTGACGACGGCGGAAGGCATTTCATCGCAGGACATGACTTTTACGTCGCAAGGGGCATTCACCGTCAAGGTTGAAAAGATAAGGGGAAGCAGCGAGTCGGTGCAGTCGAGCCTTACTGTGGTGCCCGAGTTCCCAGTGGGCATCGCCTCAGTGGCTGCCGCGCTCGGAATCGGCGGGATAATAGTAGCGGCAAGAAGAAAGACGATGTAATGCCCTTTCTAGGTGGCAAGACGTATTAGGCACGTAGCGCCCTCCTATTTTTATGTCAGAGGAAGACGACGATTACCGTAAGCTGTCAGAGAAAGAAATAGCGCAGGAAGTCGCCAAGCTCTCCGGCTGGAAAGTAGTCAACGGCAAGGTGAACAAGACCTTCGAGTTTGACGATTTCGTGCAGGCGTTTGGCTTTATGACAAGGGTCGCTATGGAGGCGGAAAAGATGAACCACCACCCAGAATGGTTCAACGTCTACAACCGCGTCAGGATAGACCTTGTAACGCACGATGTCGGCGGCATAAGCGACTACGACATCAAGCTTGCAAACACTATAGACAGGATTGCCAAAGGCTGACTCGCTGGCCGCTTTAAAACCTACTTATCAGGGCATATACACTCCCGTATGGCCGCAGAGCAGCAGGGCAACAAGACCGCGGACATTGTGGCCGAGTCGCTGCTTGACTGGGGCGTGGAGGTCATCTTTGGTCTGCCCGGCGACGGCATCAACGGGTTCATGGAAGCGCTCAGGAGGAGGAAGGACAGGATCAGGTTCATCCTCGTGCGACACGAAGAGTCGGCGGCGTTTATGGCATGCGCCTATGCAAAATACACGGGCAAGCTGGGCGCGTGCGTTGCAACGTCCGGGCCGGGCGCAATCCACCTCCTGACGGGCCTGTACGACGCCAAGGCCGACAACACTCCAGTCATTGCGATAACCGGCAACACATATTCTGACATGATGGGATCGAAATACCAGCAGGACGTCGACCTTGTGCGATTGTTTTCCGATGTTGCAGTTTACAACAACATGATAAACAGCCCAGAGCACACCGAGATGGCAGTCGACATCGCGTGCAGGAGCGCCATTGCAAACAGGGGCGTCAGCCACCTCACGATCCCAATAGATGTTCAGGAAAAGGAGCTCAGGGGCAAATACTCGCGGCACAAGGTCGCCGGCCACACGTCAGACACGTTTGTTGCCTGCACGATGCCAGATATGTCGCTTATCGAAAAGGCGGCAGAGATTCTCAACTCTGGCAGAAGAGTAGTCATGCTAGTAGGGCAGGGGGCGGTGAGCGCCGGCGCAGAAGTGGAGGCAGTCTCTGAAGCCTTAGGTGCTCCGATAGTCAAGGCGCTCCTTGGCAAGGCGGTTGTGCCGGACGACCACCCAAACAGCGTGGGCGGGCTTGGCATGCTTGGCACCGAGCCGGCGACGGACGCGATGCACCAGGCCGACACGCTTCTCATGGTGGGGACGTCGTTCCCGTACATCGACTATCTGCCCAAGCCGGGGCAGGCAAGGGGCATTCAGATCGACCTCTTGCCAGAGAAGATAGGCCTGCGCTACCCTGTCGAGGTGGGGCTAGTGGGCGACGCCCGGACGACCCTGGCGGCGCTCCTGCCGCTCCTCCGATACAAAGAGGACAGGAGGTTCCTTCATTCCCGGCAGGAGGGAATGAAGGGCTGGATGGAGCTTTTGAAAGAGAGGAGCAGCAGGCCTGACAGGCCGGTTAAGCCGCAGGTGGTAGCGGCAGCAGTGTCTGACGAGCTTGAAGACGACGCCATAATTTCTGTCGACAGTGGAACCAACACCGTATGGGCAGCCAGGTACATCCAGGTCAGGCGCGGCATGAAATTTTCGCTGTCCGGCACGCTTGCAAGCATGGCATGCGGCCTGCCCTACGCGATAGCGGCGCAGATAGCGTACCCTGACAGGCAGTGCATCGCGTTCGTTGGCGACGGCGGCTTTTCCATGCTCATGGCCGAGTTTGCGACCGCGGTGCAGTACGACCTGCCTATCAAGGTGATAATAATCAAGAACAATACGCTTGGCATGATTCGGTGGGAGCAGATGGCATTCCTTGGCAACCCCGAGTACGGAGTCGAGCTCACGCCGATTGACTTTGCCGAGTTTGCCGAGAGCTGCGGGGGCAGGGGGTACTCTATAACTGAGCCGGGCGAAGTCCGGGCGATAATCGGCCAGGCGATGGCCGAAAAAAGGCCGACGATAGTTGAAGCTCTCGTCGACCCGTTCGAGCCGCCAATGCCTCCAAAGGTGGACATGGAGTTTGTCGCTAACCTTGCTGAGTCGTTTGCAAAGGGGCAGCCGTACGCCAGAAGGATAGGGCTGACCCTTTTCCGCAACCAGGTGCATGACGCGCTAAGAAGCGTACATTCGCACGACACGGCAGAAGCGAAGTAATAGCAGTAAAAACTTTCTAGGAAAAAATCCGCCAGGATCGGACAGAGCAATCTGCTACAATCATTATATGTTCGATTGCCACACTATTTTTTCACATGAGCCCCGGCATCCAGATGTTAGAGGTAGCTATAGGCATCAAGGATTCGCTTATGGCTGCCGGGTTTACGTCGCTTGACTCCCTCTTGCGTTCAAACCCGACCGACATTGCGGCCATCCTTGGGATCGAGCTCTACGTCGCAAAGCTCATCATCGATGCGGCAAAGAGCGCCGCAGTGCAATATGAGATAGAAAAAGAGTCAGATACTGCTGATCTACCTTCAGAATAGTCGGGCAATCATTAACATGCGATCAGTTGCTCTTGTACAAATCCCCATGAGTCTACTCTATGGATATGTGGCGAGTCATCCATCCTGTCACACCTGCTGCACTCGCAGTGGACCGGCTCGCGACAACGTTTGCAGGTTTCAGTTACTGACAGTTGGCAGCCGCAAGCCCTGCAGCTGTTCTTGTTAAAGCGGGTCATGTCAATGCACTATGGTGGAAGACTCTAGCGTCACACCTCGCTTTGGATGATAGTCAAACCTGTATTGCTCGCCGGATGAAATTGGAATCGACTCTATCGGCCCTGTCATGCAGGAAGGGCATCTGGCAACGGCATCATTGTCGAGATACGACGCGCACCAAAAGCATGCTTCGCATATCAGGAAATAGACCGGCCCCGTTTTCCTCTGATCCTTTTGCTGCGATTCTGCATGTTGCATAGGACAAATTATACAAGTGTGGAATATAATTTGCGTCAAATGCGCTTGTCAAGCGCGATAGGCGCAGGACTGGCATGTTCTTTGCATTATGCTATTGTTGCGTCTTGCTCTGGTATTTGCAGCTGCCTTTTGCACATAACGTTCATTTTTTGCATGATTAAAAGCAGTATTAAATGGCATAGCTAGCAAATGTGCTAATGGATAATAGGATCAAGATCGGCATCGCTGCCGCAATAGTCATCGGGGTTATCGTCACCTCAATACCGACCTTTGGAACATTATTTAGCGGTAACGGCGGCTCTGGCGGGTCTGAGTCAAAAATCCTAAGAATCGGCTATTTCCCTAACATCAACCACGCGCAGGCAGTCATAGGACTTGGTAACGGCGACTTTCAGGAGGCTCTGGGAAACGATGTTGAGGTAAGGACGCAGATATTCAACGCTGGCCCGTCGGCGATCGAGGCGCTGTTTGCCAACCAGATCGACGTGACCTACATAGGTCCAAACCCTGCAATCAACGGCTACGTTGAGTCTAACGGCGAGGCGCTGAGAATCCTATCAGGCGCAGGCAGTGGAGGTGCTGTGTTTGTAGTTAGAAACAATGCCGGCATTGATTCAGTGGATGATTTTGCCAACAAGAAATTTGCTTCTCCGCAGCTTGGCAACACACAGGATGTTGCGCTGCGCAAGTACCTGCTTGAAAATGACTATGAAACAAAAGAAAACGGCGGCAACGTTGAGGTGCTTCCAGCCAAGAACGCCGACATTGTCACCTTGATGGTAAAGAAAGACATCGACGGCGCGTGGGTGCCAGAACCTTGGGGAGCCAAGCTGGTCAAAGAAGCCAATGCGCGAATCTTCTTGGACGAGCGAGAGCTGTGGCCTGAAGGCGAGTTCGTCACCGCGCACATTATAGCTAGAACCGATTACTTGGAAAGGAACCCCGAAATAATCAGCAAGCTGCTGGAAGCGCATATTGATGAAACAAACTGGATAAACGAAAATCAGGATGAAGCAGTCGCTGTATTCAATGCTGAGCTCGAAAAACTCACAGGAAAAACCATACCTGAAGACGAGTTCAAAGCAGGGCTCTCTAGGATGACGCTGACATGGGATCCGATAAAGCAATCGCTGGTCAAGTCGGCCAACGACGCATTTGACATCGGGTTCTTTGACGAGAGGCCCGACCTGTCAGAGATCTATGACCTGACGCTGCTAAACGACATCTTGAGCAGAAGAGGGCTGGCTGAGATACAATGATGCAAAATATGCACCTAGATGGCAGCGATTGCGTCTTTGAAGTAGATTATATTCTGTGCACCCGTACTGGAGGCATCAACCTTGATAGTGTCTAAATACAAACAAAGCAGCAACTCGATAATCCTGCAGGTTAAGGAGGTATCCAAGGCTTTTTCTTATGCCAACGGCCAGGCCTCCAAGAACCACATCGTGCTGAACAATGTCAGCATGGATATCAAGGAAAGCGAGTTTGTTACGATTGTGGGGTCTTCAGGCTGCGGAAAAAGCACGCTGCTCAACATCATTGCAGGGCTTGACAACCCAGACTCCGGCATCATATCAGTGAAGGGCGAGCACAAGACCTCCACTGATCCCGGAAGGCTGGTGATATTCCAGGAAGGCGCACTCTTTCCCTGGCTCACTGTTTCAGAAAATGTCGAGTTTGGATTGAAGATGGCAGGAATTGCAAAAGACAAACAGCGGGAAGCCGCGAATCGCTTTATCGACATGGTGCAGCTGTCGCGGTTCGCAGATTCGTACATTTACCAGCTCTCCGGTGGGATGAAGCAGAGGGTGGCAATAGCGCGTGCACTTGCAATGGACCCTGATATCCTGCTGATGGACGAACCTTTCGCGGCGCTTGACATGCAGACAAGGGACATGCTGAACAACCAGCTGCTGGAGATCCATGAGGCAACGAAAAAGACGATCTTGTTTGTCACTCACAACATAAATGAAGCATTATCGCTCGGCGACAGGGTAATAGTGCTGTCGCCGCGGCTTGGCAATATCAAGCGAGAATTTGGGATAGGCCTTCCAAGACCTCGCGACATTGGCAGCCCCGAAATCACTGTGATCAAGAGACAGATTCTAAATGCGCTGGAAGAGGACTTTCAATTTGCTAGAAGAGAAACACGCGCAGAAACAGCCCAGTAAACGCAGCTTCGACGTAAGCGACGCCGCTAACATCGTGCTGTTCCTTGCGGTGTTTGTGGGAGTATGGCAGCTTGTGTTCCTGATTGGAATATGGCCTGCATACTTGATGCCATCTCCTGCAATGATTGTCACCACAATAGGCGACCTGATAGAAAATTCTTCACTGCCCATCGGAATAGGTGTATCGCTGGCTAGGCTCGCCGCCGGCTTTGCGATCTCGCTTGGTATCGGCGTGGCAGTAGGACTTGCAATGGTCAAGTTCCGCGGGTTTGGCAAGACGATGAGCTCGTTTGCCGTCGGGCTTTTGACGTTCCCGAGTATTGCTTGGGTGCCATTTGCCATCATACTTATTGGGTTCAACGACTTTGGAATACTTTTCGTAGTCGTCATGGCTTCTGTATTTTCGGTAATGATAACGACTTATAGCTCGATCCGCAACATACCTCCTATCTACCTTCGCGCAGCGCGTAACATGGGCGCAAATGGTTTCACGTTATTCCGTCATGTCATGATCCCTGCGGCGACCCCGTCACTCGTACTTGGGATCAGGCAGGCGTGGTCGTTTGCATGGCACGCGCTCATTGGCGCCGAGATGCTGATAACGACCCTGTATGGCCTCGGGCATATACTGAGCATTGGGAGGGAATTCAACAGAATGGAAGACATCATTGCCACAATGATCACAGTTTTCGTGATAGGCATAATATTCGACCGGATCATCTTCCGCAAGATTGAGGAAAGGGTAAGGTCCCGCTGGGGCCTGGATCAGCACAGCGAATAAGCCATTGAGATGGTTTGAAACCTCGAAATCCACAAATTAAAATATGCGCAAAATCTGCATATATCATAATTGATGCTTGACGACCTTGCAAAGAACAGGGTGGACTCGAAAAAGCCACGCAAAGAGGGCATGACCTCCGCCATAGACAAGCTGCAAGGTATTGACAAAGAGAACTTCTCAATGATCGCACCGTTCATAGATGTGGTCAAGATCTACGGGGCGCTTCCAATGCTGGTCTCAGAAGAGAGCCTCAAGAGAAAGATCAAGTTTTATCACGACTTTGGGGTGCGCGTCTCGACTGGCAGCACGATTACCGAGTTTGCCGTTTCAGAGAGCTCGCTAGAGAGGTTCGTCAAGGAAGCCGCCAAAGTGGGCTTTGACATTATAGAAATAGGCGAGAACAGCATCGACCTTTCGTTCGATCAAAAGAAAAAGGTAAGCGGAACGATTAAGTCGGCCGGCCTCGAGTTCCAGTGGAAGGTAGGCAAGAAGGACCCGCGCCACCAGCTGGGGGTCGACGACACGCTGGACAAGATCGGGGAGGCCGTGAAACTGGGCTCCAAGAAAATAGTGCTCGAGGCAAACGAGGGGATCAACGTCGGCATATACGACGAGAAGGCCCTGGTAAAGTGGAGCTTTGTGGGCGCGATCACAAACGAGTACCCCCCAAGCACCTTCATCTTTGAGGCGCCGCTGGAATCGCAGCAGTCGGCGCTCATTGCTGAGTTTGGCCAGCGCGTCAACCTCGCCGAGGTTCATCAGGACGCGGTCGCATCTCTCGAGTCGCAGCGGAGAGGCTTTCTCTCAAAATCAGCGTTCGGGATATCGTATCTGCGCAGGAACCCCGAGGGCGGGCCGGCGGCAAAGTTTATCTACTTTGTGATAAGGACAAAGCACCCGATAGAGCAGAGCGAGCTTGTCTCGATGAGCCACCTGCCGAGGAGGACCGTGCAGGCTGCGGTCGACGACCTCAAGCGGCAGGGGCTGATAATCGAGAGGAACAGCCTCGACGACGCGAGGAAAAAGGTGTACCAGCCGGTTCAGTCGGACTGGTTGTAGGCCAGCAAAGCGGCAACAGTCTTGCTATCCTTGATTTCGCCGCTGAGGCATTTCCTGACAGCTGCGTCCAATTTCATTTTCTTTATCCTGATGTTCTCGTCGTCGTCCAGTGGGCCACGCTCTATCTTTCTCAGGCGGGTCGCAACAAACACGTGCATGAGCTCGGTGGAATATCCAGGCGCGAGGTACCATTTCATCAGCGGCTCGAGCTTGCCAGAGTAGCCGATCTCCTCAGCCATCTCGCGAACAGCTGCCTGCCTCGGCGTCTCACCTTTTTCGATCTTGCCAGCCGGTATCTCTAGCAACACTCTGCCAGATGTGTGCCGGTACTGCGTGACGAGGATGACCTCGCCACCGCTGACTGCCACGATCCCGACAGAGTCCGAGTGTTCGACTATCTCTTTTTCGATCATCCTGCCGTTCAGCGAGAACCTGTCCTTTCTCAACGCGATGCCGCCAGAATAGATCCTCTTGCTCGCAATCGGCCTGACGCCCCTCATCGCCTTTAGAGCGTGAGGCGGGGATTAAACCTATTCGCTAGTTTTATATGCGATCCGCGGCCTTTTCTGGGCGTGGAGTTTATCGACGGCGAAGGCAACATCATTGTGCCCAAGGCCGTCAGACCAATAGTCGATCTCAAGGAAACAGCCTTCGGGAGCAAAAATGGAGCCAGAAAGCAGTACCGCTACGGCAACCTCCACATTCGCGAGTATGACAATCATTACACTGTCCACATGGACAGGGTTGACCCGCTAAAGAACCCTCTCGCGCACCTGCTTGTCGACGCGCCTGAATACCTTGCCGGCGCGGCTGCCGCAGTCATTGTCGGGCGTAGAGTCGGATCTGCTGCTTACAGCAGGCGCAAGCAAGAAGGCAAGAGCGGCAGAGACGCTGCAATCGAGGCGGCACTTGCCGGGTACATCGCAGGGTCCTCCGCCGGCAGGCTGCTTTACGACGCAATCAACAACCTGAAGAAGAGGAGAAAGTAAAGATGGAAAGCCCAGAGCAGATCAGAAGGGAAGAAGGGGCGAGAATCGCTGCCACAAAAGAGGCGCAGGTCTACCCGCGCCCTTCAAAGCTGCACGTGGCAAAAATCCTGCTGAAGCTGCTGCCAGTCGTCCTGAATTTCAGGCGTGACAGGCGGGAATGGGTCAAGAGAGAGGGCAGGAACGTCAACGAGGAAAAGTACCGCCGTCACGCCAGAAAGGCGCTCAAGACGTTCATCGAGCTTGGGCCGTCGTATATCAAGCTCGGCCAGTGGCTCTCAACACGGGTTGACATTTTGCCCCAGCCGTACCTTGAAGTGCTGTCAAAGCTGCAGGACGACGTTCCGCCTGCGCTATTCTCTAAAATAAAGCCGATAATAGAGGACGAGCTGGGCAAGATAGAGAACGCATTTGAAGAGTTTGACCCGGCGCCGCTGTCAGGCGCAAGCCTCGGTCAGGTCTACCTTGCAAAGCACGCCGGCGGCCGCAAGGTCATCGTAAAGGTCAGCCGGCCGGACATCGAGCGCGTCATCGAAGACGACATTTATGTCTTGAAAAAGATAATGCCGCTTGCAACGCGCTTTATCGACCCTAACCTGAGGTTTTCTGCAGAAGGCATGCTGGCGCAGTTTATCGAGACAGTGCACGAAGAGATGGACTATAGAATAGAGGCGCGGAACCTGCTCACGATAAAGAGCAACCTTGCCGACGACCCTTCAGTCATTATACCAGACGTGTTCCTTGAGCGGACGACTAAGCATGTGCTGACGATGGAATACATCCCCGGCATCAAGGTGACGGACGCTCCTTCGCTGGACGCAAAGGGAATCGACAGGGAAAAGCTAGTGGTGCGGGTGCATAGGCTGTTCTTCAAGATGCTCCTGCGCCACAACATATTTCATGCAGACCCGCACCCTGGCAACATTTCAGTCGCTGATGACGGCCGGCTCATCCTGTACGACTTTGGGATGGTAGGAAGGCTCGATAGCGAGACGCGCATCAAGCTTATCCGGCTGTACCTGGGATTGCTTGACAAGGATCCGGAAAGGACGGTGAACGTGCTGATAGAGCTTGGAACGCTCGAGCCGACGGTCAACCGTTACGTTGTCGAGCGCGGCATCGCGCTGAGCATCCAGTCGATGCACGGAAGGGAGGTGGACAGGATGGAAGTTAAGGCACTTGTAGATTTGGCTAACAAGACTATGAGCCGCTTTCCTTTCAGGCTCCCAAAGAACCTCGCTCTCTATATGCGCATGGCCTCTATACTGGAAGGCATTTACTACCACCACAAAGTGTCGTTCCAGTTCGCCAAGGTGCTTGCAAACCTGCTAGAAGAAGAAGGGCTTGTGCGCGACGCGTATATTGAAGAAGTAAAGGTCTCTGCAAAGAGGTTTGCAAAGGGCATACAGGACTCAGTGAATGTTGCGCCCCTCTTGAAAATGTACCTGGAGACGCAGGGGCCGTACGGCAACAGCATGCAGGAAAAGAACAACAGTGCGCTTGCCGCAAGCATCCTGTCGTCGGCGCTCTTCATCGGATCGGCGCTGATGCTGCCATACAACTCTTACCTGTCATATGGCGGCTTTGCTGCAGCCGCTGCAGCGGTTGCGGTGGCGCTAAAAAAGAAATTCTAAGTTATCGGGATGTTGGTCATCTTGGGGATGGGTATCCTTAGCGTGACGACTCCATTCTCGTAGGTCGCCATGCCTACTACCTTTTCCTCTTCCTTCACCGATATTGGAAGAATTATCCTCTTGTCTATCTTGACCGGCCTGTGTCTATAGTAGACGGTGCCAAGCGCCTCCGCCTGCTCTCTTCTGGCGCTTATCGACAGGACGTCGCCAGTTATCCTGAGGTTTATGTCCTTCTTGGCAAAGCCCGGCAGGTCGATTGTGACCACTAGGTCGCTGCCCTCCTCTGCAATGTCGATGGCTGGCATCACGAATTCATAGAACTCTCTTGACTTGCTGTCAAGCTCTCTCGCTAGCTCTCTAGCCATGTATCTTCCAATACCCATGGCCTAAATTCGCCGAGATGGTATAAATCCTTTATTTTTTTCTTTTGAAAAGCAACAAAAGTAAAAATAGGCGGCAACGGATATGCAACCAGCACAACACATATGTATGCCGGTTCGTACGACATGCCAAACTGCAACGCCTGCGGCAGGGAAGTGAGGCCGGGCGAGCTCTCCGAAAGCTTCTCATGCCCCAAGTGCCGCAACGCAAGGATATGGCGCTGCGAGGGCTGCAAGGGCAAACAGAAAAAATACCGGTGCCCTGCGTGCAGGTACGAGGGCAAGTAATAAGTAGTAGCAGCTAGGTTAGGACTTTGAAAAAGTTTCTCACGAGGTCTTTGTTTTCCTGCTGCATCGTGGCAAATGCTTCAACAAGCTCATTTTCTACCGTTATCTGCTTTGCAATGACTGACCTCAGCTTCTTGGCGTCCAGCGGAGCAATGCTGTCGATTGCGCCCATGCTGTAGGCATAGATGTATTCGTTGATTATTTTCGAAATGAATGACGGCGCAGCCTGCATCAAAAAGAGCATTCCTTCCCTCATCGTCTTGGCACTTTGGTCTCCTGCCGGCAATGAAGAAATGTACGACTGCAACAGCTTCATGCGCTTGTCGCCCAGCTCCTCTATCGAGGACGCGACGAGTATGCCAGCGTCCGTCAGCTCGTAGAATGGCACACCTTCTAGCTGGAGAGCCTTTGGACCTCTCCTCAGCGGCAGCCTCCCACCCTCTTTTACCACGCCGGCTGGGATGAGTACCTCGTCTAGATCCCGGAAAATGCCAGAGTAGATGTTCTGCCACAGGATGCCGTGCTGCTTGGCTATTGCGTGGGCTATTGAGGTTCTCGTGCGGAGCTCCGGGCTCTGCTCAGTGGCTAAATGAGTAATGATGCCCCTCTGCCTCTTTGCCTCGCCCGTGAACTTGTTCTTGCGGGTCTTGAAAGTGTCAAATATTGCGATGGTTGATTTCTCGTCTTTCACTGTGCTATGCGGGCACCTCCTGCTGCCATCCCACGACCATTTCTACACAATGTTTGTTAATATTTTAATTTGTTGGTTTTTTAGATTAAAATTCTCGGCAAGTGCAGCATGTAAAATGTTATAAACCCCAGCCTATGCCAAATAATGCTCAACGTCTTTTCTCTAGTGTCCATTATACTCTTCAATATCTGTAAAACTCACAGCTTATCGACTTTTGCATTGAGCTCTCAGACGGCTACACGCGTGACAGGTCGTTGAACTTTATACAAATATTCAAAAGCGGTTGACAAAAGAAGGCCATGTAATAGCACCAGTAGAAACCAAATGATGCAATGGACAAATCGAGTTCAGGATTGACAGGTCTTATTCATCAGAACTTTGGCCGCACAATGTCGAATCGATATATTAAATACTGAAATCATCGATCGTCCAATAAACTGGCGATCTCTGAATATTTCTCAAGAAATACATTCGAAGAATTCTTAAATAATTCTGTACCGGATCCACTTTAGGAGTTCTTGTCATCTGAGCAGACAACGATATTTGTTGGTGTAATAGGTGGTGCAATAGGTGCTGTCGGAGCAGTTTTGTCAGCAACCCTTCCCTATTATTTTACCAAGAGAAGAGAGCACCAGGATAACCTTAAGAAGACCAAACTGGAGCGCTACGATGAGCTGCTGAAGAAGCTAACTGCATTTCTTGAAAACCCTACCAACTTTACGGGCTACGACCTTGTAGTCGCATACAATCGAGCGACATCTTACGCCGCGACAGATGTCCTAATGGAATGTGATAAATTTCTCAAAGGGATGGATGCTGAACAGATTATCAAGGCCCCTGTTCCTAACCCCGTACTGGTAAATGCACCTGGTCAAAGAGAAACAGTCAAGGAGCGCTTGGAGCGAATGCGGCCAGATGCCGTTCAAATACTTAAGGCAATCAGGAAGGACATCAACCCACACGAAAGGTATTATGATTTTAGCATCTATCTTGGTAGACAAATCTGAATCCAAGTACTGTGATTTTCGCTCTGTGGTTCAGATGCACGACCGATAAAATGCTGCTGCTATGAACGCTGTTAGTCCCCTTACCAAGGAAGAGGAAGAGGACGAGCTCGATATCGCCGCCGCCGACGAGCTCGACGCGATGGATAATACGATGACCGACTCCTGCGCCTAACTAGGCGGTAGTTTAGCATAGACTCAAAGACATCTCTACCAGTGGACCCCACAGTACGTACCAGCGTATCACTATGAGGTCTTGCATAAGGTGGTTTGCTGCTGCGTACATCCCCTCTTTTCCTCCATACATATAACCAGTCATCATTGCGCTCATCCAGTTATGGTTCGGCTCTCTATGCCCGTATTTGCTAAGCCCAGGAAACATCCCAAGTGTTGCCATACCCAGACTTTTTCATATAGTTGTTAAAGGTGATGGCCCAAGGGTCGGGGTGGTCCATCGCCCGATTGACCCTATAAATCACATTTGGGTCGGCACCCGGCCTCATCATGGCCGATAATCTATCGTGTGTATTCCATGCATCTCTCTATCTTCCCGACATTACCAGAGGTAGCATTAGGATTCCCATGAGGATTGCTATGCCCAGTATCGGACCCAGTGAATCGGGTATTGAGATTGCGTATGATCTATTATTATCCACTATCATTTTATGTAATAAAGAATTATAAGAGTTTATCATAGTGCCCAATCTCTCGGAGTTTACCCCACACATCCGGCGAATATATTTTTCCACCGATTCTAATCCCGTCAACGATCCATAAGGTAAAATAAACCCCTAATTCTTTTCTGTATACTGCTTGGCTTTACCGATTAAACTGTTAAACACAAAATGTTAAACAGTTTAACAAAAATGGGTCAAAATGGTTGTGCAACTTTTGTGCAACCAGGGTCAAAAACGACGTTGCACGCTTGCAACCCCTGTTCTTCAAAATGAAAACCCTGACGAGATTAGTCTAATAGGATATGTCCTTTTACCGTAGTTGCAAGCGTGCATTGCACAACATTGCACAACTTTTTTTGCTCCTTGGCTTTTTGTTAAACCGAAAAGAACAATTTTCGGTTAAACCGTGTTAAACTGTTAAACTGGAACAATATTCAATAACTTTAAATCATGCCCTATAGATAGAAACATCGATTAGAAAAGATGTCTGTTGATCCAAGACAACCAATTGAAAAAACAAAGATTATAGGGTTTAGGGTAACTGAAGACGAACTTCAGAATACTATATACCCTGTAATGCATGACTGCTACGACCTTGGTATCATTGACCATGATACTACGACGTCGTTTCTGCGCTTTTGCGTCCAATTCTGGATTGCACACTACCGCCAGAGAAAAAGCAGCAGTTCGATTTAAGCCAGCAGGAAATAGAAGAAGAAAAGAAAAAACTGGATGCCATCATCGCGGAGAAGGAGGCTTGACAGAAATGGGACAATTCCACCCCGCGAGTGATGCAAAAAGCCGCAGAAGAACTCGAGCGAATGGGAGAGGACTTCGAGAGGGATTCTAAAAGAGAAATACAACAACAACAGCAGCGGGCAAAACCAACAAAACAACAGCAGCAACAACAGCAGCAATCGTCGGAGGAGTCCCCACTCGCTAACATGTCGCTGGAGGACATGATGGCTTGAGCGGCGAACTACCATCGCCACAACCGGAGGACGACAACGACGATCAGAACAACGACAACAATCCAAGTGACGTACAAGAGGACTTTAGTGAACCACTCGATCCTAGGGATGCAATCGTAGCAGCAGCAGCAGCAGCTGAGCCAGAACCAGAACCACAGCTACCAACATCACCGGCAGAGACTCCCAGTACCTCAAATAACGCCCTCATAATGCAGATCAAGATTCTGTCAGAGTACGCAAAGGACATAAAACGCAGTATGAACGCTGTTGCCACGGCTGCAGGAGTCCATCATGAATACGTGAGAAGGGCTGTGTCTAACTTGGTAACCGCAGTCGTCGAACACAACGGAGACATAGAAACCCTCCAAGAGATCTATTCAGAGGGTAACTACGCGCTCAGGGCAAAGGAGATTCACCGGCTCCTTATCCTCGTAGATAATCTTGTTAATAGGAATCAATCACTAGAAGATTCCAATGATAATGGATCCCAGCAGAAGCCACCCAATGAAGGCTCTATAAATAGGCACTATAACAACAATAGTAGAAATAGTAGAATGCGCAACAGCAACAACCCGTACGATTATTACGGCTACGGACAGCAGTCGCAGCAAGAACAGCAGCAGCAACCTCAACAACAAGAGGAAGACGTAATAAACGATCTTTCAACGAATGCCCAGCTACTCAAAGAGGTATTACAGAATCAAAAGAACGCGTCACCTACGAACATCCAAAAAACACTCAGGTTGTTCATGCTCGACGAGCACACATTCATAAACCAGCCAAGTAGTCTGAGCGCACTTCATTCGATGTTTAACCCCGTGACCGCCACAGGCGCCTTTAACCTGTTTATGCAAATGAGACCAAAGTTTGTGCAGCAACCAGCAGGAGGAATGCCCAACGGCAGCGGCATCCCCACGTACAACCTAGGAGACCCTCAATACCTCATGCATGGGGGAGCGGAAGGGTACGCTGCAAGACTCGCATACGAAGAAAGGCGGGAGATGCTCGAGGACAAGCGCTTTGACAAGTACATGCGGAACATGATGATGGTCAATATGCAAAAGAAGATGGGCGCTCAAAGCCCAATGATAGGAGATGCAGGGATGGGTGCGATAGAGGAGGAGCAGGACGAGAAGGGCAGGGTGATCAGGAGAAGGTTCGTACCTCAAGCCGCGCCCAACGCCGGCGGTATGTCCGATGGTATGCTCCGCGTGATAGGGGAGCAAAACAAGATACTGCTTCAATCGCAGATGGATCAGCTGCGGGAAATGAAGGATATGTTCAATTCTGTGCTCAAAAACTCCGCCAAGATATCATAAGGATCGTATCTTTTGGCAATACCTTGTGATGGTGGATTGGCTTGGGCCTCTAACATCTCCTTGATAAAGGAGTCAAAGGAGGTCTTGTTATCGTCGTATTTCCTATAAATGAACGCAGCAAAATGCAAAATATCGCTTTTTGCCGTCGCAGCTGTCGTCTGGCTTGCAGCCGCTTTTCGCCTTATGAAGCGCCGGACGTGTTCACTTTGTTTGAAATAAGCAACTATCCCAGGGGTAAAACCATTTGCAATCTGTCGCCGGTGGAGAACACAGGTAGACAGTTCTCGGGCTGTTGTAACAGCGATTTGTTCATGAATTGAGGCAGAAGTTTCTTCCATATCTGTTGTCTAGATATAGAATACAGTCGCAAGCTAAAAACCTTGTGATATTGAGCAGTATAATAAAATTCGGTGTCTTTTTATTGATGCTAATATGACCCTCAGGCGGTGGCAAATACAAAGGGCAAGATAA
>Ga0081538_10001097_pt1 | contig 28701 bp, 29 predicted proteins | sample TabmetS5T2R1_FD_71022 | JGI IMG/M metagenome (GOLD analysis project Ga0081538, IMG submission 71022) | Tabebuia heterophylla rhizosphere microbial communities from the University of Puerto Rico - S5T2R1 | ecosystem: Host-associated > Plants > Roots > Rhizosphere ...
GAGGGAGTGTGAGGGAACCGGGAGGTTCCCTCACCGTCTCAAAGAAGGGGGCACGTGGGGGAAACATGGTTTCCCCCACGGGAGCAGGCCGGAGGCATGCGACGCTCAACGCTGCGCCTCGAAGACGGTCACCCTCGACGAGCCGTACCGGCGGCTCGTGCGAAGGGGCAGCGGGAGGTCGGGCTCCTCGCGCGCGTCCGACTCGACGACGACGATGCCGTTCTCGGCGAGGACAGCGGGCAGGTGGGCTGCGAGGCGCGGCAGGGTGCGGGCCAGCATGGCGTACGGGGGGTCGATCAGCACGAGATCGTAACGCCTGCCTCCGGCGGCGTCGGCTACGAGCTTGCGGCCCGCGTCCTCGCGCAGGACGACGGCACCCTCGAGCCGGAGCTTGTCGAGGTTGCGGATGATCGTCTCGGCGGCCCCGCGGTCGGACTCCACGAACGTGACGCGCTCGGCCCCGCGCGAGAGCGCCTCGAGCCCCATCGCGCCGGAGCCGGCGAAGAGGTCCAGCACCTCCGCCCCGTCCACGGGCCCGACGAGGTTGAAGACGGCCTCGCGCACGCGGTCGCCCGTTGGGCGCGTGTCCCGCCCCTTCGGGGCGAAGATGCGCGCCCCCTTACGCGAACCCGCGATGATCCGCAAGCCGTTCCGCCTCACGGCCGAGCGGGCCGAGGATCGCAGGGTCCTCGTCCACAAGCCGCTCGGCCCACCGTCGTGCCTTGGCTATGAGCTCCCGATCGCGCACGAGCCGGGCGAATCTCAGGTCCGACAGGCCGGACTGGCGCACGCCCAGAAGCTGACCCTCGCCGCGCAGCTCGAGGTCGACCTCGGCCAGCACGAACCCGTCCGAGGTCGCTACGAGCGCCTCGAGCCGGCGCACTGCCTCCTCCGTCAGCTCCTCCTTGGGGCGCGAGACCAGCAGGCAGTAGGACTGCTCCGCGCCGCGCCCGACACGGCCCCGGAGCTGGTGGAGCTGGGCGAGCCCGAAGCGGTCGGCCTCCTGCACGATCATGATCGTCGCGTTGGGGACATCCACGCCGACCTCGATCACCGTCGTGGCAACGAGCACGTCGAGCTCGCGGCGCTTGAACGCGTCCATCACCTCGCGCCGCTCGGCCGTCGGGAGCTTCCCGTGCAGGACGCCGATCCGGAAGCCCTCGAGCTCCCGGCCGCGCAGGCGCTCGGCCTCCTGCTCGGCCGCGCGCGCCTCGATCGTCTCCGACTCGGAAACGAGCGGGCAGACCGCGTAGGCCTGCCTGCCGTCGCGGAGGTGCTTGCGCAGACGCGTGTAGGCGGTGCTGCTCCGCTCGTGGCCCACCCAGCGGGTGACCACCGGCTTCCGGTTCGCCGGAGGCTTCGCGATCTCGGTGACGTCGAGGTCGCCGAAGACGGTCTGCGCGAGCGAGCGCGGGATCGGGGTCGCGGTCATGTGGAGGACGTGCGGCGTCGTGCGGCCGAGCGCTCGCCGCTGCTCGACCCCGAAGCGGTGCTGCTCGTCGACGACGGCGACCGCGAGCCGGCGGAAGTCCACCTCGTCCTGGATGAGCGCGTGCGTGCCCACCGCGACATCGGTCTCGCCGCTCGCCAGCCGGTCGCGCACGGCGCGACGCTGCGCGGCCGGAACGGAGCTCGTGAGCAGCTCGCAGCGCACGCCCAGCTCGTTGCAGATCTCCTCAACGGTGAGAAAGTGCTGCTCGGCGAGGGTTTCCGTGGGCGCCATCAGCGCGCCCTGGCGGCCCGCCTCGACGGCGCGCAGGAGCGCGTAGAGCGCCACGACCGTCTTCCCGGAGCCGACGTCCCCCTGCAGGAGCCGCTGCATCGGCTTCGTGTCGCCCAGGTCCCTGCCGATCTCGGCGACGGCCTTCTCCTGCTCCTCGGTGAGCGTGAAGGGGAGCGCCTTCCGGTAGCGCGCGATCAGATCGCCGTCTCCCGGGAGCGCGGGCGCGCTCGCATGCTCCTCGAGGTCGCGGCGGCGCGCCTGGAAGCCGACCTGGAGCGTGAGGAGCTCCTCGAAGGCCAGCCGCTCGCGCGCGGCCTCGGCCTCGCGGCGGTCGAGCGGCCGGTGCGCGGCGACCAGCGCGTCGGCCCTGAGCGGGAGCCGCTCCGCCTGGCGCACGCGTGCGGGAAGCGGGTCCGAGAAGAAGCGAATCCGCGGCAGCACGGCGTCGACGAACGTTCGGAGCCGATAGGAGGGCAGGTCTTCGCTCGCTCGGTACTCGGGGACGAGGCCGACGGTGTGCAGCCCCGTCCCGCGCACCTCCGTGCGGGTCACCTTGAAGCCGCCGCCGAGCTCGCGCGTGCCGTGCAGGAGCAGCTCTGTGCCCGCCGGGAGCTTGGCGAGCCAGGCCTGGTTGAACCAGACGGCGGTCTCGCGCTCGCCGGCCGCGTCGACGACCACGCCCTCGACGATCTTGAGGTTCCGGCGCCGGGTCGGGCGCACGCGGACCCGCTCCAGGGTGCAGCGGACGGTCGCTTCCTCGCCGGCCGCGAGGTCGGCGAAGCTCCCCACCTGCTCCCAGTCGAGGTACGCTCGCGGGACGTGCTCGGCCAGGTCGCGGACGGAGCGGATCCCGAGCCGCTCCAGGCGTTCGGCGACCTTCGGCCCGACGCCCGTCACGGTCTCCACCGAGGCTTCGGAATCGACCCGGCGGCGCGGCGCCCGGAACACGCCGGTGTCCTCGCCGGCGAACGCCGCCGGCGCCGTGGCTACGGCTCCCCGTCCCAGTAGCCCAGGGGCTCGATCCGCCCCATGATGCCGACGCCGCGCAGGCTGACCTTGCCCGAGCGGGGGTAGTAGACGATGTCGTTCGGCTCGCGCGTCCCGTACGCCAGGTAGACGAGGTCGGCCCCGCCTGCGCGGAAAGCGTGCGCGACGCGCGACCCCGGCGGGCGCCCCACGACCGTGCCGGGGCGCACGGCGTGCTCTTCCTCGCCGAGGAGGACGGTGCCCTCACCCTCGAGGACGACGAATATCTCCTCCTCCGCCGAGTGGCAATGCGGCGGGTAGCCGAGCCGTCCGGCCGGGATGGTCGCGAGCGAGATGCCGGTGCGGACCGAGCCTGCAGCTCTCCCGAGGTCGCGGTCGCGGATGAGGGACTCGCCGTGCTCGTCCACGCGGGGCTCCACCGCCGCACTCACGACGATCGAGGACGGCCGCGGCGCTGGCTCGCCGACCTCGGGCTCCCCGCTCTCAGCTTCGCGGCGGTAGGGATGGCGCCCGTCGCCGATCGTCGTGAAATCGACGTACCCCGGGTGCATCCACGCTACCCCGGCTCGCGGGAGGACGGTGTTGCCGTGACTCACGCGGTGACCGTAGGTCAGGTAGCTCAGCCCGTCCTCCGCGGCGCGGAGCGTGTGGGCCTCCCGGTGCGGCAGGTGGACGAGGCAGTCACCCGGGCCGACCTTGTAGACCGCGCCGTCCTGCCACGACAGACCCAGGCCCTGGAGGACGTAGAAGATCTCCTCCGAGCCGCCCTCGACGTGCGCCGGGGTCGACCAGCGCCCGGGGTCGAGGTCGACCCGCTGGACGCCGACGCCGCGCGTGCCCACGGCGGAGCCGAGGTCCCGCCAGGTCCCGGCAAGGTGCCCCGCCTCCCGGCGTCGGGGCTCGACGTCATCCCAGTGGGTCACGTGCCGCACGGTGGCCTACGATACCGCCGCATGGCCGAGCCGAACGCCGTCGCCGAGGCCGCCGAGGAGGTCGTGTCCGGCGTCTGGCGCTGGGGCGTCGCCAACGAGCGGATCGGCGGCGCCGAGAGCACCGCGCACGCCGTCGTCGGCCCGGACGGCGCTGTGCTCGTCGATCCGGTGCGACTGGCCCCGGACGCGCTCGCCGCGCTCGGACCTGTCGCCGCGATCCTCCTCACGGCGCAATGCCACCAGCGCTCGTCCTGGCGCTATCGGCGGGAGCTCGGCGCCCCGGTGTGGGCGCCCGCGGGCACGAGGCCGATGGAGGAGGAGCCCGACGAGCGCTACGGTTCCGGCGATCTGCTTCCGGGCGGCCTGCGCGCGGTGCGCACACCGGGGCCCGAGGAGGTCCACTTCTCCTTCCTCCTCGAGCGCGACCCGCGCGTCTTCTTCTGCTCCGACCTGCTCACGAACTACGGCGGACGCGGGCTGGACTTCGTCCCCCTGAAGTACCACGACGACCCGCCCCAGACCCGCCGCACCGTCGAGGGCTTCCTCGACCTCGACTTCGAGATCCTCTGCCTCGATCACGGCAGCGCGATCAGGGAGAACCCGAAGGCCGCGATCCGGGCGCTCCTCGAGTACACGGCGTCCGCATAGGACAGGCCCCGGTGCCAGGCACGTGGCCGTGGCCAGCAGGACCCACTCGGCGTCCGGAATCCCGCTGCCCACGCAAGATTGCGAGCACGGGCCTGGTCCAGCTGGTCGTCTCCTGTCGTCCGCTCGGGGCGTGGCCCGGTGCCAGGCACCTGGGCATGGCCATGCGTGTCCGGAGAGAGCCCCGGCCGTAGGCGCCGAGGACGTCGCCGGCGACTAGACCGGCTCGTCTTGGAACCAGAAGAGGCCCAGGGTGCCTGGGCCGCCGTGGGTGCCGATGACCGGGCCGAGCGGGGTGAGGATGTCGAGCGAGGCACTCGGGCGGGCCGAGCGGAGGCGCTCGACGAGCTTCGCCGCATCCTCGGGGGCGTCCGCGTGGCCGACGCCGACGTGCAGGTCGGGCGAGTCCTCCGTGTCCGCCACGAACAAGGCCTCGAGCTCGGCAAGCGCCTTCGCGCGCCCGCGCACGCGCTTCAGCGGCGCCACCTCGCCCTCGTCGAAGTAGAGGATCGGCTTCACGTTGAGGAGCTGGCCGGCGAGGCCCGACGCCTTTCCTACGCGCCCGCCCCGGACGAGGTACTCGAGGGTCTCGACCGTGAAGAGGAGCCCGCGCGTCTGCTTGAAGCGCTCGACGACGGCGAGCAGCTCCTCGAGCGTCGTCCCCCGCTCGAGCCGTCGCTGGAGAGCGTCCGCGAGGAGGACGGCACCGCCGCAGATGACGCCGCAGTCGATCAGCGTCACGCGCTCGTCCCCGGCGGACTCGGCCCCCATCCTCGCGCTCTCCAGCGTGCCGGAGAGCTTGGCGGAGAGCAGGACTCCGAGGACGGCCTCGTAGCCGCCCAGCTCCTCGTAGACGGCCGCGAAGTCGGCGGGCGTCGGCTGGGAGCTCCGCGGCGGCTCGGGCGACGCCCGCAGCCGCCGGTAGAACTCCTCGGGCGCGATGTCGACGTACTCGCGCAACGTCTCGTCGCCGAAGCGAACGTAGAGCGGCACCATCCGCCAGTTGGGGTGGCGCGCCTGTGGATCCGGGCAGTCGGACGTGGAGTCGAGGACGATCGCGGTGTTCTCAGCGGAGAGCTGCACCACGCCCCGCGGCGTCCCTGACGGCGCCGACGATCTCGTCCAGCTCACGGTCCTTCGTCAGGCAGGCGACGGCGCCGGCGTCGTAGAGCGCCTCGACCTCCTCGCTCTCCGCGGTCGCGGTGAGGACGACGACCGCCGTCGTGGGGCAGGCCTGGCCGATCGCCGCCGTCGTCTGCACGCCGTCCAGCTCGGGGAGCCGGTAGTCCATGAGGACGACGTCGGGGCGCAGGCTCCCGCAGACCTCGAGCGCGCTCTTCCCGTCCGGGACGGCGGCCTCGACACGAAGGTCGGGGACGGTGCTGAGGAGGAGCTCGAGCGACTCGCGGAAGACGTCGTTGTCCTCGACGAGGACGACGGTGATCGGATCGCCTGCCACGTCAGGGGAGAGTATCGGCCTATTCGGCGCCGAACAGAAGGGGATAGTGCGGCTGGCCGCCGTCGTGCACCTCGACCTCGAGCTCGGGATGCTCCTCCCCGACGAAGGCGACGAGGTCGTCCACTCCCTCGGCGCCCTCGCCGACGAGCACAGTGAGCACGTCGGGGCCACCCTCGAGCAGCGCCTCGAGGACCTCACGGGCGACCGGTTGCAGCAGCCCGCCGGCGACGACCGGCTCCCCCTCCAAAAGCCCGAGGAACTGCCCCTCCTCCACCGCGAGATCGCCGACAACGGCGTCGCGCGATGCCCGCGTGATCGCGCCCGAGCGCACGCCCGCCGCCGACGCGTTCATCTCGGTCCCGTTCTCCTCCGCCGAGCGATTCGGGTCGAACGAGACCATCGCGCCGAGGCCCGCCTGCACCGAGCGCGTCGGGACGAGGCGCGCCGGCTTCGCGGCCGCCGAGACGGCCTGCTCGGCAGCGAGGATCACGTTCTTGTTGTTCGGGAGGACCATCGCCTCGGTCGCGGGAAGCGCCTCGATCGCCGCGACGATCTCGGCGGTCGACGGGTTCATCGACTGCCCACCCTCGACGCAGACGGCGCCCATGCTCTCGAAGAGCCGTTGCATGCCGGCGCCGGCGCAGACCGAGACAACGCCGCAGACGCCGACCTCGTCGGCGGTGCTAAGGCGCTCCGCGCGCTCGGCCGTCTGGACGTGCATGTTCTTCACGTCCACCTCCTCGATCACACCGACGCCGGTCGCGATCGAGAGCACGCTCCCGGGCTCGTCGGTGTGGAGGTGCACCTTCACTGCGCCGCGGCCGCCGACGACCAGCAGCGAGTCCCCGAGACGTTGGAACTCGGCCTCGAGCTCGTCCGGATCGACCCTGTCGCCCTCGACGAAGAACGACGTGCAGTAGCGAAACCGCGAGAGCTCCAGGTGCACCGCTTCCAGCGGAATCGCCTCGGTGAGCGGCGCCGGCTCCGGCAGCTCCTCGCCGCGGGCCCACGATGCGATGCCGCGGACGATCTCGATCAGCCCCGCGGCGCCGGCGTCCACGACCCCCGCCTGCTTGAGGACGGCCAGCTGCTCGGTCGTCCGCTCGAGCGCGTCCTCCCCGGCGCTCAGCACGTCCGCAAGCGCGTCCTCGACCGCCGCGCCGTCGCCCGCAACCTCCTCGGCGCGCTCGGCGAGGGCGCGCGCGACGGTCAGAATCGTCCCCTCCTGGGGATCGCGGACGGCCGCGTAGCCGGCATCGCTCGCCGCTCGGAGCATGCGGGCGAACGTCCCCGTGTCAATGGGCCCCTCCTCGGGAAGCTCGCGCAGCGCGCCGCAGACGAGCTGGGAGAGGATGACTCCGGAGTTCCCGCGCGCACCCATGAGGATCGCCCGCCGCGCGTCCGCGCCGGGGTCGCGCTCGAGCGCGTCGACCACCGCGCGCACGGTCAGCGTCATGTTCGTGCCCGTGTCCCCGTCGGGAACCGGGTAGACGTTGAGGTCGTCGATGCGCGCGCGGCTCGCCTCGAGCGCTGCGAGCGCGGCCTGCGCCGCCGCTAGACGGCCTTCTCGACGCGGCCCGACTTGAGACACCGGGCGCAGACGTATGCCCTGCGCGGCGATCCGTTCACGAGGATACGGACACGCTGGAGGTTGGGGTTGAAGCGACGCTTCGTGGCCACCATCGAGTGGCTCCGGCTGTGACCGAAGGAAGGGCCCTTCCCGCAGACTGCGCAGACCTTGGACATCGGCGGGTGAGTATAGCGAGCGGCGACGGGCAGTCGTTCACTCGGCCCGCGAGCGCAGCAGGCCGAAGACGTCCGCCATCTCGAGCGCCGAGCGAGCCGCCTCGGAGCCCTTGTTCCCCTGCGGCCCGCCCGCGCGGGCGTCGGCCTGCTCGCGGTTGTCGACGGTCAGGACGCCGAACGAGACGGGGATGCCGGTCTCGAGCGCGGCAACCTGGAGCCCGCTCGCCGCCTCGCCGGCGACGAAGTTGAAGTGCGGCGTCTCGCCGCGGATGACGCAGCCGAGCGCGATCACGCAGGAGTAGCGCCGCGTGCGGGCGAGCGCCATCGCGCCGAGGGGCAGCTCGAAGGCACCCGGCACCGGGACGACGTCGATGCGGTCTCGCTCCACGCCGGCCTCCTCGAGCGCGGCGATCGCCCCGTCGAGGAGCCGTGACGTGATCTCGCCGTTGAAGCGGGCGACGACGATCCCCACCGACCGGCGCGCGCCGTTCGGGGAGCCGGCGATGACGCCGACGCCCTCGGGCATCCGCAGGCGCCCGACGGCGTGATCGGCAGCGCGCAGGTCCTCGCTCACCGCTCGTCTCCGGGGGGCTCGAACCGCTGCTCCTGGTGATGGAGCCGGTGGCCGAGCTTGTCCCGCTTCGTCTCCAGGTACTGCTGGTTCTCGAGGTTCGGCGGGACCTCGATCGGGACCTGCTCCACGACCTTGAGCCCGAAGCCCTCGATCCCGGTGATCTTGCGCGGGTTGTTCGTCAGGATCCGAATCGTCGAGAGGCCCAGGTCGGAGAGGATCTGCGAGCCGATGCCGTACTCCCTCGCGTCGGGCGGGAAGCCGAGCTCGATGTTCGCCTCGACGGTGTCGAGGCCGTTCTCCTGCAGCTCGTAGGCCTGGAGCTTCGCGAGGAGGCCGATCCCGCGGCCCTCCTGGGACATGTAGAGGAGGACGCCGCGCTTCTCGCCGGCGATCCGGCGGAGCGCGAGCTCGAGCTGCTCGCCGCAGTCGCAGCGGAGTGAGTGGAAGACGTCGCCGGTGAGGCACTCCGAGTGGACACGGACGAGCACGTCCTCCTGCCCCTCCACCTCGCCGCGGACGAGCGCCACGTGCGTCTTCCCAGTCAGCACCTCGCGGAACGCGACCGCGGTGAAGTCCCCGTAGGCGGTGGGGAGGCGCACCGTGGTCATACGCTCAACGAGCTTCTCCGTCCGGCGCCGGTACTCGATCAGGTCCTCGACCGTGACGATCTTGAGCCCGTGGCGCTCGCAGTACGGGACGAGGTCCGGTACGCGGGCCATCGTCCCGTCCTCGTTCATGATCTCGCAGACGACGCCGGCCGGGTTCAGGCCCGCCAGGCGCGCGAGGTCGACCGCGGCCTCGGTCTGGCCCGCCCGCTGCAGCACGCCTCCCGGGCGCGCACGGAGCGGGAACACGTGGCCGGGCTGGACGAGGTCGCCGGGGCCCTTGGTCGGATCGATCGCGACCTGGATCGTGTGCGCGCGGTCGGCCGCCGAGATCCCGGTGGTGACGCCTTCGCGCGCCTCGATCGCGATCGTGAACGCCGTGTCGTACGGCGTCTCGTTGTTGTAAGTCATCGGCTTGAGCGCGAGCTCGTCGCAGCGCTCCTCGGTCAGGCACAGGCAGATGAGGCCGCGTCCGTGCGTGGCCATGAAGTTGATCGCCTCGGGCGTCGCGAACTGCGCCGCGATCGTGAGGTCGCCCTCGTTCTCGCGGTCGGCGGCGTCGACGACGACGACCAGCTTCCCCTGGCGGATGTCCTCGACCGCCTCGTCGATCGCGGCGAACGGGGTCTTGGTCTCCGGCTGCGCGCTCATCTCTCCCCGGGATCGTATCCCGGCGCCTCTCCCGGGGGCCCCCACCTCGGCAGGAGCCGCTCCACGTGTTTGGCGAGCACGTCCACCTCGATGTTCAGCTCGTCGCCCTCCGCGGCCACGCCGAGCGTCGTCACCTCGCGCGTGTACGGGATCAGCGCCACGCCGAAGCTCTGCTCGCCGAGCGCGGCGATCGTCAGACTCACGCCCTCGACGGTGATCGAGCCCTTTTCGACGCAGTAGCGCAGGATCTCATCCGGTGCCTCGATCTCGAGCCCCTCGTCGTCGGCACGGAGAACACGCCCCACGCCGTCCACGTGCCCCTGGACGATATGCCCGCCGAGGGGCTCGCCCGCCCGCAGGGCCGGCTCGACGTTGACGGAGACTCCTGGCTCGAGACGGTCGAGGGAGCTGCGACGCAGCGTCTCCGGGACCGCGTCGAAGCCGATGACGCCGTCGCCGACCTCGACGGCGGTTAGGCAGACGCCGTTGACGCTGACCGAGTCGCCGACCGCCGTACGGTCGGCGGTGTCCGGCGCGCGGATGCCGATGCGGACGGTGGTTCCTCCCTGCTCCACCGCCTCGACCGTCCCCAGCTCGCGAACGATGCCCGTGAACATGAGCCGAGATTACCCTTGGTCAAGGCTCCCGGACGTACGCCGTCACGAGGTAGTCGCCGCCCACCCGCTCCCCGTGGACGTGCAGGAGCTCGACGGTGTGCGGGAGCTCGCCGAGCCAGCGCTGGCCGGAGCCCGCGAGCGTCGGCGCGATGAAGACAAGCAGCTTGTCGACGAGCCCGTCGGCTAGGAACGAGGTGGCGAGCGTCGGGCCGCCCTCGACGAGCAGCGACTGGACGCCCTCGCGGGCGAGGCGCCTGAGCTCCTGGTCGAGCGGCCCCTCGACGAGCTCGAGCTCCGAGCCGGTCGGGAGCGGGCCGCGGCCGAAGGCGAGGCGCCGGGGTTGGCGCTCGGCGCCGACGCCGCGGGCGGTCAGCTGCGGATCGTCCGCCCGCACGGTGCCCATGCCGACGGCAACGGCGTCCACCTGGGAGCGCAGCTCGTGGACGCGCTTGCGACTCTCCTCACCCGTGACCCAGCGCGAATCGGGGACGGTCACGCGGCCGTCGAGGGTGACTGCCGCCTTGTACGTGACGAACGGTCTCTGCCGTGTGACCCAAGTGCGGAACGCCTCGTTCTGGACGCGCGCGCGCCACTCGACGTCGCCGCCGGGCAGCTCGACCGTGACCCCTCCGGCCCGGAGCCTGTCGAACCCAGCGCCGTCCGTCTCCGGGTTCGGGTCTCCCACGGCCGCGACGACGCGGGTCACCCCCGCCGCGACGAGCGCATCCGCGCACGGAGGCGTGCGCCCGTAGTGGGCGCAGGGCTCGAGGGTGACGTAGAGGGCCGCCCCCCTCGCCCGCTCGCCGGCCGCCTCGAGCGCGACCATCTCGGCATGGGGCCGGCCGGCCCGCTCGTGCCAGCCTTCCCCCACGATCTCGCCGTCCCTGACGAGCACGGCGCCGACGACAGGGTTGGGCGCGGTCGTGCCCCGCCCGCGCTCGGCCAGCTCGAGCGCGCGCTCGAGCAGCGCCGCGTCAGTCATCCGGAGCGAGCGAACGGACGAGCCTGTGATACGCACGGTTTATGTCCTCGAACCCGAACACGGCCGTTCCGGCCACGATCGCCTCGGCCCCGGCGTCATACGCGTTGCGGACGTTGTCGTGCGTGATCCCCCCGTCGACCTGCACGACGACCCGCTCGTGGAGCTGCGAGCGGAGCTGGCGAAGGCGCTCCAGGGCCTCGGGCATGAACTCCTGACCGGAGTAGCCCGGATGGATGCTCATGCAGAGGACGAGGTCGGCGCCGAGCGACGCGCCTACTGCATCCTCTACGGACGTTCCCGGGTTGAACGCGACACCGACCCCGAGCTCGTGCGAGCGGGCGAGCGCGATCGCGTTCCAGGGCTCGGGGCAGGCCTCGACGTGGAAGGTGACGCTGTCGCCGCCGGACTCCTTCACCTCCCGGAAGTGGTGCTCCGGGTTCGTGACCATGAGGTGGCAGTCGACGACGCCGCCGGCCTGGTGGATCAGCGGCGCGATCGAGCGCAGGACGACCGGCCCGATCGTCACCGGCTCGACGAAGTGACCGTCGCCGATGTCGAAGTGGAAGACGCGCGCGCCGGCGTTCAGGAGGTGGCGGATCTGGTCGCCGAGGCGCGTGAAGTCGGCCGCGTACACGGATGGCTCGATCTCCACCGTCCGGATCCAGTCACGCCACGCCACTGCCGCTGATCCTACGCGCGGAGGCGAGCCACGAAGAAGCCGGACGTGCCGTGGATGTGCGGCAGCGTGAGGAGGAAGTGCGGGCGGCGCGGGTAGCGGTACTCGGGCCACCGGGCGCCCAGGTCGTCCACTTGCAGGCCGACGGCGTCGACGACGTCCTCGTTCTCGGCCCGGCTCAGCGTGCAGACCGCATACGTGACTGTGCCACCCGGCCGGACGCGCTCGGCGGCCACCCGCAGGAGGGCGAGCTGGAGGTCTGGAAGCGGCTCCGCACGCCAGCGCAGGTCGGGCCGGGAGTTGAGGACGCCCAGGCCCGAGCACGGCGCGTCGACCAGCACGCGGTCGAAGGCGCCGAGGGCGGCGGGGAGCTCGAGCGCGTCGGCGTTGAGAACCTCGAGGTCGACCCCGAGGCGCCGCGCGTTGGCCTGCAGCTCGCGCGCCCGTCCGGGGTGCTTCTCGACGGCAACGACCTCGGCCCCGGCCGCCGCCAGCTGTGTCGCCTTGCCGCCCGGGGCGGCGCAGAGGTCGAGCACCCGCTCGCCCGGACGCGCGCCCACCGCTGCCCCGGCGAGCTGGGAGCCCCGGCTCTGCGGCCAGGCGTACCCGCTCTCGAGCCAGTCCTGCGGAATCGACTCGACCACCAGCGGCCCGGCAGGCGTCCGCACGGCACGCTCGGGCGGCTCGTTCTGCGCGCGCATGAGCGCGCGGCCGTCGTTCGCGCCCAGCTCTCGCCACCAGGTCTCGGCCACCCAGTCGGGGTAGGAGTGGAGCAGGGCCGCTGCGGCCGGCGTCTCCTCGTGCAGGCGTTCGAGCAGGCGGGGCAGGCCGTCGGCGAGCCTCCGCAGGACCGCGTTCGCGAAGGGAACCGCCCGCTCGAGGCCCGCCGCGCGGACGAGCTCGACGGACTCGTCGACGGCCGCGTGCGGCGGCACCGCGTCCAGATAGGCGAGCTGGTACGCGCCGAGCCGGAGCGCGGCCCGCACGGGCGCGTCGAGCTTGCGCACGGGCCGTCGCCCCAGCGCCTCGATCGCGTGGTCGAGGGTGCGGACCCGCTGCACCGTGCCATATGCGAGCTGCTGCGCGAACGCGCGGTCGCGGGAGCCGAGGTCCTCCGCCGCGCTCCGGAACGCGCGGTCGGCGAACGCACCTTCGTCGAAGACCCGCTGGACGACGTGGGCCGCGACGCTGCGCGGGGTCACTTGCGAAGGCCGCGCAGGTACTCCTCCGTCGTCATCCGGCGGCCGCCCTCACGCTGGACGTCGAGCGGCTCGATCCCCCCGGCCACGAGCGCCGCCTCCGGCCGTGCGAGGCGGGCGCGCCAGATGATCAGCCTCCGGCCTTCCACCAGCCCTCGGGCCCCGATGTGCGGGGACAGAGCCCTGATGCGGTTCAGGTTCACCTCCGGCTCCAGCGACCAGTCGAGCTCGCGGTCGGCGGCGGCGATCTTCTCGGCATACGTGACGCCCACCTCGGGCTGCGGGACGAACGTGGGCTCCGCGAACACCTCGTCCAGGAGCTCGAGCGCCACGCGCGTGGCGCGCTCGAACACCACGCCCGCGTCGTCGTCGGGACCGATGGGGAACCGGCGCTGGGCGGCGATTGGCCCCGCGTCCAGCTGGGCCGTTGTCCGATGCACGGTGACGCCCGTCTCGCGGTCCCCCTCCATGATCGCCCGCTCGACCGGCGCGGCCCCGCGCCAGCGAGGCAGGAGCGAAGGATGGACGTTGAGCCAGAGCCGGTCGGCCAGCAGCTTCTCGGGGATGAGCACGCCGTAGTCGGCGACGATCACGATGCGCGCATCGCCGGGAAGCTCGTTCAGGCGGTCGGGCTGGACCACGTGCAGGTCGTGCTCGACTGCCACCTCCTTCGCCGGAGACGGGAGCTTCTTGCGCCCTCGCCCCTGCGAGCTGTCGGGCTTCGTGAGCAGGAGCTCGATCTCGCGCCGCGCAGCGAGGCCGTCGAGGATCCCGGCCCCGAAGGTGCCCGTCGCCGCGACCGCGATGCTCACAGGCCACTCCTTGGCCTAGGAGCGAGCCGAAGGCGAGCGACCGTCACACGAGGGGACCGAGAAGCGGCTGCGGACGGAGCTGTCCGAGCGCTGTGCGGCGCTCCTCCGGGCCCGTCCGGTCGATGATGAGGACGCCGTCGAGGTGGTCGAGCTCGTGCTGGATGACCCGGGCTTCCAGCCCTTCGGCCTCGATCGTGACCGGCTCGCCGCCTGGTGTCGTCGCCTCCACGGTCACCGATGCGGGTCGGGTCACCGGCACGATCACCGTCGCGGCCCCTAGCGAGAGGCAGCCCTCGTCGAGCGTCTCCTGCTCCTCCGAGGTGTCGGTCAGGCGCGGGTTCACCAGGGCGACGACCGGGTCTTCGTCCGCCGTCTGGTAGACGAGGACGCGCCGAAGAACGCCTACCTGCGGCGCGGCCAGGCCGACGCCTCGGGCTTCCTGCATCAGCTTCGTCATGCGCTCGACCAGGTCGGCGATGGCGTCCCCGGTGTCCTCGACCTCGTTGGCGCGCATCCGCAGGGCCGGATCCGGATACTGGCGGATCTGGGCGAGCGCGGCCCGACGCCGGGCATCCCGCTCGGCGTCGAGCTGCTCGCTCCGAACCTCGCCTTCGACCTCTCCCACGAGGGCCGAAAGTCTAAAGGCTAGATCGTTCTCGTCGTCCTTCTGGCGCCGAAGAGCGCGCGGTAGATCGCGAGCAGGAGCACCGCGCCCCCGACGGCGCCGAGCCAGGTGCTGATGTCGAAGAACTCGTCGATCGGATCGCCGAAGCCGAGCGCCCTCACGATGAAGCCGCCGACGAGCGCTCCCCCGATCCCGAGCAGCGTCGTGACGATGATCCCGCCGGGATCCTCTCCCGGAAGCACCGCCTTGGCGAGAAGCCCGGCGAGCGCCCGAGAACGATCCACGCGAAGATTCCCATGCGCTCCCTCCGTTCCGTTTGGAGAGAGGTTCTTCCCGCTAGCTGTCCCGCCGGAAACCTTGGAGCGCGTGGCGGGACGTTCCTCGTCGCCGGGGTGCGATGGTCGTTCCGAGGCAAGGACGCAGGGAGTGCTCGTAGCCGGAGGCTACGGGCGTGACTGAGGACGCAGCCCTCGGGGCGAGCAACGCGGCCCGGCGGCACAGGCAGCGTTCCGCCGCGCGCTCCCTAGAAGACGCCCTGGGGATCGACGTCGACGGACACGGAGAGGCCGTCGCGGCGCATGGCTGGAGCCGCTGTACCAAGAAGCCGGGCCGCCAGCGAGGCAACCCGGCGCGGGGCTTCGGTCTTGACGAGGAGCTGAGCCCGCTGCCGTCCGCGCAAGCGAAGGAGGGGCGCCGGGCCGAGAAGGTCGCCGACGTCTCCGGCCCGCTCGAGCTCCGCGCGCAGCTCGGCGAGCACCCGCGCAGGCGGCGCGGCGCTCGCTCCCGAGACCGCGATCCGGACGAGATGGCGGAACGGCGGGTAGCCCAGCTCCCGCCGCCGCTCGAGCTCTCCCGCGAGGAACTCCTTCACGTCGTGCCGGGCGGCGAGCGCGATCGGCCGGGCGTCCGGCTGGTAGGTCTGGACGAGGACGCGGCCCGGCGCGTCGCGACCGCTCCTGCCCGCCAGCTGCGTGACGAGCTGGAAGGTGCGCTCCTCGGCCCGGAAGTCAGGCAGGCCCATCGCGGTGTCCGCGTCGACGACGGCGGCCAAGGCGACGCCGGCGAAGTGGTGCCCCTTGGCCACCATCTGCGTCCCCAGGAGCACTCCTCGCTCCGAGGCGGCGAAGCGGCCGAGGATCTTGGTCAGCCGCCCCGGGTGGCCGGCGACGTCGGCGTCCAGGCGGAAGCGCTCCAGCTCCGGCAGCCGCGCAGCCAGCTCGGCCTCCAGCTTCTCGGTGCCGGCGCCCAGGCGCGCGACCTCAGCGGCTCCGCACGCCGGGCAGAGCTCCGGCGGGGGCTCGCGGCGGCCGCAATGGTGGCAGTGGAGGCGCGCGTCCCCGTGAAGGGTGAGCGCGACGTCGCAATCCCGGCAGCGGACCGTCAGCCCGCACGCGCGGCAGTGGAGCGCGGGCGCGATCCCGCGCCGGTTGAGGAGTAGGATGGCCTTGCCGCCACGGTCGGCGACGGCCCCCAGCTCGACGAGGAGCGGCGCCGACAACGGGTATCCCGCCTCCCGGCGCAGGTCGACGATCTTGACCGGCGGGAGGGGCCCGGCCAGCCTCCCGCCCAGGGCGAGCGGCTCCAGGCGCTCCCAGCTCTCGGGCCGGGGCGTGGCGCTCCCGTAGACGGCGACCGCGCCCTCGAGCGCCGCGCGCTTCGCGGCCACCGTCCTCGCGTCGTAGCGCGGGTCCGACTCCTGCTTGTAGGAGGCGTCGTGCTCCTCGTCGACGCAGATCATCCCCAGGTCGCGGACCGGCGCGAAGACGGCGGAGCGCGCGCCGACGACGATCGGCGCCGCTCCCGAGGCGATGCGCTCGCGCTCGTCGCGGCGTTCGGCTTCGGTCAACCCGGAGTGCAGCACAGCCACGCGCTCGCCGAAGCGGGCGCGGAACCTGCCGAGAGCCTGCGGCGTGAGCGCGATCTCCGGGACGAGGACGATCGCCCCGCGGCCACGCTCGAGCGCCCGTTCGCAGGCGCGGAGGTAGACCTCGGTCTTGCCGCTGCCGGTGGCGCCGTACAGGAGGAACGTGCCGCCGCCATCGTCCAGCGCGGCGACGATGCGCTCCAGCGCGGCCGCCTGGGTGGGGCTGGGCTCGGCGGGCTCCTCCTCCGCCGGCAGCTCCTCCTCCCTGCGCCTGCGCCTGGCGCCGCTTCGCCTCGCCGGGGCGGCCGGGGCAACGAGCCCGAGCGCCCGCGCGGGCGTGGAGCCGTAGTACTCCGCCACCCAGAGCGCGAGGTCGACGAGCGGGGCCGGAACAGCGCCCAGGACGCCGTCGACGGCGATCGGATCGACCTCGGGAGGCGCCTCCTCCTCCAGCCCGACGACGACGCCTCGGCGGCGGGTCTTGCCGAAGCGCACGGCGACGACGGCGCCCTTCTCCAGCCCGTCGGCGAGGTAGGTGAAGGGCCGCGCGACGGCACGCGCCGACACGAGCGGCACCACGGAGGCGAACCAGGCCACGGTAAAATCATCGCGGACATGGCGGCTGGGCACTCCGTAGACGACTACCTCGAGACGATCTATTTCCTGGCCTTTCCCATTGGGGAGTACAAGCCGGAGACGAAGGGGGCGCCCACGCTCGCCGTCCGCGTCGCCGACATGCTGGGCGTCTCACGGGCCTCTGCCGGAGAGATGCTGAAGCGGCTCGAGGCCGAGGGTCTCGTCGAGCGCGGCGAGCACAAGGAGGCGATCCTGACTCAGGAGGGGCGCGACATCGCCGAGCGCGTCGTGCGCAAGCACCGGATCATCGAGCGCCTCCTCACCGACTTCATGGGCTACACCGCCGCCGAGGCGCACGTTCAGGCCGACCTGCTCGGCAACACGTTCACGGACGACATGGTCGAGCGAATCGAGAAGCAACTCGGCAATCCCGACCGCTGCCCGCACGGGTGGCCGGTCGACGTCAACTTCGAGCAGGCAGAGAACCGCGAGCTGAAGCCGCTGAACGACCTCGCCGAGGGCGAGAGCGCCGAGATCGTCCGCCTCGCGGAGCACGACGGCGATCTCCTGCACTGGTACTACGACGAGGGCCTCGTCCCGGGAACGCGCATCGAGCTGCGCCGCGCCGAGCCCGCCGCAGGCCAGTTCGCGCTCACGGTCGACGGCGACGAGCGCGCCATCGGCGAGCGGGCCGCCGCCGGCCTCTTCGTCAGGCCTGCGGCCTAGCTGCCGGCCCGTCACCGGCCCCGCCAACGCGCGCGCACGAGCCCGCGAGCTCGTGTTTCACAGGCACAAGCTGAGCCCGCCCCTCTCGGAGCCACACCGCAGACGCGCTCACGTCCCAAAGAGCCACGGCTTCGGCTTGTGCGCGTGAAACACAAGGCCGGGGTCGCCCCGGTTCGGGCGGCCGCGGAGGCCTTGCTCTAGGAGCGCGCGGGAACCTCGGCGGCGACCCCGGCGGCGGCGCGGAGCGCCTCGGCCTTGTCGGTCCGCTCCCAGGTGAAGTCGTGGTCGGAGCGGCCGAAGTGGCCGTACGCGGCCGTCTTCGCGTAGACGGGCCGCCAGAGATCGAGGTCCCTGATGATCGCGCCCGGGCGCAGATCGAAGTGCTCCATGACCAGGTCGGCGATCCGGCTCACCGGAATGCGCTCAGTTCCGAAGCAGTCCACCGCCACGGAGACCGGGTGGGCGACGCCGATCGCGTACGCGACCTGCACCTCGCACCGGGCCGCCAGGCCGGCGGCGACGACGTTCTTCGCCACGTAGCGCGCGGCGTAGGCCGCGGAGCGGTCGACCTTGGTCGGGTCCTTGCCGGAGAACGCCCCGCCGCCGTGGCGCGCGGCGCCGCCGTACGTGTCGACGACGATCTTGCGGCCCGTGAGGCCGCTGTCGCCCATCGGGCCGCCGGTGACGAACTTTCCAGTCGGGTTGACGAGGACGAAGTCGCGCTCCTGGAAACGGCGCTCGTCGTAGAGATCGGGAGGGAGGATCGGGTGGAGAACGTGCTCGATCACGTCGGGCTTGATGAGGGCGTCGACGTCGAGCCCGTCGCGATGCTGGGTCGAGACGAGGATCCGCTCGATCTCGACGGGGCGATGGGCACCATGCTCGTCCACCTCGTACCGGACCGTGACCTGCGACTTGCCGTCCGGGCGCAGGTACGGGAGCACGTCGGCCTTCCGTACCTCCGCCAGCCTTCGGCAGATTCTGTGGGCGAGCGTGATCGGAAGGGGCATCAGCTCCTCCGTCTCGGTGCAGGCGTAACCGAACATCATCCCTTGGTCGCCCGCTCCGACCCGGTCGAGCGGGTCGACGTCGTCCGGATCGTGCTGCACCTCGTAGGAGGTGTCCACGCCCTGCGCGATGTCGGCCGACTGGTCGTGGATCGAGACGAGGACGCCACAGGTCTCCGCGTCGAACCCGTACTTCGCCCGGTCGTAGCCGATCTCGTGCAGGCGCGACCGCGCGAGCCGCGGGATGTCGACGTAGATCTCCGTCGTGATCTCGCCGGCGACGACGACGAGACCGGTCGTGACGAGGGTCTCGCACGCGACGCGGCCGTTCGGGTCCCCGGCGATCACGGCGTCGAGGACGGAGTCGGAGATCTGGTCGGCGACCTTGTCGGGATGCCCCTCGGTCACCGATTCCGAGGTGAAGAGGTAGTCGCGCACCGCCATCGGCGGAAGGCTACCGACGCGGGCTAGTCGATGCCGACGAAGAGCGAGAAGTCCTGCACGTCGCCCGTCTTCCCGCCCCAGAAGACGACGCTTCCGAGCGGCTCGAGGTACGGCTTCAGCTCGGCGGCCGCACCGGCCTCGCCGGCCGGGACGAAGCCGAGGAAGAGCGGGATGACCGCCTCCAGGTCGACGTAGCCGAAGCCGGTGGTCTCGTCCGGGAGGCCGGCCTCCTCGGCCGCCCGCTCGAACGCGTCGTCCTGGTCGAGCCGGGGCTCGTCGCTTCGAAGCGCGTCGATCTCGGCCTGCGAGGTCGAGACCGCCAGGAGCCCGTCGAAGGCCTCGTAGACGATGGGCGGTGCGTCGGGGCCGGCAAGCCCCACAAGGCCCTGCGCGGCCTGGAGCGCGGCCGCCTCGTCGTCGACCTGGGTCACGAGCGTGATCGCGGGCTGCGGGCTTCCGGGCCGCACGTAGACGGCGGTCTCGCCCGCAAAGAGCTTCGCGATCTCGTTCAGGTCGAAGGGGAGCAGCCCTTCGAAGCCCCCGGCGCCGCCTGCGAGGCTCTCGCCGAGCCCGTTGAAGGAGAGGAGCGCGAGCACGCCGCCCGGGATCTCCTCGGGAAGCTCTGCAGCGTAGGGCTCGCCGGCCCGAGCGCCCTCGGCGGTCACCGCTCGGCCCTCGACGCGGATGCCGTTCCCCTCCGCCTTGAGGACGGCGCCGACCGACCCGATCTCGCCGCCGGCGGGCAGCGGGAGCGCTCCGGCTGGGAAGCCCGGCTGGGACGCAAACGCCTGCACGATCGCCTCGCCGTTCACGTAGGCGTGGACGAGGCCGTCGTCGAGGTCGTCCATTGTCTCGTCGAAGTCGGCTGAGCTCTCGAGCGACGCGCGCTCGAGCGCTTCGCGGTACTGGTCGAGCGTCGACTGGTCGGGGGCGGCGACCTCCCAGCCGTTCACCTCGGCGAAGGCTGCCTCTTTGCCCTCGAGCAGCTCCCTGAAGGCGTCGGGATCATCGGGCTGGGAGAGGAGGACGACCTGGGGCTCCTCGTCTGGGCCCATGGGCATGTCGAGCACGGCGACCCCGACCTCGGGGCCGAGCGCGTCCTGGAGGCGCTTCCTGGAGAGGCCGGCGCCGTCAGAGGCCTTCTCGAGCAGGTCCTCGAGGGCGCCCTCGCCGTCGGGGAACTTCGCGAGCAGGTCGCGCACGGCGCGCCACTGGTCGCCCTCGAAGGAGGTGTCCACCGAGAGGTACGCGGCGACGTCCTCCGGGACGGCCGACGCGGCGCTCCCGGCCTCGCCGGTGTTGCCGCAGCCGGCCACGAGCGCCAGGAGGAGCGCGGCGAGCACGGCGGGGATGACGCGCACGACCTTCACGATACTCACTGTCGGCGTTCGGCCACGCGAGCCTGAGACCAAACCGAGGGGACGAGAGACGTACACTCCGGCGCGATGCGTGGTCCGCCGCTGGTCCTCCTCACCCTGACCTACTTCCGCATCGTGGCGGTCCCGGTCGTGATGGGCCTGATCCTGCTCGGCCCGGACGAGGACTCCGCGTACACGGCCGCGGCCGTCCTCTTCGCGCTCGCGGCCGGCACCGACTTCCTCGACGGCTTCCTCGCGCGCCGCTGGGCGGTGACGACGACGCTCGGCTCCTTCCTGGACACGACCGCCGACAAGCTCCTCGTCTCGGGCGCGCTCGTCGCCCTCGTCGCCGTCGACCGTGCCTCGGCGTGGATCGCGATAATCATCATCGGCCGGGAGCTCGTGATCTTGGGGCTGCGCGGCGTAGTCGCCGCCGACGGGACGGTGTTCGCACCCTCGCTCGCCGGCAAGCTGAAGGCGAACGTCCAGTTCGTCGCCATCTTCCTCGCCATCGTCCGGTGGGATGTGTCCCTGGGGCCGCTGCTCCTGGACGAGTGGGCGATGCTCGCGGCGGCGGTGATCACGGTGCTCTCGGCCGTCGAGTACCTCGCACGCTTCTCCTCGGCGCTCACCGGTGCCCGGAGCTAGCACCTTTGTCACGGGCGGAACGGGATTCCTCGGCAAGGCGATCGTCGAGGAGCTCGTCGCCGCCGGCCGGCCCGTCAGGGCGCTCGCCCGCTCGGATAAGGCGGCGGAGGCCCTGGCCGGGCTCGGCGCCGAGCCGGTGCGGGGGGACGTGCTCGACCGCGCGTCGCTCGACGCCGGCGTCGACGGGTGCGAGGTGGTCTACCAGGCGGCCGGGGCGAACGCGTTCTGCCTGCCCGACCCGAGCCCGCTCTACGAGGTCAACGTCGACGGCTCGCGCGCGGTCGTCCTCGCCGCGGCCGCCGCCGGCGTCCGACGGCTCGTCTACACGTCGTCGGCGGCGACGCTCGGGGAGGAGCGCGGCTCGGTGGGGAACGAGGACGCCGTCCACCGCGGCTGGTTCCTCTCCGACTACGAGCGCTCGAAGTTCGAGGCCGAGCGCGCCGTCCTGGACGCAGCCCGCGAGACCGGGCTGGAGGTCGTGTGCGTCAACCCTTCATCAGCGCAGGGCCCGGGCCGAACGGGCGGGACGGCGCGGCTCCTGCTCGGCTACCTGAACGGCACGCTCAGGTCGGCGGTCGACACCCGCCTGAGCGTGGTCGACATCGCCGACTGCACGCGGGGCCACCTCCTCGCCGAGGAGCGCGGGGCGCCGGGCGAGCGCTACGTCCTCTGCGGCGCGTCGCTCACCGTCCGCGAGGGCCTGGAGCTCCTCGGCCGCGTCACCGGCCTCGGCGAGCAGCCGCGCTTCCTCCCGCCGCGCCTCGCTCTCCTCCTGGCCGGCGGGGTCGAGGTCGTCGGTCGCGCGCGGCGCCGCAAGCCCTCCGTCTGCGGGGAGATGGTGCGGACGCTCCTCCACGGCCACACCTACGACGGCTCCAAGGCCGCGCGCGAGCTCGGGCTCGTCTACACGCCGCTGGAGGAGACGCTGCGACGCACCGTCGCCTGGTACGTCGAGCAGGGGCTCGTCCGCCGTCCAATTCCTGGTCCCTAACCCGCCTGTCCTCTCCGGCCCTGTCGGGGTCTGACCCCGGACGTGGCCGGAGAGGACGATGGACCGCGCCAATGGCTGTGGACACTCAACCGGCCATGTCGGGGCCCTGGAACGGCTCGAACGCGAGCGAAGGTCGTTCACACCCGTCCGAACCGGCCGGTGGAAAGGGTCAGACCCTGGACGTGGCCGGAAGAGACCGGTCAGACCGCGCGGGGGCGGCGGCGGTGGAGCTCGAAGCGGTTCTCCTCGCCGCGGACGAGCCGCCTGATGTTCGCGCGGTGGAGGACGAGGATCGCCAACGCCGCTCCCAGGGCGAAGGCGAACACCGGCCAGGAGCCGCCGAATACGAGCACGAGGACCGGCAGCGCCGCAGCCCCGGTCATCGACGCGACCGACGTGTACCGGGTCGCGAGGAAGACGACGATCCACACGAGCGACGCCGTCAGCGCCGCGAGCGGCGCGAGCGCGAGCGCGACGCCTCCGGTCGTGGCGACGATCTTCCCGCCGCGGCGGAAGCCCATGAACAGCGGCCGCCAGTGGCCGACCATGGCACCGATCCCGGCGAGCAGGCCCGCGAGCTCGCCGTCCACGAGGAGGCCGAGCACGGCGGCCGCGGCGCCCTTGGCCATGTCGAGCACGCCGACCGCCAGAGCGATCTTGAACCCGACGGTCCGCCAGACGTTCGCCGCGCCCGTGTTGCCGCTGCCGACCTGACGGATGTCGACGCCGGCGAGCAGCCGCGGGAGCCAGTAGCCCCACGGGATACTGCCCAGCACGTACCCCGCGAGAACGAGCAGGAGGATGGTCATGGCGGCGTGGGCCTCATTGTAAGAGGCTTACGGGCTGACCACCGCGCGGCCCTCACGAGCGGCGGACGAAGTCGATGATCACCGGCACGCCCTGGAGCTCGAGGCGGTCGCGCAGCTGGTTCTCCACCCAGTAGCCGTAGTCCCTCGTCAGCAGGCCGGGGTCGTTCACGAAGACTCGGAAGCGCGGCGGCCGCGTGGAGACCTGCGTCGCGTAGAGGAGGTTGAGACGGCGACCGTTTCTGCTCGGCCCCGGCCGCAGCTCGCGCAACTCCTGGAGGATCGTGTTGAGGCGGGCGGTCGGCACGCGCGCCGTGTGCTTGACGAAGAGCTCCTCGACGCGGTCGAGCAGCTTCCCCACCCCGCGGCCGGTCTTGGCCGAGACCGCGGCCAGCGGCGGGCGCTGGCGCAGACGGCTCTCGATGCGCGGGCGCACGTCCTCGATCCCCACGGCGGCGGCGTCCCACTTGGAGAGGACGACGAGCGTGGCGTCCCCCGCGGCCCGCGCAACGTCGGCGACGGCGAGGTCCTGGTCGACGAGGCCCTCGGAGGAGTCGACGAGGACGAGGGCGACGTCCGCGCGCTCCGCGGCCTTGATGGCGCGCAGCTCCGAGAAGTACTCGATTCCCTGCCGGTGGCGCCGCTTGCGGCGCAGGCCTGCCGTGTCGACGAGGACGAAGGTCCTCTCCCCGCGCCTGAGGACGGTGTCGATCGAGTCGCGGGTCGTCCCGGGCTGGTCGGAGACGATTACGCGCTCCTGGCCGACGAGCGCGTTCACGAGGCTCGACTTGCCCACGTTGGGGCGGCCGAGGACGGCCACGCGGATGGCCTCGTCGCCCACCTCGGGTGGGCCCTCACCCGGCAGCCGGGCCACGATCTCGTCGAGGAGGTCTCCGGTCCCGTGCCCGTGCAAGGCGGAGATCGGCACCGGGTCGCCCAGGCCGAGCCGGTGAAACTCGAGCGCCTCGTCGTCCCTCGAGGGGTCGTCGATCTTGTTTGCCGCCACGATCACCGGCTTGCCCGAGCGGCGGAGGATGTCCGCCACCTCTTCGTCCCCTGGCGTGACTCCGGCCTTCGCGTCGACGACGAACACGACGACGTCCGCCTCCTCGACGGCGCGGCGTGCCTGCTCCCCCACCTGCTGGGTGAGAGGCGAGGCATCCGCCACGTCGACGCCGCCCGTGTCGACCAGGACCAACCGCTTGCCGGCCCACTCGCAGACGACGTCCTTGCGGTCGCGGGTGACGCCGGGCGTCTCGAAGACGACCGCCTCCCGCGTGGCCGTGAGGCGGTTGACCAGGGTCGACTTCCCGACGTTCGGGAAGCCGACGACGGCGGCCGCGCCGAGGAGCGGCGCGTCGGACATGGCTAGACGGCCTTCGAGGGAACGACGGCCCGCCGGGGCGGTGTCGCCTTCCGCGGCCGGCCGAGCTCGTGCACGTGGACGAGCCACTCCCACAGTCGCTTGATCTCGGCCATGATCTCCTCCGAGGCGGCCGCGTAGCCCTTGGAGTTCCGCGGATGCTCTGCGAAGCGCATCGGCTCACCGAAGGCGACGGACACGGCCGCGCGGTTGCCGAGCTTCCACACCTGCGAGCCGTGGACCGCCGCCGGGATCACCGGCACGCCCTCGCTGATGGCGATCATCGCGGCGCCGGGCTTCGGCTCGCCGGGCACGCCGCTCTTCTGGCGGGTGCCCTCGATGAAGAGACCGAGCAGGTCGTTCTCACGCACCGTCTCTCGCATGCGCCTGAGCGCGTCGCGGTCGGACTCGCCGCGACGGATCGCGAGCGCCCCGTGCGCCCGGATCAGTTGGGAGAGCCCCGCATGCTCGAACAGCTCGCTCTTGCCCACGAAGACGATGGGCCTCGGGACGACGGTGCCGAAGACCGGGATGTCGATGAAGTTGAAGTGGTTCATGGCGAGGACGCCTCCGCCCTCGCGTGGAATCCGCTCCTTGCCGTAGGCGCGGATCGACGTCGCGGCGCGCGTCACGTTCGCGAGCACGCCCTTGCCGACCGTCCAGTAGAAGACGTCGGTGGCCTTCACGCGCCCGCCCTCGCCTCCACGAGACGCTCGATCTCGTCCAGGACCTCTTCGACGGAGAGCTCGGTCGTGTCGATCTTCCTCGCATCGGGCGCCGCCTGCATCTGGGCGGCGTCGCGCTCGTCCCGCAGGCGCAGGTCGGTCGCGAGGGCCTCGGCGCCGATGTCAGGATGATCGGCCTGGCGGCGGCGCGCGCGCTCGGACGGGTCGGCGACGAGGTAGACCTTCACCTCCGCTTCCGGCCAGACGACGCTGCCGATGTCACGCCCTTCGATGACGGCGTCGCCGACCTCGGCGAGCTCGCGCTGCCGCTCGCGCATGATCGCGCGCACGCCGGGATGGCCCGCGACCATCGAGACGACCCTGTCGATGCGTGGCGCCCGGATCGCCTCCGTGACATCCTCGCCCCGCACGAGCACATGGTCTCCGTCGAAGGTGACCGGATTGGAGGCCGCGAGCGCCGCCAGCGCGTCCTCGTCGTCCAGCCCGACCCGGTCCTCCAGCGCGAGCCAGGTGAGCGCCCGGTACATGGCGCCGGTGTCCAGGTAGCGAAAGCCGAGCCGCTCGGCCAGGCTCCGCGCAACGGTGCTCTTCCCCGACCCGGCGGGGCCGTCGATGGCGACGATCATCTGAGAGCGAGCGAGTCCAGCATGGCGAAGAAGTCGGGGAAGCTTACAGCGACGGTTTCCGCTCCCTGGAGCTCCACGCCCTCGCGCGAGACGAGCCCTGCGACGGCGCCGAGCATGGCGATCCGGTGGTCGCCGCGGGCCTCGACGACCCCTCCGCCCCGGGGGCGGGAGGGGACCCCACGGACCCTGAAGCCATCCTGACGCGCCTCGATGTGGACGCCCAGCGGCCTGAGCGCATCTTTCACGCTCTCGACACGGTCCGACTCCTTCACGCGCAGCTCCTGCGCGCCTGTGACGACGCTGTCGCCGTGCGCCATCCCGGCCGCGAGCGCGAAGAGCGGCAGCTCGTCGACGAGCGCCGGCACCTCCTCGGGCCCGATCGAGGCGGCCACGAGCTCCGCGGCCTCGACCTGGAGGTCGGCGACCGGCTCCCCGCCCGTGACGCGCCGGTTGAAGACCGCGATTCTCGCGCCCATGCGCTCGAGGACGCTGAGGAGCCCTGCGCGGGTCGGGTTGAGGCCGACGCCGTGCAGCCGCAGCTCCGAGCCTGCGAGCAGCGTCGCCGCGACGAGGAACGGCGCCGCCGACGAGAAGTCGCCGGGGATCGTCGTCGAGAGCGGCCGCAGCTCGTCCACCGGTGAGACGGACGCCTCGCCCGGCTTCCCGCGCACGCGCGCGCCCATGGCCCCGAGCATTCGCTCCGTGTGGTCGCGGCTGGGGTGCGGCTCGACCGCGGTCGTCGGGCCGCCCGGCGCGTAGAGGCCGGCGAGGAGGACGCAGGACTTCGCTTGCGCGCTCGCCACGGGGAGCTCCCAGCGCACAGGGTTCAGCACGCCTCCGGCGACCGTGAGGGGGGCGTGGCCCTCGGTCGTCTCCACGAGGGCGCCCATGGCGCGGAGGGGCTCGGCCACCCGTTCCATCGGCCGCGAGCTCAGCGATTCGTCCCCGACGAGCTCGAAGCGCCCCTCTTGTCCGGCCAGGATCCCGGAGAGGAGCCGCATCAGCGTTCCGGCGTTGCCGCAGTCGAGCGGCCCGGCAGGCTGCCGCAGGCCGCGCAGGCCGGCGCCGCCCAGGCGAACGCGGTCGCCTTCCACCTCCACCTCCGCCCCGAGCGCCCGCACGGCCGCGGCCGTCGAGAGCGTGTCCTTCGAAGCTCCGAAGCCCTGAATCTCGCTCTCGCCTCCGGCGATCGCGCCGAGGAGGAGCGCCCGGTGCGAGATCGACTTGTCGCCCGGGACGGCGATGTCGCCGCGGAGCGCCGCGGCGGGGTCTACTCTCACTCGAACGCCGGCGAGACGATGACGGAGTAGCCCTGCGCCTCGAGCAGGTCGGCGGCCTTGCGGGCGGCGTCCTCGCCCGCGACGAGCACGTCCAGCGTGCCGCCGCGTTCGGGTGAGAGGTGGTCGAGCTCGAAGTCCTCGATGTTGATCTTCTCGGCGCCGAGCGCCTGGGTGATGCCGGAGAGAACGCCTGGGCGGTCGGGAACGTGGACGCGCACGCGCTGCATCGCGCCGGGGTCCTCGTAGGCTTCCGCGAGCAGACGGCGCTTGTTGCCGCCCGCCTCCCCCACCCACCGCGCCAGCCAGCCCGCGTCGCGCGCCTCGAGGGCCCGCTCGAGCTCCGCGACGCGGCGCCGGTGCTCGGCGAGCGAGGCCCGGAGCTCCTCGGCGTTGTCGAGGAAGATGTCGATCCAGATGCGCGGGTTCGCCCCGGCTACCCGGGTCATGTCCCGCAGGGAGCCGCCGGCCGACCCGAGCGGCTCGTGGCCGTCGACCCGGACCGAGCCCGCGTGGTTCAGGACAACGTTCGCGAGCGCGTGCGGCAAGTGGCTCGTGATCGCCATCAATCGGTCGTGCGCGGTCGGGTCGATCGCCACCGGCACGGCCCCGAGCGAGGCGACGAAGCCGTGCAGGAGCCGGTAGCGCTCGGGCTCGGTCTCGGCGACAGGCGTGAGGAACCACGTGGCGCCGACGAAGAGCTGCTCGCTCCCGCTTGCCGGGCCGCGGGCCTCCGAGCCGCACACCGGATGGCCGCCGATGAAGCGGGCCCGATCCTCGACGGCGGCGCAGAGAGCCGACTTCGTCGAGCCGACGTCGGTGACGGTCGAACCGTTGCCCGCGGCCGCGAGCGCCTCCCCGATCCGGTCGCCAAGCGCGGCCACCGGCGTCGCGACCACGACGAGGTCCGCCTCTTCGACGGCGGCGACGAGGCTCTCAGCAGGCTCGTCCACTGCGCCCCGCTCGGCGGCCACGGCGAGGAACTCGGGGTCGGCGTCGTAGCCCGCGACGTGGTCGACGCCGGCGCGCTTGGCGGCGAGGCCGACCGAGGCCCCGATCAACCCGGTGCCCACGATCCCGAGCTTCGCGACCGGCATGAGAGCTAGGGCACGCGCTGGAGCTCGGCGAGGCGGAAGGCGAGGTCGAGCGATTGCCTCGCGTTGAGCCGCGGGTCGCAGAGCGTCATGTAGCGAACGTTCAGCTGGTCCTCGAGCACCGCCTCGGAGCCGCCCAGGCACTCCGTCACGTCCTCGCCGGTGTACTCGATGTGGATGCCGCCGGGCCAGACGCGCTCCTTGCGGCAGGCGGCGAAGAAGCCCTCGATCTCGGCCATGATCGCGTCGAAGCGGCGGGTCTTGAACCCGGATTCGGTCTTGAAGACGTTGGCGTGCATCGGGTCCGAGGCCCACAGGACGGGATGGCCCGACTCGCGAACGGCCCGCAGGATCGGCGGCAGGACCTCGTAGACCTTTTCCGCGCCCATCCGGGCGATGAGCGTCAGCCGGCCGGGCTCGCGCCCCGGGTCGAGGCGCTCGCAGAGCTCGATGATCTCGTCCGGGGTCGCCCTCGGCCCGACCTTGAGCCCGAGCGGGTTGAGGACGCCCGAGAAGAACTCCACGTGCGCGCCGTCCGGCTGCCGCGTCCGCTCCCCGATCCAGAGCATGTGCGCCGAGCAGTCGTACCAGTCGCCGGTGGTCGAGTCGCGGCGGGTCAGCGCCTCCTCGTAGTCGAGCACGAGGCCCTCGTGGCTCGTCCAGACGTCCACCTGGTGCAGCTGCGACTCGGCGGAGAGGTCGATCCCGCAGGCGGCCATGAAGCGGAGCGCGCGCTCGATCTCCGACGCCAGCTGCTCGTAGCGCCGCCCCTCGGGCGAAGAGGCGACGAACTCCTGGTTCCACTCGTGGACGCGCATGAGGTCGGCGAAGCCGCCCTTCGTGAACGCGCGCACGAGGTTGAGGGTCGCGGTCGCGTGGTTGTAGGCCTGCACCATCCGGTCGGGGTCGGGAATCCGTGCCTCGACGGTCGGGGCGTCGTCGTGGATCATATGCCCCCGGAACGAGGGGATCTCCGTCCCCTCTGCGTCCTCGGTGGGCGAC
>Ga0081538_10001098_pt1 | contig 28674 bp, 23 predicted proteins | sample TabmetS5T2R1_FD_71022 | JGI IMG/M metagenome (GOLD analysis project Ga0081538, IMG submission 71022) | Tabebuia heterophylla rhizosphere microbial communities from the University of Puerto Rico - S5T2R1 | ecosystem: Host-associated > Plants > Roots > Rhizosphere ...
TAGATCGTGTGGTGGAAGCTGCTCGGCTCGCCGCCGGTGCGGCACGGACGGACGACGTCGCGCGACGAGTACGGGTACTCGTCGGCCATCGTGCCGAGCGAGTGACCGAGCTCGTGCAGCGAGATCAGCGGGCCCTGCGGCGAGCCGCCCGACGTCGTCGCCTGCGTGCCGCCGATCCCGCCGTAGGTGAACGTGTTGAAGATCGCGAGCGTCTGGACGTTCTGCGAATCGGCCGGGATCCCGAGCTCCGGGGCCACGTAGGTCTCGAGGATCCGCTCGTGCGCCTCGTCGCCGTCCTCGCACGGGTCGACGCCCGGCGGGTAGTAGGCCGCGAAGTCCTCGCAGTTGAGCGGCGCGGGCCCGTACGTCGTCCCGCGGGCCAGCGGGTTGGTGAGCCCGTCGGAGTACCACAGCCGCAGCGCCGTGTTCTTGGCGTCGATCGGCCCCTCGCGCTCACCGGTGTCCCGGATCGTGCCGTCGGGGTGCCGGACCCGCCCGTCGGGGTCGCGCCGCACGCCGTAGTCGATCGAGGCGATCTCGACCGCGTACACGTTGATGTAGTTGCGGTAGCTCTTGAACGGCTCGGTCGCCCACATGACGGCGAGATTGCGGTCCACGTCCCCGAAGAAGAGGCTCTGCTGATCCTGCTGGTAGCCGTCGCCGAGGACGATCAGGTTCAGCCGCTCGGAGGGCGGACCGGTGACCTGGATCGGGTGAACGACCGGCTCGGGCAACGGCTCCTGTGCGTAGGCCGTCGGGCCGGTCAGCAGCACGGCCAAGAGGCCGGCCGCCGCCAATGTCGTGAGCCTGCGTCGCATCGATGTGACCCCTCCCTCGCGCCGGACCACGTCAGCTAATCAATCGCGGCGCGGTGAGGCACCATTCATCTGACGGAACCTGGGCTCCGCCCTGTCCGTCCAACGTCGCACGCGCCAGGCGGTCAGCCGGCGTGGGCGTGCAGCGCCTCCAGCATCACCGCGGCGGCCGGACCAGGCTCGGCGCGCCCGCGCCGATGGGCGACGTAGATGATCCGGGCGCCCGGATCGAGCGGGCCGGCGCTGACGCGGACATTGCTGAGCGGCAGGAACTCGAGGACGAGGTCGGTGACGACGGCGGCACCGAGTCCGGCGCCGACGAGCGCCAGCATCGACGTGAACTCGTCGCACAGGTGCCGGATGTCGAGCGGCGCCGCGGCCACGGCGTCGAGCGCGGCACGCGCCGGCGTGCCCTCGTGGCCCGCGATCCAGGGGCCCTGGAGCAGCGTGTCGGGGTCGTCGTGGATCGGCCAGCTCGCCGGGACGACGACGCGGTACGGGTCGCGCAGGAGGTCCTCGGTGCGGACGCCGCGCGGTGGCGGCGCGCCCGGCAGGCGCTCGAGCAGGACGAGGTCGAGCTCGCCGGCGCGCAGCAGCGCGAGCCCTTCGGTCTCGTCGACCTCGCGCACCGTCGGCACGATCGACGGCTCGGCGATCGCGAGGTCGACGACCGCCGGCCCGACGAGCCGGCGCAGCACCGTCGCGAACCCGCCGATGCGGACCGGGCCACTGCGCTCGCCGCGGAGCGCCATCGCGGTGCGTTGGGCCTCGGCCAGCGCCTCGGCCACCCGCTCGCCCTGCTCGGCCAGCGCGCGGCCGGCCCCGGTCAGCGCGAGGCTGCGCCCGCCGCCGCGACGGCTGCGGTCGACGAGGCTCAGGCCCGTCTCCTCCTCCAGGCGCGTCAGGTGCTGGGACACGCCCGAGGGGCTCAGATACAGCGCCCGCGACGCCGGGAGGACGCCGCCCGCGCGTTGCACGGCCCGCAGCACGAGCAGCCGGTGGGGATCGATCTGCATTCAGTGAGACTGAATCACAGATGAGGTCAAAGTCAATTTTCTCGACTCCGGAACCCGGCTACAACCGAGCCATGGAGATCACGACGCTGATCGGCTTCGCGGGCGGCCTCGCCGTGCTCGCGAGCTTCGCCGGTGTCGCGTCCGGCCGGACCTCCGCCCACAGCCCGGGGGTGCACGCGGCGAATCTCGCCGGCGCGGCCGCGATGGTCGCCGCCGGCTTCCCCGCCGGCGCGTGGCCGTCGGTCGCCGTCAACGCGGCCTGGGCGCTGATCAGCGTCCGAGGGCTCGCCCATGCGATCGCGAGCCGGCGAGCGGAGCGCTACTCGTACTGAAGCGCCTGGAGGACGCGCAGGCGGGCGGCGCGGCGCGCGGGCAGGATGGCCGCGACGATGCCGGCGATCACCGACACGATCACGAACGTGATCAGCGCGCCGGTGGGGATGGCGAACTGGAGGCCGTACTCGGAGAGCGCCTGCGTCACGAGCAGGGCGAGGAAGATGCCGAGCGGCAGTCCGAGCGCGGCGCCGATCAGCGCGGTGATCACGCTCTCGTGCCGGACCATCCGGCGCACCTGACGCCTCGTCATGCCGACCGCCCGCAGCATCCCGAGCTCGCGGGTGCGCTCGAACACCGACAGCGCGAGCGTGTTGACCATGCCGAAGAGGCTGATGATCACGGACAGCGCGAGCAGGACGTAGAGCAGGAGCAGGAACTGGCTGATCTCGGTGTCCTCCTTGTCGATCCACTCCTGCCGGGTCTGGACGCGCGTGTCGGGGAAGCGCTCGAGGCCGCTCTCGACCTCGGCCTTCTCCGTCCCGCTCGCGAGGTTCATCAGGGTGAAGCGGTTGCGCGGGCGGTCGTAGAGGTCGTCGAAGGCCTCCGACGAGATGCTCGCCGTGCCGAGCAGCGGATAGAAGGGGCTCCCGTCGTAGATCCCTCGGACGACGAACTCCCGTCGCTCGTTGTCCGTCGTCAGCACCGCGAACGAGTCGCCGACGGCGAGCTCCTTGTCGTCGGCGACGTTGTTCGGCACGACGGCGCCGTCGTCGCCCAGGCTCGTCAGGACCTCGTCCGAGCCCTCCGTCCAGCGGAAGCTGTAGACCTGATTGATCGAGCTGCCGTCGAGCCCGGTCAGGTTGGCTCCGGAGCCGTCGATCTCGGCGATGTCCTGGCGGACGTTGCTGACGACGTCGGTGCCGTCGAGCTCCGCGGCCGCGTCGCCGACCGCGGCGGGGAACTCCGAGTACCCGTCCTGCGAGGTCACGACCAGGTCGGCCTGGATCTGCTCCTCGATCGCGGTGCTGTTCGAGACGCGGAGTCCCTGGGCGAGGACGCCGACGAACGTCACGAGCGCGATCCCGATCATGAGCGCGGCCGCGGTGGAGGCCGTACGGCCGGGGTCGCGCATCGCGTTGCCCTCGGCGAGCGTCCCGGCGGCGCCGCCGATGCGGCGCGCGGGCCACCCCACGACGCGCGTGAGCGGGACGACGAGGCGGGACGAGAGGAGGGCGACGCCGACGAACAGCGCGAGGACGCCCACGCCGAGGAGCACGAACCGGTCGCCGGTGGCCAGGTCGCCTGCGAGCATCGCGTACGAGAGCGCGGCCACGGCCAGCAGGACGGTGCCGATCGCGATGTAGGGCGCATAGCGGGCGAGCGCCGAGCGCGGCAGCTTCGCGCCTTCCCGGACGGCGGCGATCGGCGGCACGCGCGTCGCGCGCAGGGCAGGCGAGAGCCCGGCGATCAGCGTGATCAGCGTCCCGACGAGCAGCGAGACGACGATCGTGCGGGTCGCGAACACCGTCTCCGTGCGCGGCAGATCGAGGTCGAGCGCGACGAACAGCTTGTTCAGCCCGACGGCGAGCCCGAGCCCGGTGAACAGCCCGACGATCGAGGCGAGCAGGCCGATGACCAGCGCCTCGAGGATCACGGAGCCGAGCACCTGCCGGCGGGACGCCCCGACCGTCCGCAGCGTCGCGAACTCGCGCGTCCGCTGCGCGACGGTGATCGAGAGCGTGTTGAAGATCACGAAGGCGCCGACGAACAGCGCGATGCCGGCGAACGTGAGCAGGAAGTACCGGATGATGTTCGTGAAGAACGCGATCTCCTCCGTGTCCTCGTTCGCCTGCTCGGTTCCGGACCGCACCGTCACCGACGTCCCGAGCTCCTCACGGAGGCCGGCGACGAGCTGCTCGGGCGAGACCCCGTCCTGGGCGGCGGCCTGGACCGTGTCGAGCTGGCCGTCCTTGTCCACGAGCGCCTGGGCGGTCGGGACGTCGAAGATGGCGAACGTGGCGCCGCCGAGCGAGCTCACCTCGCCGTACTTGGCGATGCCGACGATCTCGAAGTCCCGTGCCGGGCCGGCGGCGGCGACGCCGATCCGGTCGCCGACGGCGAGGCCCTCGTCGTCGGCGACGCCCTCGTCGATCGCGACCTCCTCGGAGCCCGACGGCCACCGGCCGTCGACGAGGTTGAGGGGGTTGAAGCGCTCGTACTCGGCCGCGGTCTCGATGCCGAACGCGAACGAGGGGGCACCGCCGGTGTCGATCGCCTCGCCGTCCGGCCTGAGCAGCTTGGTCTGGAAGTCGCTCACCGAGCCGGTCGCGACCTCGACTCCCTCCACGCCCCGGACCTGCTCGAGGACGTCCTCCGGGATCGGCGGGGGCGGGGCCTGCTCGCCCTCGAAGCTGATCTCGGCGCCCTTGCCGCTGACGACCGCGTCCGTGCCGGCGTAGGACTCGACGAAGATGTCGTTGAACGCCCTGTCGATCGTGTCCGTGAGCACGTAGGCGCCGCTCATCATGGCGACGCCGAGGACGATCGCGATCGCGGTCAGCGCCGTCCGGAGCTTGCGCCCGGCGATGCCGTGGAGCGCGACTCCGATCATCGCAGCGCGATCTCTTCGACCGCCGCGAGCACCTGGTGCTCGTCGGCGCCGCGCAGCTCCTTGACGATGCTGCCGTCCGCGATGAAGAGGATGCGGTCGGCGGTCGCCGCGGCGCGCGCGTCGTGCGTGACCATGACCAGCGTCTGGCCGTAGTCCTGCACCGAGCTCCGGAGCAGGTCGAGGATCTCGCCGCCCGTCGTCGAGTCGAGATTGCCGGTCGGCTCGTCGGCGAAGACGACGCTGGGCCGGCTCACGAGCGCGCGCGCGATCGCGACCCGCTGCTGCTGGCCGCCCGAGAGCTCCGCGGGACGGTGCGTGCGGCGGTCCTCGAGACCGACCTTGCGCAGCAGGTCGCCGAAGAACCCGGCTTCCGGCTTCCGGCGTCCCAGAGTGAGCGGGAGGACGATGTTCTGCTCCGCGGTCAGCATCGGGAGCAGGTTGAAGAACTGGAAGATGAACCCGATGTGCTCTCGGCGCAGCTTCGTGATCTCGGTGTCGCTGAGGTCGCCGAGCCGGGTTCCCGCGATCGTGACGTGCCCCGACGTCGGCTCGTCGAGCGCGGCGAGGAGGTGCATCAGCGTCGACTTCCCGGACCCCGAGGGCCCCATGACCGCGGTCAGCTTCCCGCGCTCGACGGCGAGCGTGACGCCGCGCAGCGCGTGGACCGCCGTGTCGCCCTCGCCGTAGACGCGGCTGAGGTCGTGCGCCTCGACGACGGCGCCATCGGCGGCGGCCCTGGCAGGCTCGGCAGGCATCGCGAGGTCGGTCATCGCCCGACGCTACAGGCGCCGTGGCGGTGCGTCCAGCCCTAGGGTCGTCGTGCGTCCCAGTTCTGAAGACGCGGCAGCGGATCGAACGCCTCGCCGCCGGCGTACCAGCCGGGCGCCGTCCACAGCTCGAAGTGCAGGTGGCAGCCCGACGCGTTGCCGGTGGCGCCCACGGAACCGATCCGCTGGTCGGTCTCCACCGTCTCCCGCGCGCGCAGGCGCGGGCGGTGCGCGAGGTGCATGTAGACGGCGTCGAGGCCGGTCGCCTGCTCGGTGAGGACGATGAAGTTGCCGCCGACCGGGTGGTAGCCGGCCTTGCGGACCGTCCCGCCCTGGGCGGCCACGACCGGCGTCCCGCACGCGGCGAACATGTCCTGCCCGCTGTGGCCGCGCCCCCCGCCGAAGCCGTTGGTGGGACTGCGGCCGAGGTCGTGCGGGCCGGCGATCGGGAACACGCGAACGGGAGCCGGCGGCTCGACGGCGCCGATCTCGGTCATACCGTGCGCCACCCCGGGCGCCAAAACGACGAGCGCCGCGATCGCGACGCTCATGACTGCTGAACCCCTGCTAATGACGGGTTTCAGTGTAGTGAACCGCCTCGCGGGGCGTCACGCGGCGCGAAGCGTCTGCTCGCCCTACTCGTAGAGGACGGCCTGGATCTTGGGGTCGTCGATGTTCTTCTTGTCGTACCAGTAGAAGCCGGTGTCGATGACCTTCGGCAGCTCCTCGCCGTTGATCGCCTTCATCGCCGACTTGACGAGCTCCTTGCCCATGCCGACCGGGTTCTGCGTGATCGCACCGGCCATGACCCCGTTGTTGATCGCGTCGATCTGGGCCTTGCCGGAGTCGAAGCCGACGATCGTGATGCCCTTCTTGCCGCTCTCCTGGACGCCCTTGATGACCCCGATGGCCGAGCCCTCGTTGGCGCCGTAGAAGCCCTTGAGGTCCGGGTTCGACTGGATGATCGACTTCGCGATGTCGGCCGACTTCGCCTGGTCGCCGCCGCCGTACTGGACGGGGAGCACCTCGATGTCCGGAGCGTTCTCCTTCATCCACTCCAGGAAGCCGTCGCGGCGGTCGATGCCCGACCGGCTGGTCTGGTCGTGGACGATCACGGCGACCTTGCCCTCGTTGCCGATCAGCTCGGCCAGGTGCTTCGCGGCCTCGGCCGCGGCGGCCTTGTTGTCGGTCGCGGCCGTGGTGAGGGGCACGTCGCTCTCGACGCCGGAGTCGAACGCGATCACGGGAATGTCCTGCGTCTTGGCCTGATCCATGAGCGGCGCGCTGGCCTTCGAGTCGAGCGCGGCGAAGCCGATGGCGTCGGGGCTCTTCGTCAGCGCGTTGGTGAGCATCGTCACCTGCTGCTCGATGTCCTGCTCGGTCGGCGGGCCCTCGAAGGTGATGCGGGCGCCCTCGGCCTTGGCCTCCTCCTCGGCCCCCTGCTTGACCGCCTGCCAGAACTGGTGCTGGAAGCCCTTCGAGACGATCGCGATGTACGGCTCGTCGCCACCGCCGCCACCGCCGCCGGACGAACTGCTGCCGCCCTCGTCCTCGCCACAGGCCGCGACGCCGAGTGCGAGCACCGCCGCCAGAACCATCAACTTCTTGTGCATGCCCCCACGCTCCTTCTTGACTAGACGACGGCGCGCTTCCTGGCCATGTCCGCGTAGACCGCGACGAGGATCACGATGCCGAGGATCACGTTCTGCCACTCCTGCGGGATCGACATGATCTGCAGCCCGTTGTTGAGGACCGAGATGATCAGCGCGCCGATGATCGTCCCGACGATCGAGCCCTTGCCGCCGGCCAGCGAGGTGCCGCCGATGACGACGGCGGCGATGGCCTGCAGCTCGTAGCCGAGGCCGGTCCCGGGCTGGGCCGACGCGAGGCGAGCCGAGATCATCACGCCCGCCAGGCCGGTGAACAGGCCGGCGAGGGTGTAGATGACGAGCTTCCAGCGCCGCACGTTGATGCCGGACAGCGCGGTCGCCTCCTCGTTGCTGCCGATCGAGTACGTGTAGCGCCCGAGGACCGTCTTGTTCGCGAGCACGGCGGCGATCACCGTGGCCACCGCCAGCACGAGCACGGCGTTCGGGAAGTCGACCCCGAACAGGTGGCCCGTCGAGATGCCGATGTAGCTCGGCGAGTCGGTGAAGTAGATCGGCGTGCTGTCGGATATGACGAGCGCCAGGCCCTGCGCGACGAGCATCATGGCCAGCGTGGCGATGAACGGCGGGATGCCGAGGATCGACACGTTGAAGCCGTTGACGAGCCCGATCAGACCGCCGAACAGCACGGCGCCGATCACGCCGAGCAGCACCGGTACGCCGCTGTTGGTGATCAGCACGCCGGAGATCACCGCGCAGAGCGTCATCCCCGTGCCGATCGAGAGGTCGATGCCGCCGGTGATGATCACGAACGTCGTCCCGAGGGCCAGCAGACCGATGACCACGGTCGAGAACAGGATCGCCGTCACGTTCGAGTAGTTCAGGAAGCTCGAGCTGGCGATCGAGAAGAAGAGGAAGATCGCGATCAGGCTCGCGAAGGCGAGGAACTGCTGGAGGCGATCCTTGAGACCGGTGCCGACGGCCTCGACGGCGGTCGGCTGCTCGTCGCTCGTGACCGCCGAGGTGGTCATGCCTGCTCCACGAGGCCGAGCTCGGCCGCGTCCTCGGGGTTCTCGTCGGGCCGCAGCGTCGCGTAGTGCATGACGCTCTCCTGGGTCGCCTCGCCGGCGTCCAGGGTGCCGGTGACGCGACCCTCGCTCATCACGACGATGCGGTGCGACATCCGCAGCACCTCCGGCAGCTCCGACGAGATCATGATGATCGACTTGCCCTGCTCGGCGAGGTCGTTGAGGAGGCGGTAGATCTCCTCCTTGGCGCCGACGTCGATGCCCCGCGTGGGCTCGTCGAAGATGAGGACGTCGCAGTCCTTGACGAGCCACCTGGCGATGACGACCTTCTGCTGGTTGCCGCCCGAGAGGTTCTTGGCCGTCTGGGCGACCGACGGCGTCTTGATGCGAAGGGTCTTCACGTACTCCCGCGAGGTGGCGCGCATCGCCTTGTCCTTCATGAAGCCCCACTTCTGGAAGCGCTCCGCCAGCGCGCTCAGCCCGATGTTGGCGTTGACCTCCTGCTCGAGCAGCAGGCCGAACTGCTTGCGGTCCTCGGACAGGTAGCCGATCCGGTGCTTCGCCGCCTCGGCCGGGGAGTGGATCCGGATCTCGCGACCGCGCAGCCTGATCGTTCCGGAGCTGATGCCGTCCGCGCCCACGAGCGCACGCGCGGTCTCGGTTCTCCCGGCGCCCATCAGCCCGGCGAAGCCGAGGATCTCGCCCTTGCGCAGCTCGAAGCCGACGTCCTTGAGCAGGTCCTTGGTACTGAGCCCGGAGACCTCGAGCACGACGTCTCGGTCTGCCTGCACGCCGACCGGCTTCGCCTCGCCCGAGATCTCGCGGCCGACCATCATGGAGATGACCTCCTTCATGGTCGTCTCCTTCGTCTCGCGCGTGCCGACGTAGCGGCCGTCGCGGATGACCGTGACGCGGTCGGCGATCTGCTTGATCTCGTCCATGCGGTGCGAGATGTAGATCACGCCGGTGTCGGGCCGCACGAAGCGGCGGATCAGGTCGTGCAGGACCTCGACCTCGGCGTCGTTGAGCGCCGCGGTCGGCTCGTCCATGATCAGCAGCTTGGCGTCGTAGGACAGCGCCTTGCCGATCTCGACCATCTGCTGCTTGGCGACCGTGAGGTTGCCGACGAGCTCCTTGGGCCGCAGCGGGAGGTGCAGTCGCTCGATCAGCTCGGCGGCCTGCGCGTTGAGCCGGCGCTCGTTGAGGAACAGGCGCGACCCACGCGGCTCGCGCCCGATGAAGACGTTCTGCGCGACCGTGAGGTCGGGCATCAGGTTGAACTCCTGGTGGATGATGCTGATGCCGAGCTCCTGCGCGTGCTTGGTCGACGTCGGCTCGTAGGGCTCGCCGTTGAGGAAGAACTCGCCCTCGTCGGCTTCGTAGACGCCGGTCAGCAGCTTCATCAGCGTCGACTTGCCGGCGCCGTTCTCGCCGACGAGCGCGAGCACCTCGCCCGCGCGGAGGTCGAGGTGCATGGCCTCGAGCGCCTTGACGCCCGGGAAGGTCTTGCTGACTCCCTGGACGTGGAGCAGGAGCGGCTGCTCGGACATCAGGGGCTACCTACCCCTTTCGCGCGAGCGGGTCGCCCGTGAGGGTCGGACGGATTGACGTCGGCACGCTGCGGCGGTCACCTCGGGAAATCGGTTCCTGAGAAATCGCTTTCTCACGGTAGTCGCGCGTAACTTGCGTGTCAAGCCGAGCGATTTGACAGGCTGCATCAGCGGCCCTAGGCTCAAGCACGGGCATGGTGAGAAATGGGTTTCTCAACCCCCGACTGAGAATCTCCGACGTGGCTCGCCACGCCTCCGTGTCGCCCGCCACGGTCTCGCGCGTGCTCAACGGCGATCCGCGCGTCGGCGAGGCGTACCGGACCCGCGTGCTGCGGGCGGTCGAGGAGCTCGACTACCGGCCCAACGTCCTGGCCCGGAACCTCCGCCGCCAGCGCACGGCGACCATCGGCGTCGTCGTCCCCGACATCGAGAACCCGCACTTCGGCGAGCTCGTCCGCTCGGTCGAGGACCAGGCGTTCGAGGCCGGCTACCGCGTGCTGGTCTGCAACACCGACGAGAGCGGGGAGAAGCAGCGTGCCTACCTCGAGGCGCTCATCGACGAGCGCGTCCTGGGGGTGATCATCTCGCCTTCGGACCCGGCCGGTGAGCCCATCTCACGGTTGCTCGACCTCGGGATCCCGGTCGTCGCGTTCGACCGCGAGGTCGAGGACCCGCGCGCCGACGCGGTGCTGGCCGACAACGTGAAGGCGATGCGGATCGGCAGCGAGGTCCTCGTCGGCGAGGGCCACCGGCGGATAGCGCTGATCGGCGGTCGCGCGGATGTGGAGACCGGCGCCGAGCGCCGCGCCGGCTACGAGATGGCGATGCGCGCGGCAGGGCTCGAGCCGCTGGTGCTCGACGGCGACTTCCGGCTCGACCTCGCCGAGACGGCGGTGGCCGGCCTCCTGCGGCGCGAGCCGCGGCCGACGGCGCTGATCGTCGCCAACAACCTGATGACGCTCGGCGCCCTGCGGGCGGTCCGCGACGCCGGCCTGCGGGTGCCCGCCGACATGGCGCTGGTCGGCGTCGACGACCCGCCCTGGTCTGCGCTCGTCGACCCTCCGCTGACGACGCTGGCACAGCCGGTGCGCGCCATGGCGGCCGACGCCATGGAGCTGCTGCTGCAGCGCGTCAGCGGCACGCGCGAGCACCCCCGCCGCATCGTGCACCCCTTCGAGCTGCGAACGCGCGCGTCGACCGCCGCGCCGGGGTCATGAGGCGCGGGCGGAGGCGAGCATCTCGGTCCCCGCGCCGGGCGCCGTGGGCGCGAGGTAGCGACCGTCGCGAACCACCACCGGCGTGACGAAGTGCTCGTGAAGGTGATCCACGAACTCGATGACGCGGCGCTCCAGGCTCCCGGAGACCGCCACGAAGTCGAACATCGCGAGGTGCTGGACCGCCTCGCAGAGGCCGACGCCGCCTGCGTGCGGGCAGACGGGCACGCCGAACTTCGCGGCGAGCAGGAGGATCGCCACGTTCTCGTTGACCCCGGCGACCCGCGTCGCGTCGATCTGCAGGACCTGCAGCGCCTCCGCCTGCAGGAACTGCTTGAACATGACGCGGTTGGCCATGTGCTCCCCCGTGGCCACGGGGATCGGCGCCACGCCGCGGGCGATCGCCGCGTGGCCCAGCACGTCGTCGGGGTTGGTGGGCTCCTCGATCCAGGCGACGTCGTAGGGCTGCAGGGCCCGCATCCAGTCGATCGCCTCCGCGACGTCCCAGCGCTGGTTCGCGTCGACCGCGATCCGGACGCCCGGGCCGACGACGTCGCGCGCGATCCCGAGCCGGCGCACGTCGTCCTCGAGGTTGCCGCCGACCTTGAGCTTGATCAGCTCGAAGCCGTCCTCGACGGCCTCGCGGCAGAGACGAGCGAGCTTGGCGTCGTCGTAGCCGAGCCAGCCCGGCGAGGTGGCGTACGCGGGATAGCCCGAGGCGAGCAGCTCGTCGCGCCGCGCCGCGCGCCCCGGCTCCGCGGCCCGCAGGAGCTCGAGCGCCTCGGCCGGCGTGAGCGCGTCGGTCAGGTAGCGGAAGTCGACGAGGCCGACGAGCTCCTCGGGGCGCATCGTCGCCAGCAGCTCCCAGAGCGGCAGGCCGGCGCGCTTGGCCTTCAGGTCCCAGAGCGCGTTGACCACCGCGCCCACCGCCATGTGCATCACGCCCTTCTCGGGCCCGAGCCAGCGCAGCTGCGAGTCGTGGACGAGCTCCCGCCAGACGGCGCCCATGTCGGCGAGCAGCTCCTCGGCGTCGCGGCCGACGAAGCGCTCGCGGAGCGCCTCGATGGCGGCCACCTGGACGTCGTTGCCGCGCCCGATGGTGAACACGAAGCCGTGCCCGGCGTCGCCGGCGTCGGTGGAGATCCACACGTACGCCGCCGAGTAGTCGGGGTCCGGGTTCATCGCGTCGGACCCGTCGAGCGAGAGCGACGTCGGGAACCGGATGTCGGCGGTGTCGAAGTCGGTGATCCGGCTCATCGACGGGGCGAGCATAGATGGTGATCGGCGTCGACATCGGCACGTCGAGCAGCAAGGGCGTCCTGGTCGACCTCGACGGCCGGCTGGTCGCCTCGCATGCGGTCGAGCACGCCGTCCAGCGTCCGGCGCCCGGCATGGTCGAGATGGACGGCGCCGTGTGGTGGGAGGAGCTCGTGGTGCTCGCCCGGCACCTGGGCGCCGACGTCGAGGCCGTCGGCGTCAGCGGCATGGGCCCCTGCGTCCTGCTCACCGACGAGGCCGACGAGCCGCTGCGGCCGGCGATCCTCTACGGCGTCGACACCCGCGCCGGCCGCCAGATCGAGCGCCTCAACGCGCGCTACGGGGCCGACGAGATCCACCGTCGCGGCGGCTCGGCGCTGTCGTCCCAGGCGGCCGGCGCCAAGATCGCCTGGGTGGCCGACGAGGAGCCGGAGCTGTTCGCCCGCGCGCGGCGGCTCTACATGCCGAGCTCGTACCTGGCCCGTCGCTTGACCGGCGAGTACGTGCTCGACCACCACTCCGCCAGCCAGTGCACGCCGCTCTACGACTGGCTCGAGCAGACCTGGTGGAACGAGGAGATCGCGGATCCGATCGAGCTCCCGCCGCTGCGGTGGCCGGGCGACGCGGCCGGGGCGGTGACCGCGGAGGCCGCCGCCGCCACCGGGCTGCCCGAGGGCATCCCCGTCATCACGGGCACGATCGACGCCTGGTCGGAGGCCCTGAGCGTCGGCGCGCAGGGCGTGGGCGACCTGATGCTCATGTACGGGACGACGATGTTCCTCGTCCACACGGTGCCGGAGCCGCTGACGAGCCCGGCCTTGTGGGGCACCGTGGGCGCGCTGCCCGGCACGCGCAACCTCGCGGGCGGGATGGCCACCTCGGGCGCCATCACGAGCTGGCTGCGCGAGCTCTTCGGCTCGGACTACGGCGAGCTGCTCGAGCTGGCGGCGCAGGCGGGCGTGGGGGCGAACGGGCTGGTGATGCTGCCGTACTTCGCCGGGGAGCGCACGCCGATCATGGATCCCGGCGCCCGCGGCGTGATCGCGGGACTCACGCTCTCGCACACGCCCGGCGACCTCTACCGCGCGGCGCTGGAGGCGACCGGCTTCGGGGTCCGCCACAACCTCGAGGCCATCGAGGCGGCGGGTGGCGACATCCGGCGCATCGTCGCGGTCGGGGGCGGGACGCAGGGCGGGCTGTGGACGCAGATCGTCTCGGACATCACCGGCCGCGAGCAGGAGATCCGCGCGCAGTCGATCGGCGCCAGCTACGGCGCCGCCTTTCTCGCCGCCCGGCTCGTCGGGGACGTCTCGATCGACGCCTGGAACCCGGTGGCGGGGACGGTGGCCCCGCAGACCGGCGCCTACGAGGACCTCTATCGCCTCTACCGCGACCTCTATCCGCGCACCGCCGACATCGTCCACGCACTCGCAGAAAGGCAGGAGCGATGACGCAGGTGCTGTACACGGTCGCCAGCGGCGACCTTCGCGAGTCGGCCAATCTGACGTGCTGGCCGACGCAGGCAAGGCTCGAGGCCGACTTCGCCGCCGCGGTCGAGGCCCTCGGCTGGACCGTGCGACGCGGCCACCCCGTCGGCGAGCACGGCTTCATCGACAGCCAGCGCGCCGGCATCGAGATCTTCAAGCAGATCCCCGCCGACGTGCCGCTGGTGGTGGTCGAGGCGGTCTGGCAGTACAGCCACCACGTCCTGCCCGGGCTGCGCACCCACCGCGGCCCGATCCTGCTCGTCGCCAACTGGAGCGGCGAGTTCCCCGGCCTCGTCGGGCTGCTCAACCTGACCGCGAGCCTGACCAAGGCCGGCGTCCCGCACTCGGTGCTGTGGAGCGAGGACTTCACCGACGAGTGGGCGCGCGAGGGACTGCGGACGTGGCTGGACACGGGGTCGCTCGTGCACGACACGAGCCACGTCCGCGGCTGGGAGAGCGAAGGCCCGGACGTCGATCTCGGGCGCTCGCTCGCCGCCGACCTGCAGCGCGAGAAGGCGATCATCGGCGTCTTCGACGAGGGCTGCATGGGGATGTACAACGCGATCATCGACGACGAGCTGCTCAACCCGCTCGGCATCTACAAGGAGCGGCTGTCGCAGAGCGCGCTGGTCGCCGAGATGGGCCGCGTCGGCGATGCCGAGGCGCAGGCAGTACGCGACTGGCTGGACCGCGCCGGCATGACGTTCCACACCGGCGCCGACGAGGCGACCGAGCTCACCGACGCCCAGCTGTCGAGCCAGTTCCGGATGTACGTCGCCGCGCTGCGGATCGCCGACGACTTCGGCCTCGACGCCGTCGGGATCCAGTACCAGCAGGGGCTCAAGGACGTCGTGCCGGCAAGCGACCTCGTCGAGGGCCTGCTCAACGACGGCGAGCGACCGCCCGTGCGGTCCCGGGACGGATCGCGCGAGCTCTACGCCGGGGTTCCGCTGCCGCACTTCAACGAGGTCGACGAGGGCGCGGCGGTCGACGCGCTGGTCACCAACCACGTCTGGACGGCGATGGGCATCGATCCGGCCACCACGCTGCACGACGTCCGCTGGGGCGCCGATTACGACGGCCGGTTCGTATGGGTGCTCGAGATCTCCGGCTCCGTGCCCGCGTCGCACAACGGCGGCTACGACAGGTCGTGGAGCATGCGCCAGCCGCCGATGTACTTCCCGCTCGGCGGCGGGACGCTGAGCGGGGTCTCGAAGCCCGGCGCCGTGGTCTGGTCGCGCGTCTTCGTCATGGGCGGCGCCCTCCACGCCGACCTCGGGCGTGCCACCGCGCTGGCGCTGCCGGAGGAGGAGACCCGCCGGCGGCTGGACGCCACGACCCCGCAGTGGCCGATCATGCATGCTGCCCTGCACGGGATCACGCGCGACCAGTTCATGGCTCGCCACAAGGCCAATCACCTGCAGGTCGCCTACGCGCCCGACGACGAGACCGCCGACCGGGCGCTCCACGCCAAGGCTGCGATGTTCGACGCGCTCGGGCTGCGCGTGCATCGCTGCGGCGTTTAGTCGATCGGTGCAACAATTGCGGGCGGGGTGCGCGCGCTCGTAGCGGCAGGGCTGATCGGACTGGTGGCGGCGGCACCGGCGGGTGCCGCGGAGACCACGGCGTGGAGCCGGCACGGCTTCGACGTCGACACGGCGAACCTCGTGCGGCGCTCGAACGTCGTGCTCGAGCGCCCGCCCGCGCTCGCGACGGAGTCGATGCCGCTCGGAAACGGCCGCCTCGGCGCCGCCGTCTGGGCCGCGAACGGGTTCACCGCGCAGCTCAATCGAACCGACGCGTACCCGACGCGCCGGTCTCCCGGGCAGGTCGTCATCCCGGGCCTCGAGGCGATGACCTCGGCCCCTGACTTCCGCGGGACCGTCGACCTCTACGACGCCGTCTACCGCCAGTCCGGCGCGGGGATGACCGCGACGACCTACGTCAGCGCCGACGAGGACGTGCTCGTGGTCGACGTCACCGGCGCCGATCCCGGCACGACGCAGACGGCACGGGTCGACCTCCAGCCCGGCCGCAACCCGCAGGCGGGTGCCGACCGGCGGATCGCGCGGCTGGCGGAGACCTGGGTCGACGACGCGCCCGACGCCGGCGGTGGCGGCAGCGGCGAGACGTTCGGCACGCTGGCGGCGGTCACCGCCGACGGGCGCGACGTCGCCGCCGAAGTGGTCGACGCGCGCACCGCGCAGGTCCGCTTCCGCCCGCGCGCCGACGGCTCGTTCCGGGTGCTGGTCGCCGCTCCGGAGTGGACCGGGGGCGACGCGGCCGCGGCCGCGCGAGAGCGGCTCTCGAGAGCGCCCAGGCTCAAGCCGCACCAGCGCTGGTGGCACGACCACTGGGGCCGTGTGGGCCTCATCAAGCTCTCCTCGGAGGACGGCGTCGCGGACTACATGGAGAACATCCGCACGGTCCACCTCTACACGCAGGCCGCGTCGATGCGCGCCCGCTTCCCCGGCAGCCAGGCGGGGGTCAGCAGCCTGTTCAACTTCACCCGCGACAACCAGCAGTGGGGCGGCGGTCACTTCTGGTTCTGGAACCTCCGCATGCACATCGCGGCGAACCTGGGCGCCGGCGCGACGCGCCTCAACGCTCCGTCCTTCCGGCTCTACCGCGAGAACCTCGGCGCCTTGCGGACATGGACGCGCGAGCGCATGGCCGGGCGGCCGGGCATCTGCGTCCCGGAGACGATGCGCTTCGACGGCACCGGCTGGTACCTCGCGGGGGACAGCACCGAGTCCAACGACGCCTGCGACGCGAGCGGCGCGCCCAGCTACAACAAGCGCACGCTCACGACCGGCGCGGCGATCGGGACGTGGGTCTGGCGGCAGTACCTGGCGACCGACGACCTCGCGTTCCTGCAGGCCAACTACCCGCTGATCGCGGACGCGGCCCGCTTCCTGCTCGCCTACGCCGTCGTCGGCGAGGACGGCAAGCTGCACACGTTCCCGTCCAACGCGCACGAGTCGCAGTGGGACGTCCACGACCCGATCACGGACATCGCCGCGATGAAGGCGCTCTTCCCGATCGCGATCGAGGCGGCCGCGAAGCTGCGCGTCGACGAGGCGCTGGCGGAGGAGCTGCGTGACGCGATCCCGCGCATCCCCGACTACCCGCGCACCGACCGCAACGGCACGACCGTCCTCGGCTTCTCGTCGGACCCGACCGCGCCGTTCCGCAACAGCGAGAACCTCGACCTCGAGCCGGTCTGGCCGTACAACCTGATCGGCGAGGAGAGCCCGCTCTTCGACCTCGCCCGGTCGACGTACCTCAACCGCCGCAACCGCAACTCGAACTCGTGGACCTACGACCCCGTGCACGCCGCGCGGCTCGGCCTCGGCGACGAGGTCGAGGAGCGGCTCCGGGCCTCGACCAACAGCTTCCAGATCTACCCGAGCGGCCTCGCCGCCTGGAACCCCGGCCGCCCGGAGGAGCCCTACGACGAGCACGCCGGCGTCACCGCGCTCGCCTTGAACGAGTCGCTCGTGCAGGACTACGACGGCATCCTGCGCATCGCGCCGGCCGTCCCCGGCGGATGGGACGCGGAGGGGACGGTGTTCCTCCAGCACCGCTCCAAGGCACACGTCCAGGTCCAGGACGGCGACCTCGCCACGGTGGCGATCGAGGCCGGCGCGGACCACGGAATGCTCATCCGCAATCCGTGGCCGGGTGAGGCGGTCGAGGTCGTCGACGGCCGCCGCCCGGGACGCGTGGTCGTGCCGGCGACGGCGGCGGAGGTCTTCACGCTCTACGCCGACGAGGGCCGCTCGTACGTCGTGCAGCGGCCGGGCGCGCCGACGGCGTCGCTCCCGCACGCGGCACTGACCGGCACGCCGGCCGTGCAGGCGCGCAACCTGCCCGGCTCGGCGGCCACGATCGGCCTCCACCCGCCCGGCTGGGAGCCGCCCCCGCCGTGCCCGATCCCGACCGCGAACACCCTCGTCGCCTGGGACCCTGCCTCCGGGGACACGGTGCGCGATGCGTCGCCGTTCGGGCGCGACGGTGGCTGGCAGGGAACGCCGACCTACCTGGCGACCGGTCCGACCGGCAGCTCGGCGAGCCTCCACGACGGCCGCTTCCTGCGCACCACGTCGACCACGCTCGGCTTCCTGCGCGAGGCCACGTTCGCCGCCGAGGTCAAGGTCGACCCGACCGACGGCTACCGCCGGCTGTGGGACTGGAAGATCCGCGGCGGCAACGACGCCGACGGCTTCCTCATCGACCTCACGCCGTCCGGCAACGTGCGCTTCATCGCCTCCGGCCGCAACGTCGGCACCGACGCCGTGCTGCCCACGGGGCGGTTCGTCGACCTCGTGGTCACGGCGGGGCGCGACGGCAGGATCGACGTGTACGCCGACGGCGCGCGGATCGGCGGCGCCGACCTGCCCGACCTGGGCATCAACGGCTGTGCCGCGGCCGAGCTGCGCTTCGGCGCCGACCAGGACGGCGGCCAGCGGATCAACGCGGAGCTCGACCGGACTGCGATCTTCCCGCGGGTCCTGTCGGCCGAGGACCGCGCGCGTTGGCAGGCGCTCGCGTTCGAGGGCTAGCGCTTTCTCCGGCGTTCCGCGAGATTAGACTCGCGCGCATGGCGGCCCTGGCGGAACAGCGACTCGCCCAGCTGCTCGATTCGGTGGCGGCGCCGACGCCCGCGCCGGGGGGCGGGTCCTCAGCCGCGATCGTGGCCGCGCTCGCCGCGGCACTCGTGGAGATGGCGGCCGGGATCGGCGGCGGCGACGCGGCACGTGCGCGCGGGCTGCGCACACGGGCGCTCGAGCTGGCGGAACGGGAGCTGTCCTCGTACGCGCCGGTGATCGAGGCCCGGCGGCTGCCGGCGGACGACCCGGCGAGGCCGGCCCGGATCGCTGCCGCCCTCGAGGCGGCGAGCGCGGCGCCGCGCGAGATCGCTGCGGTGGCCGCCGAGGTCGCCACGCTGGCGCGCGACGTCGAGGCCGCCGCCGACGTGCGGGCCGACGCGGAGACCGCCCGGCTTCTCGCCGAGGCGGCCGGCGCGGCGGCGGCGCTGCTGGTCGAGACGAACCAGGTCGCCTAGAACAGCCCGACCGTCCGCCCGTCCTCGTCGATGTCGACGTTCAGCGCGGCCGGCGTCTTCCCGAGCCCGGGCATCTGCTGGATGTCGCCGCACAGCGGCACGAGCCAGCCGGCTCCCGTGTAGGCGCGCAGGTCGCGCACGGGCAGCGTGAAGTTCTCCGGCGCGTTCAGCAGCGCGGCGTCGGCGGACAGCGACAGGTGCGTCTTCGCCATGCAGATCGGCAGCCGGTCCAGGCCGTCCTCCTCGTACTGCCGGATCTTGCGCTGCGCGTCGAGGTAGAAGACGACGTCGGCGGCGCCGTAGACCTTCGTCGCGACCTTGCGGATCTTCTCCTCGATCGAGTCGTCGTCGTGGTAGGTCAGCGCGAAGTCGGACGGCTGCTCGCACGCGTCGGCGACGGCCTGCGCGAGATCCGCCGCGCCCTCGCCGCCACGCGTGAAGCCGTCGTTGACCTCGGCGGCCAGCGCGCCGCCCTCGAGCGCGAGCTCGCGCACGAGCTCGACCTCCTCGTCGGTGTCGCCCGGCCGCCGGTTGACCGCCACGACGCAGGGCAGGCCGAAGCCGTGCACGATCCGGAGATGCCGGCGCAGGTTCGCCGCGCCGACCGCGATCGCCGCCAGGTCGCGCGCGCGGCCCACGCGCGGGTCGTCCTCGACCCCGCCGTGGTGCTTGAGGGCGCGCACCGTGGCGACGAGGACGACCGCGCTCGGACGCAGGCCGCCCCTCCGGCAGACGATGTTGAACAGCTTCTCCATCCCCATGTCCGACCCGAAGCCGGACTCGGTCACGACGTAGTCGGCGAGCTTGAGTCCCGCGAGATCGGCGACCAGCGACGAGTTCCCGTGGGCGATGTTGGCGAACGGGCCGGCGTGCATCAGGCACGGCTGGCCCTCGAGCGTCTGGATCAGGTTGGGCTTCAGGGCGTCCTTGAGCAGCACGGTCATGGCCCCGGCGGCGCCGAGGTCCTCGGCGGTCACCGGCTTGCCGCCGTCGTACGACCGCGCGACGGTGATCGCGCCGAGCCGCTTGCGCAGGTCATGCAGATCGCGTGACACGGCGAGGATCGCCATCACCTCGGAGGCCGCCGTGATGTCGAAGCCCGATTCGCGCGGGTAGCCGTTCGCCCGCCCGCCCAACCCGAGCGTGATCTCGCGCAGCGCGCGGTCGTTCATGTCGAGCGCCCGCTTCCATGCCACCTGGAGCGCGTCGATCGAGTGCGCGTTGCCGTGGAGGATCGACGCGTCGAGGACCGCGGCGAGCAGGTTGTTGGCCGCCCCGACGGCGTGGATGTCACCCGTGAAGTGCAGGTTCAGGTCCTCCATCGGCACGACCTGGGCCAGCCCACCGCCGGCCGCGCCGCCCTTGACGCCGAACACCGGCCCGAGCGACGGCTCGCGCAGGCACAGCAGTGGGTCGCGCCCGATCGCCCCGAGGCCCTGCGTCAGCGAGACGGCCGTCGTGGTCTTGCCCTCGCCCGCCTTCGTCGGCGTGACGCCGGCCACGCAGACGAGCTTGCCGTCGGGCGCGTCGCTCAGCCGGCCGATCACGTCGAGCGAGACCTTGGCCTTGTAGCGACCGTACGGCTCGAACTCCTCGGGCAGCAGACCCGTGCGCTCGGCGATCGCCTCGATCGGCTGGAGCGTCGCGTCCTGGGCGATCTCGAGGCTGCTCTTCATCCCGTCCCCTCCTGTCAGTGGCTCACCGCGCGAACTGATATACCAGCCGGTCGTCCCATTCTCCCTCATGCCGCGGGCCGCGGTCCGCTGAGCCGGTGTTTGTCGACGGTTTGCTCGGTCGGCAGGACTGAGCGCCACGGGCTAGCGTCGGCATGGGCTCGGTGTTCGAGCCGAAGGGAGGGGCCCGATGGGCTTTCACGCACACGACGAGGCAGTACTCCGGAGGCTGGGCATGCCGCTGGTGGTGCTGCTGGCGATGCTCGTGCTCACGACGTCCGCCCATGCCGCCGCGGTCGTCACGCCCGTGTGCTCGCCCGCTCCGCAGACCTGCTCGGGCTGGTTCCACTCGGATGTCACGCTGACCTGGGTCGTCGAGCCGTCGACCGCGACCACGGTCGGCTGCGAGCCCAGGGTCTTCACCGAAGAGACCCCCGGGACGACCGCAACGTGCAGCGCCGACGACGGCACCGGACCGGTCACGGGACAGGCGGTGATCATGCTCGACAAGACGCCGCCGGTGGTGAGTGGCGGGGTGGCGGCGCGCGGGCCGGACGTCGGGGACTGGTACACCGCGCCGGTGGCGATCTCGTTCACCGGGACGGACGACTCCTCAGGGCTCGCCGGTTGTCCTGCGGTCACGTATCAGGGCCCGGACAGCGCCGCCGCCTCGGTGACCGGGGCGTGCACCGACGTCGCCGGCAACACCGGCAGCTCGCCGCCGTTCGGGCTCAAGTACGACGCCACCGGACCGGAGGTCACGGCTGCCACGCCGGAGAGGCCGCCCGACCGCGGGGGCTGGTTCACCGCGCCGATCCCCTTCAGCTTCTCGGCCACGGATGCGGCGTCGGGCCTGGCCGAGTGCGCTCCGGCGGTCTATTCGGGACCGGACGGGGCGATGGCGGCGGTCGTCGGCACGTGCCGAGACCACGCGGGAAACCAATCGAGCCGCGCGTTCCCGCTCATGTACGACACCACCGCGCCGCCGATCTCCCGCCTGACGGTGACGCCGGGAGATCAGCGGGCGGCCGTGCGGTGGGAGACGACTCCCGACGCCACGTTCGTCGAGGTCCTGCGGATCCCGGGACGTGACTCCGAGTCGGCAAGCGTCGTGTTCACGGGTCCGGGCTCGAGCTTCCACGACGACAAGCTGCACAACAACGTCCGCTACGTCTACCGCGTGCGCGTGGCGGACGCCGCCGGCAACGAGAGCGTCGCGACCGCGTCCGCGGTGCCAGGCCCTCCGTCGCCCGATCCGCCTGCCGGTTCAGGCCAGCTCCGGTCGGGCCCGCCGGCGCAGACGCCGCTCCCCCGCCGCGCCGGCCTGCTCCGTCCGCGTGCGGGCGCGAAGGTGACGGCCGGCCGTCCACCGCTCCTGACGTGGCGGCGGGTCCCGCGGGCCCGCTACTACAACGTGCAGCTCTATCGCGGCACCCGCAAGGTCCTGAGCGTGTGGCCGGGACGGCCGCGATACCAGCTCGAACGCCGGTGGAGCTTCGCGGAGAAGCGGCGGCGCCTGTCGCCCGGGCGGTACCGCTGGTACGTCTGGCCGGGGTACGGCCGGCGCTCGAAGAGCGTCTACGGCGACCTCATCGGGCGCCGCAGCTTCACCGTGGTGGGCTGAGGCCGAGCGCTCAGTACACGCTGGAGCCGCCTCCGGATGCGCTGCCCGACGCGTTGCTGCCGGACGCGGTCACCGCGTACCACAGCGCGCCGAAGGCATCGATGCCCTGACCGGTCGTATCGCCGGGCTTCTGGTCGCCGACATACAGGTAGAGCGGATGGCCGGCGTAGGTGACCTCGCGCTTGCCGTCGGTGCGCTTCGTGGTCCCGACCAGCGACGCCTTCAGGCCCGCGCCGACGGTCGGCTTGCCGCTGACACGGAGCGGCGGCCACTCCGTGGCGCACCCCCCGGTGCACGTGCTGGTGGGCCCCTTGTCGGCCTCGAACAGGTAGAGCGTCCGGCCCTGTGCGTCCACGAGGACCCTGCCGAGGCCGGTGTCCGCGAGCGCGATCGTGGTCTTCTGGCCGTTCGACGCCGGCGCCGGGGCGCCGCCGTCACCGTCGTCGCTCGAGCCGCAGCCGGCGGCCGCGAGGGCGGCGGCCGCGAGCAGCGTCGCGGCGAGGGTGAGAGATCTGGTGGGCGTCATGTCACATCGGTCGGGTCGAGGGTTGTCGCAGCCGGTCCGACGGCACGCCCGTTGACGGTCAGCGCGACGTCGATGTTCCCGCGCGTCGCGTTCGAGTACGGGCACAGCTGGTGCGCGTCGTGGACGAGCGCGTCGGCCTCGTCGGCGTCGTCGAACGCCGGCAGGGTGATGGCGAGCCGGACCGCGAGCTTGTACGTCCGCTCACGGGTCGGCACGAGCATCACCGTGGAGTCGATCGCGACGTCGCCCAGCTCCGCCCGGCGCCGCCGGGCCACGCCGGCGAGCGCGCTCTCGAAGCACGCGGCGTAGCCGACGGCGAACAGCTGCTCGGGGTTGGTCCCGCCGCCGTCCCCGCCCATCTCGACGGGGACGCGCAGATCCACCTCCAGCGCGCCGTCCGACGTCCGCCCGTGACCCGCGGCCCTGCCGCCGGTGACGTGCGCCTGCGCGGAGTAGACGGGCCGTCTGTCCTCTGCCATGTCGGATCATGGTTCCACGACCCCCTCGTGCGCCCGGTATCCCGCCGGTGCCCGCCCCAGACCGACGTGCGGCGGCTATACGCACCACGTATACGCAGTGCGTATACTGCGCGTCCATGGCGATCGGCACGACGTTCCTGGGGCTGCTCGAGGGCGGCCCGCGGCATGGCTATGACCTCAAGCGCGCGTACGACGAGCGCTTCGGCACGGACCGGCCGCTGTCCTACGGCCAGGTCTACGCGACGCTCGCGCGGCTGTTGAAGAACCGGCTCGTGGAGATCGACGCCGTCGAGCCGGGCGCCGGGCCGGAGCGCAAGCGCTACGCGATCACGCCCGCCGGGGTGACCGACGTCGAGCGCTGGCTGTCGGAGCCCGAGAAGCCCGAGCCGTACCTGCAGAGCACGCTGTACGCGAAGGTGGTGCTGGCGCTGCTGACCGGCCGCGGCGCGCAGGCGCTGCTCGACGCCCAGCGCGCGGAGCACCTGCGGCTGATGCGCGAGCTGACCCAGCGCAAGCAGGAGGGCGACGTCGCCGACCAGCTGATCTGCGACCACGCGCTGTTCCATCTGGAGGCCGACCTGCGCTGGCTGGAGCTGACGGCCGCGCGGCTCGACCAGCTCGCGGAGGCGGTGGCATCGTGATCATCTCGGCAGCCGACCTGCACAAGAGCTACGGGAGGACCGCGGCGCTCGCCGGCGCCTCGCTCGAGGTCGCGGCCGGCGAGGTCGTCGCCGTGATGGGACCGTCGGGCTCGGGGAAGTCGACGCTGCTGCACTGCGTCGCGGGGATCGTCGCGCCCGATCGCGGGACGGTGGTCTACGACGGGCGCGAGCTGTCGGCGATGACCGACCCTGAGCGCAGCGCCCTGCGCCGGAGCGAGTTCGGCTTCGTGTTCCAGTTCGGCCAGCTCGTGCCGGAGCTCTCGTGCCGCGAGAACGTCGCGCTGCCGCTGCGGCTCGACGGGACGCCGCGCCGCGCGGCCGAGCGCCGCGCCGACGAGCTGCTCTCGCAGCTCGAGGTGGCCGATGTCGCGCGGGCGCGGCCGGGCTCGGTCTCGGGCGGCGAGGGCCAGCGCGTGGCCGTCGCGCGGGCGCTCGTGACCGACCCGCGCGTGCTGTTCGCCGACGAGCCGACGGGCGCGCTCGACTCGCTGAACGGCGAGCGGGTGATGGAGCTGCTGACGACCGCCGCGCGCGAGCGCGGGACGGCGGTCGTGCTCGTGACGCACGAGGCTCGCGTGGCCGCCTACTCCGACCGCGAGGTCATCGTGCGCGACGGCCGCACGCCCGCGCTCGTGTCATGAGGGAGCTGGCGCTCGGCGCGCGGCTGACGCTGGCCGGCGGCCGCGCCGGGCTGATGCGCACGGCGGTGACGGCCGTCACGATCGGCCTCGGCGTCGCCGTCCTGCTGGTCGCGGCGTCGCTGCCCGCGATCCACGGCGACCGACAGGCGCGCGACGACGCGCGCGTCGGGACGGTCGGCGCCGGCCCCGCGCTGCTCGTCGCCGAGGTGCCGACGGCGTTCCGCACGCAGGAGTTCAACGCCCGCCTGGTCGAGCCGTCCGGCCCCGGCGCCCCGCTTCCCCCCGGGCTCACGCGGCTGCCGCGGCCCGGCGAGGTCGTCGTCTCGCCCGCGCTGCGCGACCTGCTCGCGACGACGGAGGGTCGCCGGCTGGTCGCGCCGCGGATCCCCGGGCGCGTCGTCGGGACGATCTCAGGCGACGGCCTGCTCGGCCCGAGCGAGCTCGGCTACTACGCGGGCGCGCGCGGTCTCGGCGCCGAGGCGCGCCGCGTGATCCGGTTCGGCGACCGCGGCGGGACGCGCGCGCTGCCTCCGGTCCTCGGCCTGCTCACCGTGCTCGGCCTGGTCGCGGTGCTGCTGCCGGTGGCGGTGCTCGTCGGCGCCGCCGTGCGCACCGGCGGCGAGGAGCGCGACCGCCGGCTCGCCGCGCTGCGGCTCGTCGGCGCCGACCACGCGATGACGCGCCGCGTCGCCGCGGGCGAGGCGCTCGTCGCCGCCGGTCTCGGCCTCGTGCTCGGCGCGCTGCTCTTCCTCGTCGCCCGGGCCAACGCCGGACGGCTGACGCTGTGGGAGCTGAGCGTGTTTCCGGCCGACCTGCGTCCGAGCCTGCCGCTCGCCGTGCTCGTGGCCGCCGGCGTCCCGGCCGCCGCGGTGCTCGTCTCGCTGCTCGCGCTGCGGCGCGTCGTCGCCGAGCCGCTGGGCGTCGTCCGCCGCGCGGAGGACTCGCGCCGCCGCCGGCTGTGGTGGCGGCTGCTGCTGCCGGCCGCGGGCCTGCTCATCCTCGCCACGGCGAACGCCGGCAGCGGAGAACTGCGCGTCGCCGCCGGGACGGTGGCGCTGCTGATCGGCGTCGCGGCGCTGCTGCCGTGGGTGGTCGAGCGCGCCGTCGCGCGCCTCGGCGGCGGCGCGGTGGCGTGGCAGCTCGCCGTCCGCCGCCTGCAGCTCGACCCCGGCGGCCCGGCGCGGACCGTCAGCGGCGTCGCGGTCGCGGTCGCGGGCGCGATCGCGCTGCAGATGGTCCTGACCGGCGTGCAGGAGGACTTCAAGGCCGAGACGCGCGAGGACCCGTCGCGCGCGACCGTGCACGCGGTGTTCGACGACGCCTCGACGACGGCGGCGGGTGAGCGCCCGACCTTGGCGGCCGCGGTCGCGGGCGAGCGCCTGGCCGCCGCGCCGGGCGCCCGCACGGCCGTGGCGATCGCGAGGTACGGGCATGCCGAGTCGGCGGTCCACGTGGCGCCCTGCGCGGCGCTGCGCGAGCTGATCCGCGTCTCGCGCTGCGCGGACGGCGACGTCTTCCGCAGTCCGCGGGCGCGCCCGTCCGTCGCCGAGTCGTGGCCGGGCGCGCGGATCGTGCGGACACGCTCTGATCCGCTCGGCCGCAGCCCGGGCGGCATCTTCGCGACGCCGCGTGCTGCGCGGGGCGTGGAGCTCGGAGACGGGAGCGTCGACGTGTGGGTCCGCGTCGACCCGGAGGACCCGGACGCCGTCGAGCACGTCCGCAACGCCGCGGCGACGATCAGCCCGCAGGCGCGTGTCCGGCAGCTGCGGCGCACGCGCACCGACGCCGAGTTCGACCTCCTGCGCCGCGCGCTGCTCGCCGGCGCGGCGATCGCGATCGGCCTGATCGGCTGCAGCCTGCTGCTCACCGTGCTCGACCAGCAGCGCGAGCAGCGCCGGCTGCTCGCCGTCCTCGTCGCGTTCGGGACGCGCACGTCCACGCTCGCCTGGTCGCTGCTGTGGCAGTCGGCCGTTCCCGTCGCCCTCGGGCTCGCGCTCGCGGTATCGAGCGGCCTCGCGCTCGGCGCCCTGCTTCAGCGCCTGCTCGACACGCCGGTCCACGTCGGCTGGGCCGACGTCGCCGGCATGGCCGCGGTCGGCGCCGCCGTCGTGCTCGCGGTCACCGCGGGGACGCTGCCGCTCCTGTGGCGGACGGTGCGGCCTGACGGCCTCAGGTGGGAGTAGCGGCAAGGCCCCGTCGTGCGGGGCCTTCGCGTCAAACCTCCACCCGGGCCCGCTCGCACCTACGCCATGTAGTTGTGCACCGGCCAGAGCTGGGGCGGAGGGGGCGCGGGGGCGCCGACCGCCTCGAAGGCGGGCCGCAGACGTTCGACGAACCGCTTCGCGTCCTCCTCCGACTCCCAGACCTCGATCACTCGCCAGCCGCCGTTCGGGCTGGGACCGGCGACGTGGAAGATCCCGCCGGCGGGCCTCTCAAGGCCGAGCCGCTCGCGGACGTTCTCGTAGATCTCCTGCGAGCCCTCGGGGTTGTCGACCAGCATTGCGACGGCCATGGTCGCCTCCTTCGCTGTCGTAGGCGCTCTTCGAGACGACGCTACGACTGGGGCGTCGTGCGGGCAATCGGGAGTTCTCCTGATGCGATCAGGCCGTGCTCCATCGCGAACAGGGTCGCGGCCGCGCGGGTCGACACGTGGATCTTGCGGTAGGCATGCTGAACGTGGCTGTCGGCGGTCTTGACCGAGATCCCGAGCGCCCGAGCGACCTGCTTGGTCTGGAGGCCGCGCGCGAGCATGGCGAGGACCTCGGCCTCGCGCTCGGTCAGCCCGGCTGGCCGCTCCAGTCGCGGGGCCCGTTCCCCGGCCGCTTCGAGCACGGCGGTGACCGCGTCGGGGTCGAGCTTGCCGGCGCTCGCGTCGCGTCCCAGTTCCTCGGCCGCCCGTTTCGGCGGCACCGGCTCGCGGTGCGGGCGGGGCTCACACCTCGCGTGGAAGGCGTCGGCGGCCGCGAGCAGACGAGCCGGCAGCGCGAGCTCGGCGGCAGACGAGCCGCGGTGGTAGCCCGAGCCGTCGAGGCGCTCGTGGTGGGCACCGGCGACCGGCGCCAGCGCAGCGAGGAACGGCGAGCGCGAGATCACGCGCTCGGTCTGGTAGGGATGAAGGCGGACCTGCTCCCACTCGCCGGCGCTCAGCGGCCCGGCCGTCTGCCAGGTGCGGGCGCCGATCGCGACGCGGCCGAGATCGTGGACGAGCGCCGCGCGCCGAACCGCGGTCACCCTGCCGGTCTCCAGCCGGCAGCGCGTTGCCGCCGCGGCGGTGAGGTCGGCGACGCCGGTCGAGTGCCCGGTGAGGTACGGGGAGATCAGGTCCGCGAAGCCGCCCATCGCCGACAGCGCCCGGTCGATCGCCTCTCCCTCGAGGGTCAGGCGAGGCTCAGGCTCACAGGCAAGCACCTCGTCCCAGGCCGACGCCTCCGGATCGAGCGCGAGGATCTCTTCCGCCTCGTCGGCAACGCAGGCGGCCACCTGGGGATCGAGCCCGCCTCCCGCGCGCTCGCCGGCGAGCCGCGCGGCGTGCTGCACGCCACCCACCCAGCGCTGAAACGTGGCATCGACGGCGACGTGGACGATCCGCATCGGCAGCGGAATCTCGTCGCCCTTGGCACGTCGAAGCGGGCCGTTGCCGTCCCAGCGCTCGGTCATGTAGGCGAGCAGAGCCGCAGTCGAGGGCGGCAGCCCGACCCCGTCGGCCAGCATCTGCGCGACCTCGCACATGGCGGTGAAGTGCGGCCGCTGCAACCGAGCGACCCTCGGGAGCCTGCGAGCGACCTGAGCGGCACGCACCGGCGCCGGTCGTGCCGGCTCGGGCAGCGCACGCATGAGCCCGGTCAGGACCTGTCGCTGGGACCCGTACAGGACCGGGTTGAAGTGGCTGGTGAGCGAATCGCCGAAGACGTCCGCGGTGACATGGGCGTCGGTGGTGCAGCCCGCGTGGGAGAGCATGCAGGCGTAGTACGTCTGCGACGCCGTCGCCGAGTCGACCCCAAGCCTGTCGGCAAGCCGCATCGCGGCCAGCGTGGACTGGAGCCCATGCTCGAACGGGAATCCCATGCCGAGATCGGTCGCCAGGCACAGAGCGCCGATCACGTCAGCGGCGCGGACCTGCTCGGCGCCCTGGGGCGGCTCGCGTGCCACGACTCGACAGTACCGGGGCCCGGCACCCCTCCGCGAGAGCTCTGAGGGTGCAGCTCCAGGAACGACAAAAGCCCCGGTCCGCCGGGGCCTTCGCGTCATGCGCCGAAGAGGACTCGAACCCTCCACCCGGTCATCCCGGACCAGGCCCTCAACCTGGTAACTCGGGTGTCATATCCGTCCGCATCCCGCCAGATCGTCCGAATCGTCCCGGGCTTCGGACGATA
>Ga0081538_10001099_pt1 | contig 28659 bp, 27 predicted proteins | sample TabmetS5T2R1_FD_71022 | JGI IMG/M metagenome (GOLD analysis project Ga0081538, IMG submission 71022) | Tabebuia heterophylla rhizosphere microbial communities from the University of Puerto Rico - S5T2R1 | ecosystem: Host-associated > Plants > Roots > Rhizosphere ...
ACCTGCTCCAGCTGGGGTCGGGCGGGGTCGTCGGCGGCGGTGTCGGCGAGCTTGAGCTGGGCGTCCAGGCCAGCCTCATAGGCCTGGGACAGCTCGATCTCGTCCTCCTTGGTCAACAACGGACGCTGCCCGATCTGGTCGAGGTACACGCGGAACAGGTCGAGCGTGTCCTGGTCGATCTGCATGGCCGTATCCACCGTGTTGGAGGGGGAGGGGCCGGGGCCCCTCCCCCGGAGCGGGTTGCCAGGAGGGGAAGGCGGGGGTGCGCACCGGCTCCTGGGTCCGCTCGCGCTGTTGTCTGCCCGCAGGATGGCGGCCCGGCGGCCGGCTGTCGTCACCACCAGCCTCCAACTGCGCTTCCCGCCGCCTGCAATCCCGTGATTCCGGCTGGCTGGAAGCGGGGATGCCGGCCCGTCGGGACGGGATGCGGCTGCTGGCCGGGAAGACACCCGACCGCGGGCCGCGCGACCCTGAGCGGCCGGGGTCTGAGGCCGATCGGGTACGGGACGGTAGGGAACAGGACCGGGAAGGACGGAGAGTTGCCGGCCAACGACGACGCGGCTCCACCACCGTCAGGGGCCTCGGCGGCCACCCGCGTCGCGACGGCGGCCGCGGCCGGAGCCTGCGCGGGCGGGTTGGCCTCGCTGCCGGGCAGCTGGCACATCGGCACGCTGATCGGGTGGGATGTCGCCGCCGGGGTGTACGTGGCCTGGACCTGGGCGACGATCTGGCATCGGGATCCGGCCGCGACCGCCCGCCTGGCCCTGCGGGAGGACCCGGGACGGGCCATCGCCGACGTTCTGCTGCTGGTCGCCAGCATGGCCAGCGTCCTGGCGGTGGCTCTCGCCATCACCGCGGGAGGTGCCGGTGGCCCGGGGGCGCGGGATCTCCGCGCCCTGCTGGCGGTGGCCAGCGTGGCCCTGTCCTGGACGGTGGTCCAGACGGTGTTCATCTCGCACTACGCCCGGCTGTACTACAGCCAGCCGGCCGGCGGGATCGACTTCAACCAGGACACCCCACCGCGCTATAGCGACTTCGCCTATCTGGCCTTCACCGTCGGGATGACCTTCCAGGTGTCCGACACCGCGCTCCAGGCCTCGGCGCTGCGGGTGGCGGCGCTGCGCCACGCATTGCTGTCGTACCTGCTGGGGGCGGTCATCCTGGCCACCACCATCAACCTGGTGGCTGGGCTGCTCAGGTAGCGGGCGGCCCCGGTTTCCAGCCAGCCGCCAGGGGAGATGGCCGCTGGCTGTGAAGACACCGCCTGGTCGTGGCGCGACCCTTGGGCCAGCACAAGGAGGGGTGCCATGACACAGACAACACCCGGCGCGGTCCCCCGCATCGCCGGGACCGAGACCAAGACCGACAGCTGGTGGAGCAGGCGACCCTGGCTGCACATGTTCCTGGGCGGCCTGGGGTTGTGGGTGGCCACGGTGGTGGTGACCTTCGCCACCGGCAACAGCAACCTGGTCCCGACCATCATCCTGCTCGGCAGCTTCCTCGTCCCGGTGGCCTTCGCCACCTACGCCTTCGGCCACGCCGACCAGGTCGTCACCGCCCAGCGGATCTTCACCGCCTTCGTCTACGGCGGCGTGCTGGGGGTGCTCGGGGCCTCCGTGCTCGAGGCGGCCTTGCTCCGCCAACCGTCCGGGCCGGCCTATGTCGGGGTCGGGCTGATCGAGGAGGCGGTCAAGCTGGCCGCGCTATGGCTGCTGGCCCGGCGCCTGCCCCGCTACACGATGCGGGACGGCATCGTGCTGGGGGCGGCCGTCGGCTTCGGGTTCGCCGCCTTCGAGAGCGCCGGCTACGCCTTCAACGCCCTGTTCACCTCGGACGGCCCGTCGCTGCTCAACGTGGTCGAGACCGAGGTGCTGCGCGGCATCCTGGCCCCGGTCGGGCATGGACTGTGGACGGCGATCCTCGGCGGGACCCTGTTCGCCGTCGCGGCCCGCCGCGGCCGGCTGCGGCTGAGCGGCGCCGTCGTTGGCTGGTATCTGGTGGTGTCGCTGCTGCACGGGCTGTGGGACGCCTCCCAGGGGATCGCGGTGTGGCTGACGCTGCTGCTCACCGGCACCCAGGCGCAGCGGCTGGAGATCCAGCTGGGCCAGGCTCCGGCCGTGACCCCGGGCCAGGCGCACCTGTTCACGTTGCTCAACTGGGCCCTGCTGGCCCTGGACGCGCTCCTGGGACTGCTGCTCCTGCGCCGCCGCTGGCGCCGGGCGACCGCCCCGGACCGACGGGCGCCCTCCATCCCGATCCCGCTGGTCATCGTCCTGGCGGGGGCGCTGGTCCTGACCGGCTGCGCCACGACCACCGCCAGCTCGACGGCGACGGCCACCGGGCTGGACGTGAAGCCGTCGGCGGTTGCCCTCCAGGAGCAGTTCGTCGAGGTCGTCAAGCAGGTCGGCCCCTCGGTGGTGCTCATCCAGACCGACCAGGGGCTCGCCTCGGGCGTCGTCTACGACGCCAAGGGCAACGTCGTCACCAACAACCACGTGGTCGAGGGCGCCGGCGGCTTCCAGGTCACCCTGGCCAACGGCAGGCAGTACCGGGCCCGGCTGGTGGGCAGCTTCGCCGCCGACGACCTGGCGGTGCTGCACATCGACGCCGGCGGGCTGCAGCCGGCCGCCTTCGCCGACTCCTCCGGCCTCCAGGTCGGCGACGTCGCCCTGGCCATCGGCAACCCGCTGGGGCTCCAGTCGAGCGTCACCGAAGGGATCGTCAGCGCCCTGGGACGGACGGTCAGCGAGGACAACGAGGTCGCGCTGCCCAACGTGATCCAGACCAGCGCCGCCATCAACCCCGGCAACTCCGGCGGCGCCCTGGTCGACCTCCAGGGCCAGGTCATCGGCATCCCGACCCTGGCCGCCACCGACCCCCAGCTCGGTGGCGGCGCAGCGGCTGGGATCGGCTTCGCCATCCCCAGCAACACCGTGCGCGACATCGCCACCCAGCTCATCAGCCAGGGGAAGGTGACCAACTCGCACCGCGCCTACCTCGGTGTCGAGGTGGCCGGCACCACCAGCGGCGGGCTGCTGGTCACCAAGGTGGAGACGGGCGGCCCGGCCGCCAAGGCCGGGATCCGCGCCGGCGAGCTGATCACCGCGGTCGACGGCACCGCCACGCCCGACCCGGCCACCCTGGCCGACGTGCTCGCCGGGCTGGACCCCGGCCAGGCGGTACCGGTCACGATCGCCCGCCACGACGGACCCAGGCAGACGCTGCGGGTCGCCCTCGGCCAGCTGCCGGGCTGAGAGGACTGGAAGGGGAGCCGATGATCACCACGATGCGGGCGGGCCGGTGGACGGTCCGACACCGCACCGGCACGGCCAGGCCGGGCCCGCCGCCCGACCGGCCGCCCAGCCCGGCCCCGCCACCCCCGCCGCGCTGGCGCAATTGGCTGCTGATCGCGGGGCTGCTCCTCACCGTGGCGCTGTTCCTGATCCCCGTCCCGTCCGGCGGCACGGTCGAGCAGCTCAGCTACTCGCAGCTCAAGAGTGACATCGCGGCCGGGCAGGTCGCCTCGGTCGCGCTCGGCTCCGACGGCAGCATCGCCGGCAAGCTCACCAACGGGACCAAGTTCACCTCCAGCTACCCGACCGCCATCCAGGATCCCCAGTTCGCCCGGCTGCTGGACCAGCACAACGTCCAGGTCACCACCCAGGCACCCCAGACCTCGATCGGGCCGGTGCTGCTCAACCTGCTCCCCCTGGCCCTCATCCTGGGACTGTTCCTGTGGACGGGTCGGGCCGCCCGTCGGCAGCTGGCGTCGATGGGTGGACCGGGTGGGATTGGTCGGTCGCGGGCGCGGGTGTTTGATGCCGAGCGGCCCGATACCAGCTTTGGGGATGTGGCTGGCTATGAGGGGGTCAAGCGGGAGGTCACCGAGGTCGTCGACTTCCTCAAGAACCCGGATCGCTACCGGCGGGCGGGGGCGGTCGGGCCCAAGGGGGTGCTGATGGTCGGCCCGCCCGGGACCGGCAAGACCCTGTTGGCGCGGGCGGTCGCCGGGGAGGCCCATGTGCCGTTCATCTCGGTCACCGGCAGCAGCTTTGTCGAGCTGTTTGTCGGGGTGGGGGCGGCCCGGGTCCGGGACCTGTTCGCCGAGGCCCGCAAGCGGGCCCCCTCGATCGTGTTCATCGATGAGATCGACGCCATCGGCCAGCGCCGGGGCGGCCAGTTCGTCTCCAACGATGAGCGCGATCAGACCTTGAACCAGTTGTTGGCCGAGATGGATGGGTTCGACATGGCCACCGGGGTGGTGGTGATGGCGGCCACCAACCGCCCCGAGACCCTGGACCCGGCGTTGTTGCGGCCGGGCCGGTTCGACCGGCAGGTGGTCATCCCCCTGCCGACCCAGGGCGAGCGCCGAGCGATCCTGGAGGTGCATGCCCGGGGCAAGCAGCTGGGCCCCGATGTCGACCTGGACATCGTCGCTCGGGGGACGCCGGGGTTCTCGGGGGCGGATCTGGCCAATCTGGTCAATGAGGCGGCCATCTTCGCGGTCCGGGCCGGCCGCGAGGTGCTGGCGGCGGTCGACTTCTCCGAGGCAAGGGACCGCATCCTGCTCGGGCGAAGGGACAGCTCCAATGCGTTGTTGCCGGATGAGAAGCGGGCCGTGGCCGTGCACGAGTCCGGCCATGCGGTGGTCGCGGCGGTCTCTGAGCATGGCGACCCGGTGGCCAAGGTGACGATCCTGCCGGCCGGGCAGGCGTTGGGGGTGACCGAGCAGCTGCCGATTGATGAGCGGCATCTGTACACCGAGGGGTATCTGAAGGACAGCCTGGCGATTCGGATGGGGGGGCGGGTGGCCGAGCAGTTGGTGTTTGGGCAGACCTCGACCGGGGCGGCCAATGATCTGGCCGGGGCGACCGATCTGGCGACCCGGATGGTGCGGGAGTTCGGCATGAGCCCGGCCTTGGGGCCGGTCGGGTTCGCCTCGGGCAGCCCGATGTTCCTGGGCACCGAGGAGGTCCGCAGCCGGCCCTATGCCGAGGCGACCCAGCGGGTGGTCGACCAAGAGGTGGCCAAGCTGTTGCGCGAGGCCGAGGGCCGGGCTGCGGCCATGCTGGGTGAGCACCGCCAGGCCCTGGAGCGCCTGACCGAGTTGTTGTTGGAGCGCGAGACCGTCGATGGCACCGACGTCGATGAGGCCCTGGGCCGGATCCCGGGCCGCCACCAACCCGTCGCCACCACCGGCCACACCGCCGTCACCGTCTCGACCGAGGAACGAGCCACGACGACAGGAAGGTGACGCAGGTGCGTAGCAACAACGGTGTCGAGAGGACAGTGCGCGAGCATGGCCGCCCATCCTGGCCGGAGAACGGGCTGCTGGTCCTCGGGGCCTGGCTGGTGGTCTCGCCGGTGGCGCTGGGCACCCCGCAGGTCACCGCGGGCGTAATCAGCGCCGTCACCGGAGGGCTGGCCCTGATGGTGCTGTCCGGCTGGACGCGGGTGGCCCGCAACCGGGTCCCGCCCATGCTGATCGCCCTGTCCTTCGGCGTCTGGCTGCTGCTGGCCCCGTCGATGTGGGAGTTCGCCGACGGTGTGGACGCCTGGCCGCTGGTCCCCATCCCCCCTTCGGATGTCACCGAGCCGACTCGGGCCATGGTCGCCCGGGCCGAGTGGAACTCGATCCTGGCCGGGCTCCTGATCCTCGCCCTGGCCGGCTCGGTGCTCGCGGCCGCCGCCCGGCGCCGGAGCGGTCGCCGGCCGAGCGCCGGCCGGGAGCGCTGGCGGCAGGTCGAAGCGCCGGACAGGCGACGGTGAGAACCGGGTCGCGGCCGCCGACGGTGGAGCCGGAGGGGGAGCCCGCCGGTCCCGGCCCAGCGGCTGCGAACCGGCCGCGAGGGCGAGCGAGCGACACGGCGAGCGGCGCTCCCCGGCCGCATGCCGGCTGGGCCCGGCTGCGGCACGTGCGGCGGCACCCCGGGGACGTGCTGCGAGTGCTGATCGGCGGCCTGGTGGTGACGGCCGGTGCCCTGGCCGCCCACCGGGGCCACGTGTTCGCCTTCGACAGCAACCTGTTCCGGCTGGTCAACCAGCCCCCCGAGGCGCTGGGCGGACCGCTGCTGGCGGTGATGCAACTCGGCGCTGTGGCCGCGGTCCCGGCCATCGCCGCCGTGGCCCTGGCCGCCCGGCGGCCCCGGCTGGCCCGTGACCTCGCCCTCTCCGGCGGGCTGGCCTGGGTGCTGGCCAGGGTGGTCAAGGACGTGGTCGGGGAGGCGCGACCCGTCGCCCTGCTCCAAGGAGTGGTGGTGCGCGCGGCCAGCACCGGGCCCGGCTATCCCTCCGGGCATGTCGCCGTGGCGGCCGCGCTGGCCACCGCCGCCGGGCCGTGGCTGCCACGCCCGGCGCGGCGGGCCGCCTGGTGGGTGGTGTGGCTGGTGGCCCTGGGCCGGATCTACGCCGGCGCCCACCTGCCGCTCGACGTGGTCGGCGGGGCCGCGCTGGGCTGGGCGGTGGGCGCAGTCACCCACCTGGCCCTCGGCGCGCCCGGCGGCCTGCCCAAGGCAGCCGCGATCCTGGATGGCCTGCGGGCGGCCGGGATCGAGGCGGTCACGGTCCAGCCGGTGGGAGTCGACGCGCGCGGCTCGGTGCCCTTCGTCGCCCGCGCCCACGGCGGCCGGCAGTGGTTCGTCAAGGCGGTCGGCCGCGAGCAGCGCGACGCCGACCTGCTCTACAAGCTCTGGCGCTGGGTCGCGTTCCGGGAGGTCGAGGACGAGACCCCGTTCGCCACCCCCAAGCAGGCGGTGGAGCACGAGGCCTACCTCCAGCTGCTGGCCGCCCGGGCCGGGGTCCGCGCCCCGGCGGTGCTGACCGCGGTCCCCACCGGCGACGGCCATGTCCTGCTGGTGGAGCAGCACGTGGCCGGCCAGACGCTGGACCACCTGGACGCGGCCCAGGTCGACGACCGGCTGCTGGCCGCCGTCTGGGCCGAGGTGGCCCGGCTGCGGGCCGCCGGCATCGCCCACCGCGACCTGCGCCGCGCCAACGTGCTGGTCGACCCCGACGGCCGGCCATGGCTGCTGGACTTCGGGTTCGCCGAGGCCGCGGCCAGCCCCAGGTGGCTGGCCAGTGACGTGGCCGAGGCCCTCGCCTCGCTGGCCTGCCTGGTCGGTGCCGACCGGGCCGCGCGCAGCGCCACCGAGACCCTCGGCGCCGACGCGGTCGCCCAGGCGTTGCCGCTGCTCCAGCCGGCCGCCCTCTCCGCCGCCACCCGCGCCGACCTCAAGACGCAGCAGGGCCTGCTCGAGGAGCTGCGCAACCGGGCGGCGGCCGCCGGGACCCGACCGCCTCCACTGGAGCCGCTCACCCGTATCCGCCCACGCACCCTCCTGCTCCTGGTGGCTTCCGGATTCGCCGTCTACCTGCTGCTTCCGCAGGTCGGCGAGCTGCCGCAGACCCTGGAGGCGCTCGACGCGGCCCGCCTGAACTGGCTCGCGGCCGGCCTGGTGCTGTCGGCCGCCAGCTACCTCGCGGCCGCCGTCGCTCAGCTCGGCGCCGTCGGCCCGCCGCTCGCCCTCGGCCGGACCACCCTGGTCCAGGTGGCCAGCTCGTTCGCCAACCGGCTCGCGCCAGCCGGCCTGGGCGGGATCGGGTTGAACCTTCGCTACCTGCAGCGCGCCGGGATCAACCGGCCGGCCGCCGTGGCCGCGGTCACGGTCAACACCGCGGCCGGCACCCTCATCCACGTGCTCGGTCTGCTGGTCGCCGCCGTCGTCATCGGCCACAGCAGGCTGCCCCGGGCCCACATCCCACAGGGCTGGCCGTTGCTGGTCCTGCTGGCCGGGACGCTCGCGGCCGCCGGGCTGCTGCTGTGGTCACCGCCCGGGCGCCGACGGCTGGTGCTTCCGGCGGTGCAGGCGCTCCGCGAGCTGGCCGGGGTGCTGCGCCGACCGGTCAAGGCGGCCCAGCTGCTCGGCGGCTCGGCCGGCGTCACCCTGACCTACGCGCTCACCCTGGCCGCCTGCCTGTCCGCATTCCAGGCGCACGTTCCCCTGGCCAGCACCGTCGCCGTCTACCTGGCCGGGACGGCGGTCGCCTCGGTCAGCCCGACCCCCGGTGGTCTGGGGGCCATGGAGGCCGCGTTGATCGCCGGGCTCGCCGCCGTCGGCGCCGCGACCGGGCCGGCGGTCGCCGGCGTGCTGGCCTTCCGGCTGCTCACCTTCTGGCTGCCGATCCTGCCCGGCTGGGTCGCCTACCGCAGCCTCCGCGCCAGCGGGACGATCTGATGGCGGCGACCGCATGACCTGGCTCAGCGACACCGTCCTCCACCTGGCGGGGCCGCTGGTGCTCGTGGCGGTGTTCGCTCTGCCGGCGCTGGAGGCGTCCACGCTGCTCGGGATCGTGGTCCCCGGCGAGCTCGCCGCGGTGCTGGGCGGGGTGCTCGCCCACCAGGGCCGGGTGCCGCTGGCGGCCGTCGTGGCGGCCGGGGCGGCCGGCGCGGTGGTCGGCGACACGGCCGGGTACGCCGTCGGCCGCAGGGTGGGGAAGCGGCTGCTGGGGCACCTGCCCCACCGGCTGATCGTGCCCGACCAGGTCCAGCGGGCCACGGCGCTGGTGCGCCGCCTGGGCGGCCGGGCGGTGGTCGTCGGCCGCTTCACCGCGGGGCTCCGGGCGTTGGTGCCGGGCCTGGCCGGGGTCGCGGGCGTGCCCTACCACACCTTCGCGGTCTACAACGTGGCCGGGGGCGTGCTCTGGGCGACCGCGTTCGCCCTGCTCGGCTTCGCCGCCGGCCCGGCCTGGGCCACGGCCGAGCGCATCGCCGGTCGGGCCGGCCTGGCCCTGCTGGGAGTGATCGTCCTCGCTGCCGCCGCGGCCGCGCTGCTGACGCGCCGGCGGCCCCGGGTGCACCCTTCCGGTCGCTCACAGGAGCGCCGCCAGGACCGACAGCACGGCCATGATCACCGCGCCCGCCCCCACCAGCAGCTGTGACAGTGGCCCGGAGCGGTGCCGGCCGAGCACGTCCCTGGAGCGGCCGAGCAGGGCGATCAGCACCAGCAGGGGTGGGGCGGCCACGCCGTTGAGGATCGCCGCCAGGTACAGCGACCGGATCGGGCCGATCCCGATGAAGTTCATCGCCACGCCGACGAGGATCGAGATGGCGATCACCGCGTAGAAAGCCCGCGCCTGCCTGGCCCGCCGGCTGAGCCCCTCGGGCCAGCCGACGCTCTCGGCGATGGCGTAGGCGGTCGAGCCGGCCAGCACCGGCACCGCCAGCAGGCCCGTGCCCACGATCCCGGCCGCGAACAGCAGCCCGGCCAGCGCGCCGGCCAGCGGTCGCAGCGCCTGGGCGGCCTGCTGGGCGGTGTCGATCTCGACCGCGCCGTGGGCGCCGAGGGTCACCGCGGCCGTGGTCATGATGGCGAACATCACCCCGACCCCGGCGCCCATCCCGGCCGCCACGTCGCCCCGCATCGCCGCCAGCCGGTCCCGGTCCGCTGGCTTCGGGCGCTCGGCCTGCTCCTCGACCTCCTCGGCCGCCTGCCAGAAGAACAGGTAGGGGGAGATGGTGGTCCCGAACACCGCCAGCAGCGCCGCCGCGCCCGCCCGGTCCGCGGAGAACCGGGGAACCAGGGTGTGGGCCAGGACGGCCGACCAGTCGACGTGGACGACGGCCAGCACCCCGACATAGGCCAGCAGCGACAGGGCCAGCCAGCGCAGCACCCGGGCGTAGCGGTGGTAGGGCATGGTCACCTCGAGGACGACCATCACCAGGGCGAACCCGACCGCGGCCAGGGTCTGCGGCACCGGGACGAGCAGCCCTGCCGCGGCCGCCATGGAGGCGATGTCGGCGCCGATGTTGAAGGTGTTGGCCACCGCGACCAGGGTCACGGCCCCCACCAGGACCGGGCGGGGGAAGCGCTCGCGAAGCAGGGCGGCCAGGCCCTTGCCGGTCACCAGGCCGAGCCGGGCGGTGGCTTCCTGCACGGCGATCGCCAGGGGCAGGGTCGCCAGCGTGGTCCACAGCAGCCCGAAGCCGAAGGCGGCGCCGACCTGGGCGTAGGTGCCGATGCCGGAGGGGTCGTCGTCGGCCGCGCCGGTCACGATCCCGGGACCCAGCCGCTTGAAGTAGCCGGGGCCGCGGAGCTGCGACCGTCGCCGCCGGTGGGCGCGGCCCGGGCCAGCGGGGGATCCGGTCCCGGGCCGCGCCAAGCTCGTCACCTCCCGGGCTCAGGCGGCCCGCTCCCAGCGGAAGGTCCGCATGGCGACCAGCAGGCCGACGACCAGCCAGGCCAGCAGCTTCCACAGGTCCGACCAGATCGCCCCCAGCCCGTGGCCGAAGATCAGTGCTTGGCGCATGCCGTCCAGCATGGGGGCCAGCGGGAAGTCATTGGCAACGGTGGCCAGCCAGTGGGGCAGGCCGCTGATCGGGAACCAGGCACCCGACAGGAACAGCAGGGGCAGGTAGGCGACGTTGGCCAGCGCCGGCGCCGAGTCGGCGTTGGTGACCAGGCGGGTGAAGGCCACGCCAAGGGCGGTGAAGGTGGCCGCCCCGAGCAGCGCGACCAGCGCGAAGGTCGCCCATCCGGCGGCTGTCGGTGGCAGGCTGACCTTGAACAGCAGCCGGCCCAGGCCCAGCACCAGCACCGCCTCCACGACGACGAGGACCAGCCGGGAGACGACCTGGCCACAGAAGAACGCCCACGGCGGCAGGGGGGTGCCCCGCAGCCGCTTGAGCTGCCCGTTGTCGCGCATGACGGTCAGCCCGACCACCAGGGCGACGAAGGTCCCGGCCATGATGGCCATGGCGAGCATGCCGGGGGCGAAGAAGGTGGTGTAGCCGATCTCCGGGCCGCCCGGGGTGAGCTGCACGGTCCCGTCGCGGTTGATGGCGCCGAACAGCACCAGGAACATCACCGGGAGCAGGATGGTGAAGAAGGCGGCCGAGCGGTTGCGCCAGAACGCTCGCAGCACGTTGCCGCTCTCCCGGGCCACCAGCAGCAGCGGGTTCATGCCGCGACCTCCTTGTCGCTGGTCAGGGTCAGGTAGATGTCCTCAAGGCTGGGGCGGGCGACGGTCAGGCCGTCCAGGGCGGCGCCGCGACCGGCCGCCCAGCCGGTCAGGACGAGCAGGTCACCGGTGGGGTCGTCGCTCGAGATCTCGACGTTCCGGCCCCGGACCGCGACCCCGCCGGCGACCCTGGGCAGGTCGGCCGCGGCCGCTTCCGCGGGCAGGGTGAAGTGGATGTGGGTGCTGCGCTGAGCGGCGGCCAGCTGGGCCGGGGTGCCCTCGGCGACGATCCGGCCGGCGGCGATGATCGCCACCCGGTCGGCCAGGGCTTGGGCCTCGTCCATGTAGTGGGTGGTGAGCAGGATCGTCTTGCCCAGCTCGCGCAGGCCGGTGATGACCTCCCAGGCCTGGCGGCGGGCGGCCGGGTCGAACCCGGTGGTCGGCTCGTCCAGGAAGACCAGCTCGGGGTCGCCCACCAGGGCCAGCCCCACATCCAGGCGCCGCCGCTGCCCGCCCGACAGGGCCCGGACCCGCCGGTCGGCCGCCTCCTCCAGGCCGACCAGCGCGAGCACCTCCTGAACGGGCCGGGGCCGGCGGTAGTAGCCGGCGAACTGGCGCACGGTCTCGCGCGCGGTCTGGTCCGGGTTGTGGCCCGTCTCCTGGAGCACGATCCCGATCCGCTCCCGCAGCTCGCGGCCGCCGGTGGCCGGGTCCATGCCCAGCACCCGGGCCTGGCCGGCGCTGCGGCGGCGGTAGCCCTCCAGGATCTCCACGGTGGTCGTCTTGCCGGCCCCGTTCGGCCCCAGGAAGCCCACCACCATCCCGTGGGGGACGACCAGGTCGATGCCGCGCAGCACCTCCCGGTCGCCGTAGCGCATGCCCAGCCCGCGCGCCTCGATCGCGGGCTCCTCACGCCCGCTGGGGAGGGGCGGCGGCGCCTCACGCCTCGACAGCATGGTCGGGTTCCTTTCGCTCGATGGCGGCGCGGCGCAGCCGGCTGGCCCAGTCGATGAAGCGCTCGGTCGCCTCACCGCGGTCCTCGGCGATGAAGTCGTCGGCCAGCCGGTCGATGTCCCGGTCCGAGAGCCCCGCGACGAGCAGGGCCTGGCGGGCCTGGTTGGCCAGCAGGCGGGCGCTCTCCACCTCGGCGGCCTGTGGCTGGGGATACCCGGGATCGGAGGTCTTCCCTCGCTTGACCTCCGCCAGCCTTCCCGGCGGGTACTCGCGGTCCTGGGAGTGCAGGACCGACGGCAGATCGGTGCTCATCTCATGACTCCTGCTCCTGTCGGCCACGGCCAGCGGCGCGCGGGCCGCGTCAGCGGGACCGGCGACGGGCCCGAACCAGCTGCCTCGGATGCAGCAGCCAGCGGAAGTCATAGGGCATGCCCAGGCGGCGCCGGGGCTCCTGCTGGGTCGTGTTCTGGTTGCTCATCCCATCGCTCGCTTCGAATGACTTGTCCTGCCTCGATCCCACCGTAGGCACGGGCCGGTCCGGGCCGCATTGCAGGTAGCGGGGAAACTCGCGAGGACCGCCCGCATGGTTCCGGGCCCGCGAGGTCGGCCTGCGATGGGGCGCCGACCTGGCGCGCATGGAGCGGTGCGAGGCGGACGGCACGGTGGCCGGCGTCGGCCGCTGGAGCCGCGAGGATGACCCGCTGGCGGTGGGAACCCGCATCCCGCTGGAGGGGTTGAGCATCGCCGCGCTGGTGCGGCAGACGGGCCGGCCGGTGGAGGTGGCGGCCTGCTACCTGGCCTCGGAGGCGCTGAAACACCACCAAGCATGGCTCTGCCTCACCTGCGCGGCCTGAGGTCACACCCGTCGACCGGTTGGGGTGAGCTGCGGGTCCGCTCCGCGTGCGCGCCGGCCAGGGCGGCGAGGCCGAACACCGTGAGCAGCAGGCCGGCGCCGATGCCGGTGACCGTGCTCGGAGCGACGCTGGTGGCCAGGCCGGCGACAAGCGCCGCCAGGGCCACGGTGGTCACCGACGCCCCGAGCGCGACGAGCAGCCGGTCCCGCAGGAGGAACCCCAGGATCAGCGCGGTCATCCCCCGATCACGCCGGCGATCGCGTCGGGGTCGCGGGCCGCCGGTCGCGTCATCGTCCATGCTCTCCCTCCGGTCGAGTCGCCGCCCTGGATCGCCCAGAGCGCGCGTCGCGCCTGCTCGGTGTCCAGCCGCCGTCCCGGGTCCTTGGCGAGCAGCCCCTCGATGACCGGGCCGAGCGGGCCGGCGCGCCGGAACGGCGTCGGTGGGTCGTCGACGACGGCGGTGAGGGTCGCGGCCGGGCAGCCCTTGCCGAACGGGGATCTCCCCTCGACCGCGGCGTACAGCGTCGCGCCGAGCGAGAACAGGTCGGACGCCGGCTCGACCTTGCCGCCCTGGACCTGCTCGGGCGCCATGTACGCCGGGCTCCCCGAGACCCTGCCGTTGAGGCCGCCCGGGCCGTCCTGGGTGGTCGCGGCGATGCCGAAATCGGTCAGGACGACGCGCTCGCCGCCGCAGAGCTGGACGTTGCTCGGCTTCACGTCGCGGTGGACGACGCCTGCCCGATGGGTCGCCTCCAGCACCTCCAGCAGCCACAGGCCAAGGCCCGTCACCTGGCCGACCGAGCGGGGTCCCTGGTCGCGGAGGACCGCTTCGAGCGTCCGTCCGGGCAGCGCCTCCATGACGATCCAGGGTTCGCCGGCCTCCTCGGCCAGGTCGTAGACCCGCGCCGTCCCAGGGTGGTCGACCCGGGCGGTCAACCGCGCCTCGCTCCGCAGGCGGGCCCGCGCCGCCAGGCGCTCCCCGTGGGTGGCCACGGCGGCGAGGGTGAGCTGCTTGATCGCCACGGGCCGGCGCAGCCGCTCGTCCGTGGCCAGCCAGACCGCGCCCATGCCACCCCGGCCCAGAAGCCGTCGCAGCCGGTAGCGGCCAGCCACCACCGGCCCGGTCAGCCGGGTGATGAGCGGCTCGGCCGACGGGGGCGGCCACGGACGGGTGGCCGAGCCGTCGGTGGAGCCCCCCCGGTGGACGACCGCGGTCTCGTCGGCGATGGGCCTGGTTCGCAGGGGGTTCACGCCATGAGGATCACGCCGGACCGGTCGGCTGTCGTCGCGGCCAGCCTCCGTCATCACACCCGGCCAGCAGCCATCTCGCTCTACCGGCCAGCGGTAATCGGCAATGGCCGCTGATCCCGATGACGCCGGGGCACCCCGAGGCCATCATCGAGGGTGAAGGGGCGGGGTCGGGTGACCGCCCGGCAGCTGACGGGCGAGGGAGGCGCTGGTGGATCGGGAGCGGGACACAGGCATCGGGAGCACCCCGGCCGTTGAGGTTCGCGACCTCGTCAAGCGCTACCCCAAGAGCCCGGTCAACGCGGTCGACGGGGTGAGCTTCGCGGTCCGCCGGGGGGAGGTGTTCGGGCTGCTCGGGCCCAACGGGGCCGGCAAGACGACCACCGTCGGGATCCTCACCACCCGGGTCAAGCCGACCTCCGGGGTGGCCCGGGTCGGCGGGGTGGACGTGGCCGCCGACCCGGTGGCGGCCCGGCGGCTGGTCGCGGTCGTGCCCCAGCGCAACAACCTGGACCGCTCCCTGTCGATCCGCCAGAACCTCCTCTTCCACGCCGCCTACCACGGGGTGCCGGCCCCCGAGCGCGCCCGGCGGGCCGCCGAGCTGCTGACCGAGTTCGGGCTGGCCGACCGGGCCGATGACAAGCCGGACATGTTCTCGGGCGGCCAGGCCCAGCGGGTGATGGTGGCCCGGGCGCTGATGCACAACCCGGTGGTGTTGTTCCTGGACGAGCCGACCACCGGGCTGGACCCGGCGGCCCGGCTGTTCGTCTGGGACCGGGTCGCCGACCTCAAGGCCAGGGACGTGACCATCGTGTTGACCACCCACGACATGGACGAGGCGGCCACCCTGGCCGACCGGGTGGGGATCATGGACCACGGCCGGCTGCTGGCCCTTGACACCCCGGCCGCCCTGACCCGGGGGCTGCCCGGCCGCACCACCCTGGAGGTGGCGGTCGCCCTGAACGGCGCCCCCGCCGAGGACCTGCTGGCCGAGCTGGCCGCACTCCACGGCGTGGAACGGGTCGAGCCGGTCGCGGCCCCCGAGGAGCTGCGGGCCCGACTGTACGTGGCCGGCGACGCTCCCCTGATGGTCGCGCCGGTGGCCGGCCTGGTGGCCGAGCACAAGGCCGAGCTCACCGAGGTCGGCATCGGCACGCCCAGCCTCGAGGACGTCTTCATCCAACTGACCGGGAGGGCCCTGCGATGACCGCGGTCGAGACACCAGCCGCCACGGCCGCGCCGGCCCCGGTCGGCAGGGCCAGGGTGTTCCTGGCCGTGCTGCGGCGCGACCTGTATGTGACCGGGCGGGAGCTGCCGGTGTTCCTGGCCCAGGTGATCCTGCAGCCGCTGTTCCTGCTGCTGGTCTTCGGCCGGGTGCTGACCGACCTCGGCTTCACCCGCCCCGGCTACACCGAGGTGCTGTTCCCCGGCATCGTGGCCATGACCGCGGTGCTCACCGCGCTCCAGAGCACCGCCTTCCCGCTGGTGATCGACTTCAGCTTCACCAAGGAGATCGAGGACCGGCTGCTGGCGCCCATGCCGGTGGGCATGGTCGGGCTGGAGAAGATCGTCTTCGCGGCCATGCGGGCGGTGGCCGCGGCCGTGGTCATGTTCCCGGTCGGCGTCCTGGTCCTCGGCTCGATCCCGTGGCGGGCCAGCGGCGTGCCCCTGCTGGCCACCATCCTGGTCCTCGGCTCAGTGGTCGGGGCGGCCCTCGGCCTGATCCTGGGCACGGCCGTGCCGGTGAACCGGATCAACGTCATCTTCGCCCTGATTCTCACCCCGCTGCTGTTCACCGGGGCCAGCCAGTATCCCTGGACGTCGCTGGACCAGCTCCGCTGGTTCCAGGTGGTGACCGCCTGCAACCCGCTCACCTACGTCAGCGAGGGCATGCGAGCCGCCCTGGAGCCGACGGTGCCGCACATCCAACCCTGGATCTCGGTCCTGGTCCTGGCCACCTGCCTGGTGGTGTTCACGGCCGTCGGCATCCGCCTCTTCCTCCGCCGCGCCATCGACTAGGCTCGGCCCCCGATCACGCCTCGGCGACCAAGGCCGGGTCCGGCCGTGACCTTGGTCGCCATGGCCGGCTACTGCTGGGCCCCGGGGAGGGACCCTGGCCGCACGTCCCACCAGACCCAGACCCCGGCGACCCGTTCGGGGGGCCGGCCGAGCAGCTCGGTGAAGAACTGGACCATGGTGGCCTCGATCGGCGGGGTGTCCATGGGGCCGACCAGCACCGTCCCGACCTGCCAGCGCGCCAGGTCGGCCACCAGCGCCCGGCGCAGCTCGGGGACCAGGTTGGGCTTGTCCCAGCCGAGCCGGATCTTCGTCATCCAGCCCGACAGCCTGGTCCCGACGGGGCCGAATTTGGGCCGGCCCTGGGCGTCGGGGCCGACGAAGTAGCCGCCGGGCATCCGGTAGCGCATGCCGGCCAGGGCCTGCCAGGTCATGGCCTTGGACGCCTGGGCGGTCGGGAACGGGGCCACCAGGGCGACGCTGTCGGCGGGGATGCGCCGGACCTCGGCGCCGGTGAAGAACGGCGGCGGGGCCAGCGGCTGGGCTCGCAGCGGCGCCGTCGGCAGGAGCGCCACCAGCGCCGCCCCGACCAGGACCAGGGCCAGCAGCCGGCCGCCGATCGCCCAGCGCCGGGACCGGTCGACGAAGACAGCCAGCAGCAGGCCGAAGAACAGGTTGCCGGTGAGCATCATGCGGGTCGGGATGGCGCTCTCGACCAGCGGCAGCGACTTCATCGCGGCCCACGGCATGGGGACGTCGAGGATCTGGCCGTCGACGTGCAGGCGCTCGCCCATCGACAGCAGCAGCATGACCAGGCCGGTGATGAAGGCCACCCGGACCACGCCGCTGCGCCACCAGCGGGCCACGGTGAACAGGACCAGCCCGACCAGCGGGATCCCCATGTAGCCGTTGAGCTCGCCCACCCGGCCGATGAACCGGCCGCTCACCTGGAGGGCGACCGCCGGGCTGACGGCCATGAGCCGGGTCGGGACCACGAACGAGTACAGGTCGTTGCCGTTGCGGCTCGACTCCTGGATGTCGCCGGCGACCCGCTGCGGCCCCAGGAACTGGAAGGCCAGCGGCCAGGCGGCCAGCGCGGCGAACACCACCGCGGCGGCCCCGATCCCGAGCAGCGCCCGGCCGGCGCGGGCGGGAACCTGGCGCGGGAACATCACCAGCAGGGTCACGACCATGGCCGCGGCGGCGATGCCGGTGAAGGCGAGCAGCTCCTCGCCGATCAGGACCTGGGCGGCGGCCAGGGCGCCGAGGGCCGCCCCGACCAGCAGCGGGTTGTGGCGCTGGCGGACCAGGAGCTCGTCGAGCAGGAGCAGCAGCAGCGGCGGCAGCACCGCCCCCAGGGTCAGGTGCAGGTGGCTGGAGGACTGGGCGATCATGGCCGGCGAGAAGCCGTACACCAGCCCGCCGAGCAGGGCCGCCGGGTAGCTGCGCACGTACCGGCGAAAGGCGATGGAGGCGAACCAGGCCGACAGGGCCAGGGCGAGGGTGTAGAGGGTGGTGACGGTCACCGGCAGCCCGAGCAGCTCGGTGACCGGGGTCATCAGCGCCGCCGGCAGGGGCAGCGAGGTGTTCCACATCAGGTTCACCCCGTCGGGAGCGTTCAGGTGCGTGCCCAGCAGCGGGTTCTGGCCCTCCAGGAGCGCGTAGGGGGTCCAGCGCAGGAACCACAGGAACAGCGCCCCGTCCCCGACCCCGCCGCCGTTGGGCGAGGTGGCCGGGGACGCCCAGGCCCTGGCGAACACCGCCACCGCCAGCAGGCAGCAGACCAGCAGGCCGCCCAGCTCCGGGCGGGCGACGGCCCGCAGCACCGCCCTGGCCCGGCGGCCCTCTGGACGGTCGGGGCGAGCCTCATCCATGAGTGTCTGGTCGTGGGTCACCCTACTGCGGCGGCGGGGCGCCGCTGGGCGCGTGGTACTCCTCGTCGGTGACCAGGTCGCCCCACTCGGCCTCCGGGCCCTGACCCTCGCCGGGGCTCTCCCAGATCGCCAGGTGGGCCATGAAGTGGTCGGGGGCGGCGCCATGCCAGTGCCACTCGCCGGGGGGCGTGTGGATGGTCTGGCCGGGGTGGACCTCGACGACCTCGCCGCCGCGGGACTGGATGCGGCCGACGCCGTCGGTGATGTGGAGGGTCTGGCCCATGGCGTGGCGGTGCCAGGCGTTGCGGGCGCCGGGGGCGAAGCGGACGAGGTTGACGCGGATGCGGGAGGGCTCCTCGCCGCGGGCGATGACGTCGATGAAGGCATCGCCGGTGAAGGTCTCGGCGGGGGCCTTGGCGGTTGGCTGCCTGGGCTGGATCTCCAAATTCGCTCTCCTCGGGCGGGGCTCGGGGGTTGAGGGCGCTAGCATGCGCCATGCTCCGGCTCGCCGACTCCTGGGTGTGGGACTTCTGGCTGGCCGACGACGGCCAGCGCTACCACCTCTTCTTCCTGTTCGCCTCCCGGGCCCTGGAGGACGAGCACCGGCGCCACGGTCGGGCCGCGATCGGCCATGCAGTCTCCGACGACCTGTGGAGCTGGGTCCAGGTGGGCGACGTCGTCGCCGCCTCGGCGGCGCCGGCGTTCGACGACGTGGCGACCTGGACCGGCAGCGTGGTGCGGGGCCGTGACCACTGGTGGCTGTTCTACACCGGCGTCACCATGGTCGACGGCAGGTTCCTCCAGACCATCGGCGCCGCCACCTCCGGCGACCTGGCGGTGTGGGAGAAGCAGCCGGCCTCGCCGCTGGTCACCGCCGACCCCCGCTGGTACGAGCGGCTGGACGGCGGCCTCTGGCACGAGGAGGCATGGCGAGACCCCTGGGTCTTCGCCGACCCCGAGGGGGCCGGCTGGCACATGCTCATCACCGCCCGCGCCAACCACGGCCCGCGCGACGACCGTGGTGTCATCGGCCACGCCCGCTCACGCGACCTGCGGCGCTGGGAGGTGGGGCCGCCGCTCAGCAGGCCGGGCTCGGGGTTCGGGCACATCGAGTGCCCTCAGCTCGCCTCCGTCGACGGCCAGCCGGTGCTGCTGTTCAGCTGCCTCGACCCGCAGTTCTCGGCGGCCCGGCGGGCCACGGGGGCGACCGGGGGCATCCTGTACGTGCCGACCGACTCGCCGACGGGCCCGTTCGACATCGCCGCGGCCCGCCCGCTGACCAGCGACGCCTTCTACTGCGGCCGGCTCGTCAACGACCGGTCCGGGCGGCCGGTCCTGCTGGCCTTCCACTACTTCGACCAGCGCCGCCAGTTCCGTGGCGAGCTGTCCGACCCCATGCCGGTTCGCTGGGAGAATGGCGAGCTGAGGGTGACCGACGGACCTGCCGGAGGCCGGTTGTGATGGACGAGTTCCTGCGGGAGCAGCTTGTCCGCATCTACGCCGAGACCAAGACCATCGCGGTGGTCGGGACCTCCAGGTACCCATTCAAACCGTCCCAGCGCATCCCGAGGTACCTGCAGGAGCAGGGCTACCGCATCCGGCCGGTGAACCCGCGCGGGGGCTCGGTCCTTGGCGAGCCGGTGGCGCCCAAGATCGCCCGGCAGGCGATCGACATCGGAGCCAAGGTGCTGTGGCTCCAGGAGGCATCGAAGCTAGGGGTTCGGACCCTGGTAGGTCATCTGCAGGAACGGCCGCAGGGTCTCGTCCGAGACGAGGTCCAGGTCGCCGCCGGAGCTCTGCCAGACGACCAGCTCGACGGCCTCGCCAAGGGGTCGTTCCCAGGCCGAGGCGGCCGAGTCTCCACTGGTGATGCGGACGGTCGCCGACACCGAGTGGGCGCACTCGCCTTCGGAGGTGGGGGCCTTCTCGTCGCGGGCGATGGTCTGGGTGTCGGTCCAGCGCAGGTCCATGCCGCGGCGCCCGGCCCTGTTCCGCTCCCAGCGACCGCCGGCGGTGATGAGGTACAGGCCGGTCCGTCGCGGGGTGATCATGGTGGTCGTCTCGCCGTGGTCGATGTCGATGATGTCGCCATGGAGGTCGACGAGCATCTCGTCGGTGTCCCAGGCCTTGCGGTTCATGTCGATCGCGACGAGGTTCGGGGTGCCGGTGTTGACGGTGGTGTTCTCGTCGCGGTACAGGGCCACCGATGGCGCTCGGCCGACGGTGGGGCTGCCGTGCATGGTCCTGGAGGGGACTCCCATGACCCATGCGTCCTCGCCGATCAGGGCGACCCAGACCGTCTCGCGGAGCCTGGGGACGTAGGCCAGCGGATTGTAGGAGACGTCGCGGAGCTCCTCGCCGGAGATCTTCACACTGACCCGGTACCGGTGCTCATCGACGGTGGTGACCCTTCCCTCGGCGAATTGCGGTGTCTGACCGGCCATGGTGCCCTCCTGGCGGGTATGGGCGCGGCGGAGATCATAGCCCCGATGGGCGGCGACCGCGGTGGTAGGCTCCGCAGGTCAGCGGGTGCGCGCCTCGGTGTGGACGGGGCGCTTGGTGAGGAGCTGGGGTGGCCGAGCGGGGCGGGGCGGCCGGGCCTGGGGGGCCGGCGGGGTTCTCGCCGGCCGGTGGTGGCGACCCGGAGCGCGTTGGGCCCTACCGGATCCTGGGGCGGCTCGGGGCTGGCGGGATGGGGACGGTGTTCCTCGGACGCGCCGACGATGGGCCGCGGGTGGCGGTCAAGGTGCTGCGGCCGGAGCTGGCCGCCGACCCCTCGTTCCTGCGGATGTTCCGGCACGAGGTGGCCGCCGCCCGGCGGGTGGTCGGGTTCTGCACGGCCAAGGTGCTGGACGCGGACACCTCGGGGCCGCTGCCGTACCTGGTGACCGAGTACGTGGAGGGGCCGCGGCTCGACCGGGCGATCGCGGCCAGCGGGCAGCTGCCAGGGACCGATCTGCAGGGGCTGGCGGTGGGGATGGCGGCCGCGCTGGTCGCCATCCACGGAGCCGGGGTGGTGCATCGCGACCTCAAGCCGAGCAACGTGCTGTTGTCGTACTTCGGGCCGAAGGTGATCGACTTCGGGATCGCCCGGGCGCTCGACGCCAGCGCCAGCACCGCGACCGGGAAGCTGATGGGGTCGCCGGGGTGGATGGCGCCCGAGCAGTTCCGCCAGCAGCCGGTGACGGCGGCGGTGGACATCTTCGTGTGGGGCTCCCTGGTGGCCTTCGCCGGGACCGGGCGGCGGCCGTTCGGGCGGGGCACGGTGGTGGAGATCGTCGGCCGGATCCGGGACGGGCGGCCGGACCTGGAGGGGCTCGACGGCGGGCTGCGCGAGCTGGTCGAGCGGTGCATGGTCAAGGAGCCCGCGCAGCGGCCGAGCGCCAAGGCGCTGCTGCTGGAGCTGCTCGGCGACCGCGCCGACCCGGACCCGCAGGCCAGCGCGACCCAGCTGCTGCGACAGCGCTGGGCGCCGCCGGCGGCCGCCATCCAGCCGCCGCCACCGGCGCCGCCGGCGCCGCCGGCGGCGATCCGCCCACGGCCGCGACGGCGGCGCCGGGGCCGCCGCCTGGCCCTGCTCGGGCTGGTCATGGTCGCCGCGGCGGCGGCGCTGGTGATCGCCAGGCCGGAGCTGCTCGACCGGCCACCGCTCGGGCAGGCCGGGCCGGGCCCGGCGGCCACCAGCGGCCGGCCGGCCGAGGCCGCCGCCGGCCCGACCCGGCCGGCCGACCCGCCGCCGCTGTGTGAGCTGCTCGGCGACCTCGGCGGCGGCGGCGAGCTCGGCGCCCGGCCGCCCACCGACCGTGGGTTCGAGGCCGCCGGCGACGCGGCCGCGGGGTGGCTGCCCGAGCCGGCGGCCCTGGCTCGCGCCCTGGAGGACCACGGGTTCCAGAGCGGCTGCGCCCGCACCTGGGCGCCGACGGGTGGGCCGGTGCTGGCGTCGCTGTTCCAGTTCCCGTCGCGGACGGACGCGCTGGCCATGCGCGGGCAGCTCCGGGACGACCTCGGGCGGCGTGGTGTCCGGCCGGGACGGGTGCCGCAGGTCACCGGCGGCGAGCTGTACCTGCTCGCCGCCGGCGGTGGTCGCGGTCAGCTGGTCATGTTCGTGTGCAACGAGCGGGTGCTGCAGATCCACCTGCCGGCGGTCGCGGCCACGCCCGACCCGCTGCTGGTGCGGCTGGCCCAGGGGAGCAACCGGCGGCTCTCCGAGCGCACCGGCTGCCCCCTGTAGCCCGCGCCGTCAGCGCCCGGGCGACGAGCGGCGGACCAGGGCGACCAGCCCGATCCCGGCCGCCAGCAGGCCGGTGGCGGCGGCCAGCAGGAGCGGGGTGTGGGAGCCGGTGAAGGGCAGGGTCCCCGGGGCCTGGGGCGAGATGGGCGCCTCGCCGGTCACGGTGAAGGTGGCGGCGCAGACCGGCGGGCGGGTGGCGAACTGGTAGGTGCCGGGGCGGGTGGGGCCGCCGCCGACGCCTTGCAGCGGGTCCATGTGGGCGGGGATGGTGACCTCGGTGGCGCGGAAGGCGTCCTGCTCGGAGACGGGGAACTCGCCGAGGTCGACGGCGCCGACGGTGCCGCCGCTGCCGCTCTGGAAGACCAGCCGGACAGGCTCGTCGAGGTCGCCGCAGCCGCGGCCCTCCACGATCACCTTGGTGCCGGCGGGGCCGCTGGCCGGGGTCACGGTGAGGCCCCGCGGATTGCCGACGGGCCCGCCGTCGTCGTCGATCTTCTGCGGGTGGGCGAGGTCGATGACGATCCGGGTCGGGCTGGTCAGCTCGAACACCCGGAAGCCGACCCGTTGGGTCACGCCGACGCCGGCGGTGGTCTGGCCCTCGAAGGAGCCGGGGGCGCTGACCTCGCGCAGGGCCGGGAAGTCGGGGCGCAACCGGGTCGGGGTCAGGACCGGGCGGTAGTCCTCGTCGTGGGTCGGGGCCCGGACCACGACCTCGAGGAAGGCGTTGCCGCGGAGCCGCAGCCGCTCTCCGGAGCCGTCCAGGCGCACCACCGGCACGTAGCGGACCGAGTAGTAGGACGGGATGGGGCCGTCGAGCTGGAACACCACCCGGTCGAAGCCGGGGTGGCGGCCGGCCCGCAGGCCGACCAGCTTGGGTGAGCCGACCGGCGGGTGCTCGACCACCTTGGGGTCGGTGGAGAAGCCTGCCTGGGTGCTGGCCAGGCCGGCGGCGGGATCGAAGACGGCGGTCAGGAGCAGGGCGGCGGTGGCGGCGACGAGCAGCCGGGCCAGGAGTCGGGCGACGCGCATGGTGACCTCCTCGGGTGGCGCCGGCAGGTGCGGGCGCCTGCCTCAGCCTGGCCGGATCAGGTCACGATGCGACGAACCGGCGGCATCGCCGCGATGTCCGGTTCAACTCGCTCGGGTCACAAAGCGGCCTCGACCCGATACCGCCGGCCGCGGGGTCAGGCGGGGAAGGCCCAGCGGGTGGCGGCGGTGGCGAACTCGGCCTCGCGCTCGACGATGCCGAACACGACCCGGGGACGGACGGCGAACACCGGGTTGGCCTCCGGGTCGGGGAAGCCCCCGCCGTACTTGGCGGTGTAGGCGGCCAGCAGGGCCTCCAGCTCGGCGGGGTCGGTGACCGGCGCGGCCACGCCCTCGACGACCACCGACTCCTCGGCCCCCTCGGGGGTGACCACACAGCGTGGGTCGGCGGCCAGGTTGCGGGCCTTGCGGGAGCGGCCGCCGGTGCTGAAGGCGAAGGCGCGGTCGCGCCAGACGCCCCAGACGGCGGCCAGATGGGGGGCGCCGTCGGCCCGGCGGGTGGCCAGCCAGTAGTTGTGGGCCCGCTCCAGGCGCCGGGTCGCCCAGCTCCAGGGGAGCAGGCCGTCGGCGGCGGGGGAGAGGCCGTAGCCGGGCATGAAGGGGCGGCCGGCGGCCGGCTCGGGACCGGCCGGCCGCGGGGTGCTCGATGTCGTCAAGATGACGCTCCTTCGCGGCGGGCGGGCGTATTCTGGCGGTGGAGGCGACGGTCAGCGATGGACTGGGTGGTCTGGATCATATTGGCGGCGATCCTCGGGATCGCCGAGATCCTCACGCTGACGGCCGCGCTCGGGCTGCTGGCGCTGGCGGCGCTGGCCGCCGCCGGGGCGGCGGCCCTCGGGCTCGGGATCCTCGCCCAGTGCGCCACCTTCGCGGTGGTCGCCGTGGCCGGGCTGGTGGGCATCCGGCCACTGGTCAAGCGGCACCTGCGGCCCCAGTACGGGCCCCAGCACAAGTTCGGGGTGGCGGCGCTGGTGGGACGGCAGGCGCGGGTGGTCCAGGAGGTCACCGGCCATGCCGGGCGGGTCCGGATCGGCGGGGAGGAGTGGTCGGCCCGCGCCTATGACGAGACGCTGGTGATCCCGGCCGGGACCACCGTCGACGTGATCGAGATCGAGGGCGCGACCGCCCTCGTGTACCCGCGGGAGTGACCAGATGGAAGTCCTGATCGTCGCCGTCGTGGCCGCGGTGATCGCCGCGCTGATCGTCGTCCGCGCGGTGCGGATCGTGCCCCAGGCCCGGGCTCGCAACGTCGAGCGGCTCGGCCGCTACCAGAGGACCCTGGAGCCGGGCCTGAACTTCGTCATCCCCTTCGTCGACCGGGTGCGGCCCGCTATCGACCTGCGCGAGCAGGTGGTGTCGTTCCAGCCCCAGCCCGTGATCACCGAGGACAACCTGGTCGTCAACATCGACACGGTGCTGTACTTCCACGTCACCGACGCCCGGGCGGCCGCCTACGAGATCTCCAACTTCATCCAGGCGGCCGAGCAGCTGACCGTGACCACGCTGCGCAACGTGATCGGCGGCATGGAGCTGGAGGAGACCCTGACCTCGCGGGAGAAGATCAACAGCGAGCTGCGGGGCGTGCTCGACGAGGCCACCGGCAAGTGGGGGATCCGGGTCAACCGGGTCGAGATCAAGGCCATCGACCCGCCGGCCCCGATCAAGCAGGCGATGGAGAAGCAGATGCGGGCCGACCGCGACAAGCGGGCGGCCATCCTGACCGCCGAGGGCGTGCGCCAGTCGCAGATCCTGACCGCCGAGGGGGAGAAGCAGAGCGCCATCCTGCGGGCCGAGGGCGAGCGCCAGTCGTCCATCCTCAAGGCCGAGGGGCAGGCCAGGGCCATCGAGACGGTGTTCCAGGCGGTCCACGCCAACGACCCCGACCCCAAGCTGCTCGCCTACCAGTACCTCCAGACCCTGCCCCAGCTCGCCAAGAGCGAGGGCAGCACCTTCTGGGTCATCCCCAGCGAGGTCACCTCGGCCCTGCGCGCCATCAGCAAGGCCTTCGGCGACGCCGACGCGCCGTCGGAGGGGACGCGAGGGATCGCGCCGCCACGCGAGGGCCGCTAGCGCCGGATGGAGAAGGTCCGGGTCGACCGCTGGCTGTGGGCGGTGCGGCTGGCCAGGACGCGCTCGGGGGCGGCCCAGGCCTGCCGGGCCGGGCACGTGCAGGTGAACGGCGCCCGAGCCAAGCCGGCGTCGACCGTCAAGGCCGGTGACACGGTCCGCGTCCGGGTCGGTGACCGGGAGCGGGTCGTCGAGGTCGTCCGCCTGATCGAGCACCGGGTCGGCGCGGAGCTGGCCGCCGCCTGCCTGCTCGACAGGAGCCCACCGCCACCACCCCGCGACCCGCTCGAGGGGGCCGGCCGCCGGCCCCCCGGCCTGGGGCGCCCCACCAAGCGCGACCGCCGGCAGCTCGACCGCACCAGGGGCCGCCGGGTCTGAGCGGGCGTCGGGCCTTGCGCGGGAGAGGCCCCGCCTACTGCAGGCGCATCCGCTCCAGCCAGGCGTCCAGCACGGCCCGGTCGCCGAGGACCGCAACCCCCTCGCTGTCCGGGGGGAGGCGGCGGTAGGCGACCCGGAGGACGTCGGCGATGGGGCCGCGGACGGCGACGGTGGCCCGCTCGTGGGCGTGGCGCCAGGTGAAGGTGGGGGAGCGCAGCTCGATCAGCCACTCGGCGGGCACGTCCGGGCCGGTGCCGGTGGCGTGGAGGTGGACGGTCCCGCCGGCGGCCTCAGGGCCGGCGGCTGCAGGCCCCGCCACCGCCGGGTTGCTCATCAGGTCGAGGAGCTCGTCGAGGGCGTCGGCGGCCAGGTCGGGGGCGACGGTGTAGGTGGCGCCGACCGTGCCGGCGACGTCGGCGCGGTGGGCGACGATGTCGTGGGCCGCCCGGCGGGCCCAGACCCCGGCCGGCCAGCGGACCTGCCAGACCTGGGCCTCGGCGGCGGGGCCGGCCTCGGCCAGGGTGCGGGCGGCCGTCCCGGCCGCCTCCGACAGCCACGGACCGAGCTCGCCCAGGTCGTCGCCGGGCGGGCCGGCGTGGCCGGGGACCTGCCGTTCCGGCTCGGTCACGGCCGTGCCGGTGCGGACCGCCTGGTCGACCGAGCGCAGGTTCCCGCCGATGTGGCGGACCAGGTCGGACAGGGACCAGTCGGGTGCGGTGGGGATCGTCGCCGACAGGTCGGCCCCCTCCAGGTCGCCGACCAGCAGGCCGGTCTGGCCGACGATCTCGTCGCAGAAGCGACCGTGCTCCAGGCGTGCCATGGCCCCCGGCTGTCGGTTGTTGGCTGTCCGGCCGTGACCCTACCATCGGGCGCTATGGAGGCGAGCAAGCCGGTCCTGCTCACCGTGGACGACGACCCCGGCGTCTCACGGGCCGTCGCCCGCGACCTGCGGCGGCGCTACGGGCAGGACTTCCGCATCGTGCGGGCCGAGTCGGGGCCGCAGGCGCTGGAGGCGCTGGCCGAGATCAAGCTCCGGGGCGAGCCGGTGGCGGTGCTGCTGGCCGACTACCGCATGCCCGAGCTGAGCGGCCTGGAGTTCCTGGAGCAGGCCATGGACCTGTTCCCCAGCGCCCGGCGGGCCCTGCTGACCGCCTACGCCGACACCGACGCGGCCATCCAGGCCATCAACGTCATCGACCTCGACCACTACCTGCTCAAGCCCTGGGAGCCGCCGTCCGAGAAGCTCTACCCGGTGGTGGACGAGCTGATCGAGCTGTGGCGGTCCTCCGAGGACAGGCCGGCGACCGCGACCCGGGTCGTCGGGCACCGCTGGTCGGCGCGCTCGCATGAGGTGCGCGACTTCCTGGCCCGCAACTCGGTGTCGTACCGCTGGCTCGCCGCCGACGAGCCGGAGGGCCGGCGGCTGCTGGAGGCGGCCGGGGTCGACGCGGCCCGCATCCCCCTGGTGGTCACGCCCGAGGGCGACCCCCTGGTCGACCCGAGCGTCGAGGAGCTCGCGGCCAGGGTCGGCCTGCCGACCACCCCGGCTACCAGCTTCTACGACACGGTGATCGTCGGCGGCGGCCCGGCCGGGCTGGGCGCGGCCGTGTACGCCGCCTCCGAGGGGCTGCGCACCGTCCTGGCCGAGCGGGAGGCCACCGGCGGGCAGGCCGGCCAGAGCTCCCGGATCGAGAACTACCTCGGCTTCCCCGACGGGGTCAGCGGCGCCCAGCTGACCGACCGGGCCCGCCGCCAGGCGGCCAAGTTCGGGGCCGAGATCCTCACCGCGGCAGCCGTCACCGGCCTGCAGCCGCGGGGCTCCTCCCGGGTGGTCGGCTTCGCCGACGGCAGCGAGGTCGCCGCCCACACCGTCGTGCTGGCCACCGGGGTGACCTACAACACCCTGGAGGCGCCCGGCGTCGAGGAGCTCACCGGCCGCGGGGTCTTCTACGGGTCGGCCATGACCGAGGCCCCGGCCACCGCCGGCCAGGACGTGTACGTGGTCGGGGGGGCCAACTCGGCCGGTCAGGCGGCGATGTTCCTGTCCGGGCACGCCCGGCGGGTCACCCTGCTGGTCCGCGCCGACGGCCTCGAGCACTCCATGTCCCACTACCTGATCCGCCAGATCCGCGGCACCGCCAACATCGAGGTCCGGCCCAGCACGGAGGTCAGCGCCGCCGAGGGGCATGAGCACCTGGAGCGCCTGCGGCTCTGCGACGCCGCCACCGGCGCCGTCGAGGAGGTCCCGGCGGGCTTCCTGTTCGTGTTCATCGGGGCGGCTCCCTGCACCGACTGGCTCGACGGGGTGGTCGACCGCGACCCCAGGGGGTTCGTGGTCACCGGCCCGGACCTGCTCCGCGGCGGCCGGCGGCCGCCGGGCTGGCCGCTGGAGCGCGACCCCTACTACCTGGAGGCCAGCGTCCCCGGGGTGTTCGCGGCCGGCGACGCCCGGGCCAACTCGGTGAAGCGGGTCGCCTCGGCGGTGGGCGAGGGCGCCATGGCCATCCAGCTCGTCCACCGCTACCTGGAGGCCTCGTGAGCGGGCGGCTCGGCCCCGGCGAGCTGGCCGAGCTGTTCCTGTTCGAGCGGCTCAGCGACGAGCAGCTGGCCTGGCTGGCCGACCGGGGCGAGGTCGCCAGCTACGAGGCCGGCACCACGATCTACCGCGTCGGTGAGCCCGCGACCTGCCTGTACGTCCTCCTGGAGGGCACCCTGTCGCTGGTCATGCGGGCCCCCGGCGGCGAGCTCGAGGTCAACCGGACCGACCACCGCGGCACCTACGCCGGGGCGTTCTTTGCCTACCTCGACCTGCCGATGGCGCGCACCTACGGCACCGGGCTGCGTGCCGTGACCGACTGCCGCTTCTGGGTGCTGTCCGCCGAGGACTTCGGCCGGGCGGTGCGGGACTGGTTCCCGATGGCCACCCACATGCTGGAGGGGTTCGCCATCCAGGGGATGGGCTCCCAGCAGACGCTCAGCACGCGGGAGCGGCTGGGCGCCCCCCGCACCGCCACCCCCCGCCCCCCCCCCCCGC
>Ga0081538_10001100_pt1 | contig 28657 bp, 32 predicted proteins | sample TabmetS5T2R1_FD_71022 | JGI IMG/M metagenome (GOLD analysis project Ga0081538, IMG submission 71022) | Tabebuia heterophylla rhizosphere microbial communities from the University of Puerto Rico - S5T2R1 | ecosystem: Host-associated > Plants > Roots > Rhizosphere ...
GATCAGCGTCGAGGTCGCCGACGTCGACGCCGTCCATGCCGAGGTGCTGCGGCGCGGCCTCGAGATCGTGCATCCGCTGACCGACGAGCCTTGGGGCGTGCGGCGCTTCTTCGTCAAGGACCCGAACGGGGTGGTGCTCAACGTGGTCAGCCACCGTGGAGACGCCCTGACCTCCTGATGGACCCGGTCAGGCGGGAACGACCGCGATCGCGTCCATCTCGACGAGGAAGTCGGGATGGGCGAGGCCCTTGACGACGGCGGCCGTGATGACCGGAGGATTGGGCTGGTCGCCCCACACCCGCTGGAAGGCCGCGTAGCCGGGAGCGAAGTCCTGGCCGTCGACGACGAGGACGTTCCACTTCACGACGTGCTCCGGCTCGGCGCCGGCGGCCTCCAGGGCCGTGCGCAGGTTGCGCAGGACCTGCTCGGTCTGTGCGGCGATGTCACCGACGCCGACGATGTTCCCCTCGGCGTCGACCGCGTCCTGGCCGCCGATGTAGATCGTCCTGACGCTGCCCGAGACCACCGCGACGTTGCTGAACGCCGGGTTCTGGGAAAGGCCATCGGGGTTGAGGAACTCCACGCGACCGTCCGTGGCCGTCGAGGCTCGCTCCGTCATGCGTCACTCTCCTTCCTGCGACGGCGATGGGCCGCCACCTTTGCGCGGTTGCCGCAGCGTTCCATGGAGCACCAGCGCCGGCGTCCGGACCGCGACGTGTCGACGAACAGCAGCGCGCACCGCGATCCCTCGCACCGCTTGAGTCGTGCGGCACGCGGCCCGCCGAGGACGTCGATGGCGTCCCGCGCGACCGACGACATGACGCTTCGCACGCCCTGGACGGCCACCCACGACCGGGACGGGCCGGGCAGCAGGCGCGGAACCAGGCACGGCTGCGCGGCCAGCTCGTTCAGGACCTCGCGGTCGCCCTCCGCCACGGGACGGCGATCGATGAGCGCGTCGGCCACACTCCAGATCGCCGCCTGCAGACGGACGGCCAGCTCGAGGTCGCTGTCGGTCGCGTGCAGCCCGGCCGCCCCCACGACATCCGCGGCCCAGCGCTCGAGGTCGGCCGGCCGCCTGAGCGTCTGGAACATCGCCAGCGGCCCGTCGTGTGTTCCCGGCCCGGTCACCGCAAAGGCCAGAGCGAGGCTTCCCGGCTCGAACGTGAAGACCTGTCCGTCGGGGTGGTGCAGCTCGAGCGTGCCCACGTCCATCATGTAACCATACTATCAGGTTACATGATGGACCGCCATCACGGTTGCAGCAGCGTGTCGTAGTGCGCCGAGCGTTCGTCGAAGCGGGCCAGCACCGCCCGCGCCTGGGGCGGGACATAGGCGGCCTCGTAGTCGTCGCCGGCGAAGGCGCGGACCTGCTCCAGGGAGTCGAACAGCATGATGGTGGCGAACTCGACCTCATCGTCGAGGTCGCGCCGCAGCAGGTAGGCGCCGTGGTAGCCGTCCAGGTTGCGGGCCGCGATGCCGGGCAGGACCTCCTGGCTGACGATCCGCTGGTAGGCGTCGGCGTTCTCGGCTGTGGTCCAGCCCCTCCAGATGCGGGCGATCACGGTGGCTTCTCCTGTCTCAGGCGGTCTCGAACCTGGCGCGAAGCTTGGCGGCGTTGCCGGCGAAGGCGGCCTGGAGCGCCTCCAGCATGGCTTCACCGCCAGGCGGGGTCCGGATCCCAAGGCGCAGCCCTTGGTCGAGCTCGTCGACCTCGAAGGAGAAGAAGGGACAGCACCTCGACTCCTCGGCTACGAAGGCCTGGACCTCCTGTGCGGCCGTGGCCGGGAACGTCAGGGCGAGGGCCAGGCCGTCGCGTCGAAGTGCCAGGACCTGGGGGACGAGCGAGTCCAGCTGGTTGGCCCGTTGCTTGAGTTCGGCCGGGTCGATGATGCAGGCGAAGTCGATCGGTTCCACGGCGCCTCCTCGGTTCGGTCGCTGGTACCGTAGAACTTGAAGCCAACTTCAAGTCAAGGGAGAGATGGCGTGTGGGCGACCCGCTGACCATCGGAGAGCTCGCCGCCCGCACCGGGCTGCCGACCTCCACGCTGCGCTACTACGACCGCATCGGCCTGGTGCCGGCGACCGGCCGCAGGGGAGGCCAGCGCCGCTATGACCCCAAGGTGATCCAGCGGGTGCAGGCGGTCACCCTGTGTCAGCGATCGGGCTTCTCGCTGGAGGAGACCGGACGACTCCTGGACGGTGGCCGCCCCTGGCAGGCGTTGGCCCGCCGCAAGGTCGAGGAGCTGCAGGGCCGGATCGCCGAGCTCGAGCAGACCACCGCGCTGCTCCGCTCGGCGCTGGCGTGTGGCTGCCGGAGCCTGGAGACCTGCGGCAGGGCCGCCCACCTGGCGGCCCTGGCCGGCCCGGCCACGCCCTCGTTCCGGACCGCGGCCGGCGCCGCACCCCAGAGCGCCTGAGCGGTGGTGCGTCCCGCCATGGTGGTCCGGGCGCGCATGATTGCGGCGAACGGGCTGGAGTTCGGGCTGCTGGAGGCGGGGGCGGGGGACGGCCCGCTGGCGCTGTGCCTGCACGGCTTTCCCGACAGCGCCCACACCTGGCGGCACCTGCTGCCCGCGCTGGCCGATGCCGGGTTCCACGCGGTCGCGCCGTTCCTGCGCGGCTATGCGCCCACCTCGGTCCCCGACGACGCCTGCTACAGCGTCGGTGCGCTGGTCGCCGACGCGGTCGCCCTGCACCAGGCCCTGGACGGCGATGGCCGGGCCGTGCTCATCGGCCATGACTGGGGCGCCGAGGCGGCCTACGGCGCGGCCGCGTTCGCCCCGGACCGCTGGCGGCGGATGGTGGCCCTCGGGTCGCCGCCCCCGGCCCTGGACCCGGTGCTGTTCGGTGACTACCAGCAGCTCAAGCGGTTCTTCTACCTGTTCTGGTTCCGGGACTCGCTGGCACGGGCGGCCGAGGTCGTGGCCGCCGACGGGATGGCCGTGCTGGACCGGCTGTGGCGGGACTGGTCCCCCGGCTACGACGCGGCCGAGGACCTTGTCCGGGTGAAGGACAGCCTGCGGCAGCCCGCGAACCTGCTGGCGGCGATCAGCTACTACCGGGACCCGGTGCCCGATGCCGCGCCTGGCGCCGTGGTGCCCTACGCGGCCGAGGAGCGGGCCGCCGCCCTCCAGCCCCAGCAGCCGACGCTGTATCTGCACGGCAGCGTCGACGGCTGCATCGGGGTGGAGCTGGCTCGTGGCGCCGAACGGCAGCTCGCCCCAGGGTCCCGCATGCTGGTGGTGGACGGTGCCGGCCACTTCCCGCACCTGGAGCGGCCAGCGGAGGTCAACGAGCACATCCTCGCCTGGGCCAGCGGTGACCAGGACTTCTTGACTTGAAGCCGACTTCAAGTGGCAGCGTGGCCGGGACCTGGCGAAAGGAGGAATCCCGTGCCACAGCGACGCCTCGCGGTCATCGGTGCTCCCTCAGGAGCCGGCGCCTGCGGAGTCGGCCAGGAGCAGACGCCGGCGGCGATCCGGGCCGCCGGACTTCTCGACCAGCTCGGCCGGGTGGGGTTCGAGGTGGACGACCTCGGGGACTCCCCGGTCGTCCCCTGGCGGCCCGACCGGGCCAACCCACAGGCCCAGAACCTCCAGGCCGTCCTGGAGACGGTCCAGACGACGACCAAGCGGGTCGCCGACGCCCTGGCCGAGCGCGACCGCATCGCCCTGGTGCTGGGCGGCGACTGCACGGTCGGGATCGGGACGGTCGCCGGGATCCAGCAGGCCATCGGCCCGGTCGCCCTCGCCTGGTTCGACCTGCACTCGGACCTGAACACCCCGGCGAGCGCCACCGACGGGGCCCTGGACTGGATGGCCCTTGGTCACATGCTCGCGGTCGAGGGCGCAGAGCCGACCCTGACGGCGGCGGCCGGGAACGCCCCCCTCCTCGGCCCCGGCCAGGTCGTGCTCTTCGCCCATGCACGGTCGCACTCGACCCGGTTCGAACGAGGGCAGATCGAGCGGCTCGGCCTGGCCCGCGTGGCACTGGAGGAGGTCAGGGGCGACCCGGAGGGAGCCGCCGGCCAGGCGCTCCAGCTCCTGGCCAACCGGTCCGACCACTACGCCATCCATCTCGACGTCGACGTGGTCGACTTCACCGACGCGCCACTGTCTGAGCATCCCTCGCGCAACACGGGGCTGAAGCTCGACCAGATGCTCCGGGCGCTGCGGGTCCTGGCCTCGGGTCCCGGCCTGGTCGCGGTCACCCTGGCCGAACTCAACCCCCACAACGCCGCCGCCGACGACGGGTTGCTGGAGCGCTTCGCCGCCGCGTTCGCCGACGCCATACGCTGACGGCCGCCCGGCAACGCGACCGTCTCAAGGAGCGGCCCATGGACAACGAGGACGGCTACTTCGACGAGCGGGCGGCGGCCCGGTACGACGAGCAGTCCGCCGACATGTTCGAGCCGGGCGCCGTGGACCCGGTGGTCGAGGTGCTGGCCAGGCTCGCCCGCGGCGGCCGGGCCCTGGAGCTGGGCGTCGGCACCGGGCGGATCGCGCTGCCGCTGGCACGCCGCGGCGTCCCGGTCCATGGCATCGAGCTGTCGCGGGCGATGGCCGCCCGGCTGCGCGCCAAGCCGGACGGCGAGGCGATCGGCGTGACGATCGGCGACTTCGCGACGACGAGGGTGGACGGGACGTTCTCCGTCGCGTACCTGGTCTTCAACACCATCATGAACCTGACGACGCAGGAGGCCCAGGTCGCCTGCTTCCGCAACGTCGCCGCGCACCTCGAGCCCGGGGGCTGCTTCGTCATCGAGGTCAGGGTCCCGGAGCTGCGCAGGCTCCCGGCCGGGCAGAGCGTCCTGCCCTGGCAGATGGGCCCGGACCACTGGGTGCTCTACTCCTACGACGTCGCCACCCAGGCGATGCGCGGGCACTACGTGGAGTTCGTGGACGGCCGCGGGAGGTACAGCACGATCCCGTTCCGCTATGTGTGGCCGGCCGAGCTCGACCTGATGGCGCAGCTCGCCGGCCTGCGGCTGCGCGACCGGTGGGGCGGATGGACGGGCGAAGCCTTCACCAGCGACAGCCCCAGGCACGTCTCGATCTGGGAGAAGCCCGCGCCCGGGTGAGGTGGAAGGCGAGCCGGCGTCGTCTAGGGCAGGAGCTCCAGCTCCCGCGCCCGGGCGACGGCCTGGGTGCGGTTGGCCACCTCGAGCTTGCGGAACAGGTTGCTGACGTGGCGCTTGACGGTGTCGAGGGTGACGACCAGCTCCTTGGCGATCGCCCGGTTGGGTGCGCCGGCGGCCAGCAGCCGCAGCACGTCCAGCTCCCGGGCGGTCAGCGGCTCGACCAGCCCCGTCACCACCACACCGCCGCGGCGGACCGGCAGGCGGACCGGCAGGCCGGCCCGCTCGAAGGCGTCGACCAGCCGGGCGAGATAGTCGCGCGGCACGGCGTCGGCGGCCGCCGAGCGCTCCTGCCGGCGGCCCACCAGCTCGCGGAGCAGGGCAGCCATCGGGGGGCCCTCGTCGACGAAGACGCGCAGGTAGCCCTCTGGCGCGGCGAGGACGAGCGCGTCGGCCAGCGGGGCCGTCACCCCCCTCGGGTCGCCGATGGCCTGCCGGGCGAGCGCCTGGAGGGTCCGCACCTGGATAACGCCGCCGGTCCGTCCCTGGGCGGCCGCCTGGGCATGCAGCCGCTCCAGCAGCCCGAGTGCCTGCTCGGGGGCCTGCTGGGCGAGCAGCACCCGTACCAGCATCAGGTACCCACGCTCGCGTGGATACGTGGGCTCGTCCTCGGCGGTAAGGCCGCGTGCCCGGACCCAGCGGGCGGCGGTGTCGACGTCGCCCAGGGTCAGGGTCAGCCGGGCCCGCTGTGCTGGTACCGGGTTGAGCAGGCCAACGACCACCGGGCTCAGCTGGAGCCCTTCGGCCTGCCCGAGGGCGTCCAGGGCGCCGGCCCGGTCGCCCTGGGCCTGCCGGATCCGGGCCAGGGTGACCAGGCCGTGAGCCAGCGGTGGGGTGTAGGCGAGCTGGCGGCACAGCGCGATGCCGTCGGTGGCGTACGCCAGCGCCGCGTCGAGCTCGTCTCGCTCATACAGCACGCCGGCCATGCCCACGAATGCAACGCCGGCGACCTGTGGGGCTGGCCCGTCCGGTTCGGCGGCCACCGCCAGCGCCTCCCGGTAGGTCGCCAGGGCGGCCCCCAGGCGGCCCCGGTCGCGCTGGACCAGGCCCAGGCTGTGATAGCCCAATGCGGCCGCGGCCGGGGCGCGGTGGCTGGCCGCCCGCCACCGGGCGATGCTGGACGCCAAGGCCGCTTCGGCCTCGACCAGCCGACCAGCCACCCACTGGGCTACGGCCAGGTACCAGCGGGTGAAGGACTCCAGCATCCACTCGCCCTCACCCAGCTCGGCCAGGGCCCGCCTGGCGGAGGTGGCCATCTGCTCGGCGTCGCCGCGGAGATGGGCCAGCCCGGCCCGCTCCAGCGCGATCGCCGCCGGGAGGTTTGCCAGCATGCTGGCGCCTCTGCCGACCGATGGCTCATATGGCTCCTCTGGCTTGTCGCGGCAGTCGGCGAGGACCCGCTCGGCGGCATCTAGCGGCCCCTCGACCGCCTCCAGCTGGCCGCTGATGAGGGCCAGGCGCGCCTGGGCCAGCGAGAGCCGTGGGCGGGAGCGGACCAGCTCGGCGGGCAAGGCGGCGAACCAGCGCTGCAAGGTCTGCCCTTCCCAGCGCAGGATGCGGGCATCGATCTGGCGTTCGATCAGCCGGGCCGCCCAGCTGGCGTCTCCGGCGGCGAGCGCGTGGCGGATCGCTTCGTCGGCCAGGTCGTGGGCCTCGTGCCAGGCGGCCGCCGCCCGGTGCAGCCCGGTCACCCGCTCGGGCCGCTCCTGGTGGAGGCGGACACCGAGCAGGTCGGCGAACAGGTGGTGGTAGCGCCACCAGCCGCGCACCTCATCCAGCGGCACCAGGAACAGGTGGGCCCGCTCGATCGCCTCCAGCACCTGCTGGCCATCGCCACGGCCGGTCACGGCGTCGCACAGCTCGCCCGAGAGCCGCTCCAGGATCGAGGTCTCCAGCAGGAACTGGCGCAACTCAGAGGGTTGGCGGTCCAGGACCTCCTCGGCCAGGTAATCGAGCACGTAGCGGTGGCTGCCGGAGAACTCCTCGACAAAGGCGCCGATGTCGTCCTGGCCCCGCAGCGACAGGGCGGCCAGCTGCAGCCCGGCCACCCAGCCTTCGGTCCGGTCCCCGAGGACGGCCACGGCGGCCTCGGGCAACTCGGGCCCGACCGCCGTCCGGAGCAGCGCGGCGGCTTCCTCGGGGGTGAAGCGTAGGTCGGCCTCGCGAAGCTCGGTCAGCTGACCGCCGGCCCGCAGCCGGGCCAGCGGCAGGGGCGGGTCGGCGCGGCTGGCCAGCACCAGCCGCAGCTGCGGGGGGAGGCGCTCCAGCAGGACCGCCAGGCTGTCATGGACCGGTGGCGCCTCGACCAGGTGGTAGTCGTCCAGGACCAGCACGACCTGCTCGGGCCCCTCGACCAGCTCGTTGACCACCACGGTCACCACCGCCTCCAGCGGCGGCTGGCCGCCCGTGAACAGGGCCTCGACCCGCTCGCGAACCCCGGGTCGGGCCCTGTCCAGGGCGGTGGCGAGATAGCGCCAGAACCGGGCCGGGTCGCTGTCGCCGCCGTCCAGCGACAGCCAGGCCACTGGCCGCTGGCCGCGCCGAGCCCAGTCGCCCAGCAGGCTGGTCTTGCCGAAGCCAGCCGGCGCGCAGACCAGGATGAGGGCCCCGGTCGTGCCCTGGGTGAGGCGCTCCAGCAGCCGCGGGCGGGCCAGGAAACCGGGTCGGGGGCGGGGGATGTGCAGCTTGGTCGCCAGCAGGCGGTCCCGCTCGGGCGCCGCAGCCGTCGCTGGCGTGGTCGTGGACCGCTCAGCCATCAGGAACTCGCACGCTCGGGCCCATCCGACGGGCGCTTCCGTGGCAGCTCATTGTAGTCGGCGGCGCCAGTGGCCCGAGCCGCGGCGCCAAGGTCCACCTCACCTCCCACTTTCGAGCGATGCCGTCCGCCTGGACCTGTCCGTAGCCTGCCGGCGAGACACCTGGGAGCGGGGGGCGCCGACCAGCGCCCACGGCGACCGGGAGCGAGCGAGGGGGAGGAACGACCATGTCGATCGGCCATCTGCATCCACCGGGGGCGTTCGACGCCGGCCACTGCCGGGCCTGCGCCCGCCAGGCCGGGCTGCTTGACCACTATGACCGCGTCCAGGGTGAGGAGGCCCGCCTGCGGCGGACGGTGGCGTACGCGCGGGCGGCCCACCGGTATGCGCTGTGGGCGCTGGGATCCTCCGGGGCCGCGATCCTGCTGGCCGCGGTCGGCCTGCTGGTTCGATGAGTCGACCGTCAGGAGCTGCGGGGCCGGCCGATCCGGACCGATCGGCCCAGTACGAGATCCGGGTGGGCGGCGCCCTCGACCGCCACTGGTCGGGCTGGTTCGACGGCCTCCAGGTCAGCAGCGACGAGCCCGGCCAGACCCTGATCGCTGGGCTGGTCGTCGACCAGGCGGCTCTGCACGGCTTGCTCGCCAAGGTCCGCGACCTCGGGCTGCCGTTGCTGTCGGTCCAACGGATCAGTCCCGGGCGGTGGCCACAGGACGCCCGGCCCGCAAGCTCCCACCCCGACACCACCTCCGGGTGATGCCCGAGCCGGCCCCTGGCCGCAGGATCGACGGTGACCGCGAGGCAACCCCTGCGGCCCCGCCGGGGTGCGGACTCGACGGTTGAGTACAGCCATGGATGCAGTGCGGTTGGGAGGTGGGTTGTGATGCGGTGGCGGACGCTCGGTTGGGTGACTGCGATCGTGTTGGTGGCGTTGGTGGTGGCCGGCGCGGTGGCCGGGATCGGGATCGCGGGAGCGTACGGGGAGGTCTACACCGCCCGCGGCCCCACCGCGCCGCCGGTCCCGGTCGACGCCGTGGCGGCCCCGGCGCATGACCCGGGCAAGCCGACGGCGGTGATCCTGCTCGGGCCGGAGGGAGCCAATGCCGCCGACGTGCTCGCCCCCTACGAGGTGCTGGCCTCTACCGGGGCGTTCAACCTCTACACCGTGGCCCCCCAGCGCCAGCCGGTGCCGCTGACCGGCAACCTGGACCTGGTCCCCGACCTCAGCCTGGCCCAGGTGGACCAGCGACTGCCCACCGGCCCCGAGGTGATCGTGGTCCCCCAGCTGAGCGAGGTGGCCGCCGGGCTGCCGGCCAGCCTCGCCCCGGTCATCGCCTGGCTGCAGCGCCAGCGCGCCCAGGGCGATCCGCTGCTGGTGAGCGTGTGCATCGGCGCCAAAGTGGTGGCCGAGGCCGGCCTGCTGGAGGGCCGGCCCGCGACCTCCCACTGGCTGGGCCTGATCGGGCTGCGCCGCGACTACCCGCAGCTGGACTGGCGGGACGGGGTGACCTACATCGACGACGGCGACCTCATCAGCACGGCCGGGGTGCTGTCCGGGGTGCATGGTGCCCTGCGGGTCGTCGAACGCCTGGTAGGCCCGGCCGCGGCCCAGCAGGCGGCCCAGGCGGTGCACTGGCCGGCCTACTCGCCCGGGCGGCCGGCACCGATCCGGCGGTCCCGGCTGGCGCCTCCTGATGTGGTGGCGTTGCTCTCGGCCGGCTACCGGTGGGACCGGCCCACCATGGGGGTGCTGTTGACCGACGGGGTCGGGGAGACCGAGCTGGCCTCGGCGTTCCGGCCCTACACCGAGCTGTCGTATCTGGCCCGCCCGGTGGCGGTGACCGCCGACGGCCGGCCGATCCGGTCCCGCCACGGCCTCACCTTCGCCCCCCGCGCGACCCTGGCCGCCGCCGCCCCCGGGCTGGACCGGCTGATCGTGCCCGGCGCCGACGCGGCCCGGGGCCGGGCGGCCGAGGGACTCGCCCTGCCCGAGGGGCTGGCCCCGGAGTACCTCCACGACCGGCCCGGCTTCGCCTTCGACCCGGCCCTGGGTGACATCGCCCGGACCTGGGATGCGGCCACCGCCCGCTGGGTGGCCAAGACCCTGGAGTACCCCACCCGCCCCCAGCTGGCCGGGTCGGCCTGGCCCTGGACCCTGACCCTGCGCCCGATCCTGCTTGCCGCCGCCGTTGTCGCCGCCGCCCTGAGCATCCGGCTCCTGGGCCGCCGACGGCGCGGCGCGTCCCGCGGAGCCGACCCGACAGCCCCACCGGCCAACCAGCGGACACCGCATCCGACCTCGAACCGTCCATCCGGCTGAGGAGGAGAAGTCATGAGCACCCACACCACCCGTCGCGGGCCGGCGCTGCGCCGCTTCGTCCGCCACTACGTCGAGATCGTCCTCGCCGCGGTCGTCGGCATGGCCGTGCTCGGCCCCGCCGAGTCCATGCTGCTCGACGCCATCGGCTGGGCCGGGCTGGTTGCCAGCTTCGAAGTGGCGGCGCTGGTCATGGCCACGAACATGGCCGTGGCGACGGCGGCCTGGATGCGCTTCCGTCACCACGGCTGGGCCGCGGTCGCGGAGATGGCCGTCGCGATGTACGCGCCGTTCGTGGTGCTGTTCCCGCCGCTGTGGCTGGGCGTGCTCTCGGCCACCGGGCTGATGGTCCTCGGCCATGTGCTGATGCTGTTCACGATCGCCGCCGCGATGTTGCGGCGCCGCGACGAGTACAGCTGAACGGGGACGCGCCGCCAGCCCGGCCGCGGCGCTTCCCAGCCCAGCTCAGTCCAGCCGGACCACCACGCCCTCGTCGCCGGCCAGGTCCAGGCGGCCCTCGACCCGCTCGCCGTCGCGGTCCGGGGTCGTGGCCAGCTCGACCCGCCCGCGCACGGCGAGGGCGAGGCGGGCCGCGCCCGGGCCGAGGTTCAGGGCCACCAGCCAGCGCCCGTCGTCGCCGGCGCGCAGGTAGGCGAGCACGTCGCCGTCGGCCTGGACCGGCTCGTAGACGCCCCCGGACAGGGCCGGGCTGTGGTGGCGCAGGGCGAGCAGGCGGCGGTGCAGCGCCAGCATCGAGCCGGGGTCGTCGCGCTGGGCGGCCACGTTCACCGCCGGATCCCCGAGCGGCAGCCACGGCGTCCCGGTCGTGAACCCGGCCCTGGGGCGGTCGTCCCAGCGCATCGGGGACCGCTCCGGGTCGCGCCCGCGGCCGGGCATCAGCGCCGCCATCGGGTCCCTGACCTGGTCGGGGGCGACGGGCACGTCGGTCATGCCGATCTCGTCGCCGTAGTAGAGGATCGGGGTGCCGGGCAGGGTGAGCAGCAGCATCGCGGCCACCCGGGCCTGGGCCGGGCCGAGCCGGGAGGCCACCCGCGGGGTGTCGTGGTTGCCGAGCACCCAGTTCGGCCACGCCCCCGGGGGCAGGACGGCCAGGTAGCGGCCGACGAACGCGGCGATCCCGCGCGCGTTCCAGTCCGCCTCGAGCAGCTCGAAGTTCAGCGGAACCTGGATCCCGTCGCCGTCGGTGCCGTGGTAGGCGGCCAGCGCCTCGATCGGCACGACCAGCTCGGCCAGCAGGACCTTGTCGTCGCCGTACTCGTCCACGACCTTGCGGATCCGCATGGCCAGCTCGCGGGTCTCGGGCTGGTCGTGGGTGTAGGCGAAGCGCTGGCGCAGGTACGGCCAGTCGCCCTCGCGGAACTCGGGGTTGACCGGGTTGTCGCGCAGCTGGTCGTCCTCGACCAGCAGCGAGAGCACGTCGATCCGGAACCCGTCCACCCCGCGCTCCAGCCAGAACCGCAGCGTGTCGAGCATGGCCGACTGGACCTCGGGGTTGCGCCAGTTGAGGTCGGGCTGGGCGTCGAGGAAGAAATGGTAGTAGTACTGGCCGGTCGCCTCGTCCCAGCACCAGGCGCTCTGGCCCGCGTACCCGACCCAGTTGGTCGGCGGGCCGCCGTCCGGGGCCGGGTCGCGCCAGATGTACCAGTCGCGCTTGGGGTCGTCGCGGCCCGAGCGCGACGCCAGGAACCAGGGGTGCTGGTCGGAGGTGTGGTTGGGGACCCAGTCCAGCAGCACCCGCAGCCCGCGCTCGTGCGCGGCCGCGATCAGCCGGTCCATGTCCTCCATGGTCCCGAACAGGGGGTCGATCGCGGTGTAGTCGGCCACGTCGTAGCCGAGGTCGGCGCCGGGCGACGGGTACACCGGCGAGATCCAGACTGCGTCCACCCCGAGCCAGGTGAGGTGGTCCAGCCGGGCCAGGATGCCGGGCAGGTCGCCGACCCCGTCGCCATCGCTGTCCATCCAGGAGCGGGGATAGATGTGGTAGATCACCCCGCGCTGCCACCAGGGCGGCTGCTCCATCCGTCTCCCTTCGGTCGTCCTCGGCTGGGCGCCGCCGAGGGCTCGTCATCCGGGTGGGCCGTCAGGCGGGACCGCGACGAGCGCGTTGCTCGGCCACGGGGACGCTTTCGGGCATGGCCCGGTGGCGGTCGTGGTGAGCGTGGTACCAGTCGGCGTAGCGGGTGGCCCCCGGACCGGCGGTCAAGCCGTGGGCGTACACCGACAGGGCGACGGTCCAGGTCACCACGCGCAGCATGAGCGAGCGCTCGGGGAGGTCGGTCGCCTCGAGCAGGATCAGCACGAACACGATCGAGGCCAGCCCACGGGGACCGAACCAGCCCAGGAACCCCACGGTGACCCGGCGCATCCCGGTGCCGGCCAGGGCCAGGACCACCGGCAGCATCCGGACCACGGTCAGGCTCGCCACCGCGTAGGCGGCGATCGGCCAGTCCAGCTCTCCCAGCGCCGGCCCCAGCAGCACCGCGCCGAACAGCAGGAAGGTGACGGCGTTGAGCAGCTCCCCGGTCTGCTCGGCCATGAACATGGCCTCCTTGGCGTGGTCGGCGGCGACGGTCCTGAAGACGATCCCGGCCGTGAAGGCGGCGATGAAGCCGCTGCCGCCCAGCGCGGCCGCCACCGTGTAGGCCAGCAACGGTGTCGCCACCGCGTTGATCTGCCGCCAGGTCCCCTCCATCGACCCCCTGCTCCCGAAGCTGCGCAGCACCCAGGCCCCCAGGGCCCCGGCGACGATCCCGCCGGCGACGCCGAACCCGATCTCCTCCAGGATCACCCGTAGGGGGTGAACGTTGCCGACGCCCTCCTCGGCCTCCGCGACGGTGAGGAAGATGATCAGCAGAGGGACGCAGATCCCGTCGTTGAGGCCGCTCTCGACGTTGAGACCTTGGCGGATCCGCGAGGGCAGCCGAGGGTTGGTGACCACCGCCAGCCCCAGAGCGGCGTCGGTGGGGGCCAGCATGGTCGCGAGCGCGGCCGCGGTCCACAGGTCCAGCTGGGGGAACAGGACCAGGGCGGCCAGGGTGCCGGCCACGATGGCCAGGGGCAGGCCGATCCCGAGCAGCCGTGTCGGGAGGGCGGACTCGTGCTGGAGCCGGCCCCGGTTCACCCGGGCCGCGTCACAGAACAGGACCAGGGTCAGGGTGGCTTCGGCCAGGTGGCGGACCACCTGGCCGGCCGTGTCGGCCTCGACCAGGCTCAGGACCCGGCTGCCGGCGACCACGCCGAGGGCGACGAACACCATGGCCTGGCTGACCGGCGTGGACAAGAGCCGCCCCGACGCCGCGCCATAGGCGATCAGCAGCACCGCGACGGCGGGAATGGCCCACTGGCTCATGCGCTCGCCAGGTAGCTGGGAACCGCGTGGCTAGTCGTCCCGTTTCCAGTGGGGGCGGCCGAACCGGCGGCCGAACCAGTCATGCAGCGAGCCACCGGCATGCTCGGACGGGTCCGCACGGTAGACCGCCGGCCCGACGGGCCGGCCCAGCCGCTCGGCCTCGGCGGCCGGCAGCCTCAGGACCACATACCGGTCGGTGATGTCGGCGATCTGGTCGGCGTCGGCGAAGCGGAGCCCACCGGACGTGTTGAGGACGATGCCGTCGAACACGTCCAGCTCCGGGACCTCCAGCACGTGCTCGACCGTACCGATCACCTCACCCCCCGAGGCCCTGACCGGGACGCCCTTGGCCAGGGCCTGATACGAGATCCTCCTCGCGTCGTCCTGCATCACCCGCCCCTCTCTTCGTCGGTCGCTCAGCCGGCACCGCGTGGTCAGGTTCCCACGAGTAGGGCGATCCCGCTGAGGGTGTAGAAGACCATGGTCGCCAGCAGCGGGACCTGGCCCCGGGCCCGGTCGCGGCCCTTGAAGAGGGCCACGGCGCGGTCGTGGGCACAGATGACCCCAAGGACATGCCCGGTGACGATCGAGCCCACCTGGACGAGGGCGATCGCCGAGGTCGACACCACCAGGAGGTTCATCTTCCAGCCGGCGGTGCCGAACAGGTTCCAGCCTTGGCCGAAGGGGTCGGAGGCCAGGATGTAGCCCATCTGGCCCTGGAAGATCAGGAGTGAGAAGTAGTGGGCGACCGTGTAGCCGACCAGGATCGGGACCAGGGAGTGGACGAACTGCCGGTCCAGCCGGTCGTTGGGGTTGGCGGGCTGCCCGCCGCGACGGTACTGCTCGCCGGCTCGGGTGGCGGCGGTGTAGGTGGCGGCGACCACCCCGATGCAGGCCAGCAGCCCGGCGGTCCCCAGCAGGGTGCTCGCGGTCACGTCGGCGTTCAGGACGAGGTCGTTCCACCAGCGGGTGCGGCTGAGCCCGTCGAAGGCGGTGGAGCCGAGCAGCACGCAGACCACCGCCACCAGTCCCGCCTCGGGTCGCAGGGCGGCCAGCCCGGCCAGGGGGTTGCGAAGCCCGAGGCGGCCGTCGGCCCGCCGGCCGATGGGGGCCAGGTGGCCGACCAGGGTGGAGTAGACCTCGAAGCCGTCGCCGCGGGCGTACCAGCGCTCGCCGTACCGGAACGCGGCCACCACCTGCGCCCAGGCGTACAGCAGGAAGAACGCGAGCAGCGTGTAGGGCTGGTCACGGTAGGGGTAGACCAGCTCCAGCCAGGCGAAGACGGCCAGCCCGGCTGCGGCCGGCCAGTAGCCGACCCAGGGGGGCAGCGGGCGGGTCCGCTCCTGGTCGGGGTCGCCGGCCAGGCGGGCCAGCCCGGCCGAGATGGTCCGCAGCGGGTTGAGCAGCCGCCAGACCGGCCCGAGCAGCAGCGACGCGAAGACCAGCCCGACCCAGAACCACACGTACACCCAGGTCGGGGCGGGATTGGCGGCGCTGTTGTTGGGGCCGAAGGCGGCCACGACCACGGTGACCAGCGCCAGCAGCAGGCCGAAGGCGCGCAGGGCCGCCCTGGTGGCGGGCGCGTCCGCGAACCGCTGGAGCGCGTCCGGGAGCGGCCGGGCGTCGGCGGCCGCTCCCTCCAGCCGCGGTTCCCGCCAGTAGGCGACCAGCATGGCGAACGACACCACCAGGGCGGCCACGGCAGCGTACTGGGCCAGCCACAACGGCACCGGGAGGTCGCTGCGGCCTCCCAGGCCATGGGCGAGAATCCCGCTGGCGCTCATTGGACCTGCAGTTCGAACAGCTTGAGCCTGGCCTGCTCGAGCTCGACCTCGAACACCCCAGGGGCGTCGGCGGTGAAGTCGATGATGGCCGGCTTGCCCGGGGCCACGTCGCTGCTCAGGTCGTAGCCGTGGAGGTGCACCTCTTCGTTGCGGTCGGCCTCGACCTGGATGCGGACCTTCTCCCCACGGTCGACCCTGACCCGCCGGCTGGCCGTCTCCACCGTGCTGCCGGTCACCTTCGCCTCGACCACGGTTCCGGCGAAGCCCTCGGTGGTCGTCGGGGCCTCACTGGTTGAGGAGGGCTCGGTCGTCGAGGTCGCGGCCGCGGCGGTCACCGTGGTGGAGGCGGCCTGCTCGCCGCCGTCATCGCCTCCTCCGCAGCCGGCGAGCAGCAGGCAGCACAACAGCAGACCGGGAACCACTCGGCGTGGCCAGACCATCAACTCCTCCTTGTCTGTCTAGTGACCTCCGACCGCATTTGGTACGTGACGTACCGGTCCGGGTCATCGAGACGAGTGTCCACCCGCATGGCGCTGGTCGCCATCCTTGGGTTGCTGCTGGCGGCCAGCCACCCAGCGTGCCCTACTCTGTGCCCATCCCCGTGGAGTGCCCATGAGCGGAGCTGGCATGGCGAGCCCCCTGGTCGAGACCAAGCTCTATCCCCCGAAGCTCCGGCGCCGTCTGGTCGCACGTCCGCGACTGAGCGGGCGCCTGCGCCGTGGGACGGAGTCGCGTCTCACGCTCATCTCCGCCCCGGCCGGCTTCGGCAAGACGACGCTGCTGGCTGAGTGGCTGGCCGCTGCCGGCAGGGAGCGGTCCGTGGCCTGGCTGTCCTTGGAGGAGAGCGACCGCCAGCCCCCCACGTACTGGACCTACCTGATCACGGCCCTGCAGGCGGTGGTCCCAGGCGTCGGCACCAGCGCGCTCCTGCTCCTGCAGTCGGCCCAGCCACCGATCGAGACCGTCCTCACCTCGGTGCTCAACGAGCTCAGCGCCGTGCCGGACGACCTCTGCCTGGTGCTGGACGACTACCACCTCGTCGACGGCCCCGACCTCCAGGCCGGCATGACCTTCCTGCTCGAGCACCTCCCGCCGCAGATGCGCCTGGTGGTCAGCACCCGCGAGGACCCGGCCCTGCCCCTGGCCCGCCTCCGGGCGAGCGGCGAGCTGGTCGAGGTCCGAGCCGCCGACCTGCGCTTCACCCTCGACGAGGTGGCGGCCTACCTCAACGACGTCACCGGGCTGGAGCTGGCTGCGGACGACATCGCGGCCCTGGAGGGACGCACCGAAGGCTGGATCGCCGCCCTCCAGCTGGCCGCGCTGTCGATGCAGGGACGAGACGACGTCGCCGGCTTCATCGCCGGGTTCGCCGGGGATGACCGCTACATCGTCGACTACCTCGTCGAACAGGTCCTGGGACGTCAGCCAGCCCACGTCCGCGACTTCCTGGTCCAGACCTCCATCCTGGACCGGCTGTGCGGCCCGCTGTGTGACGCCGTGACCGGCCAGCACGGCGGGAAGGCCATGCTCGAGTCGCTGGACCGGGCCAACCTGTTCCTGGTCCCGCTCGACGACAGCCGCCGCTGGTACCGCTACCACCACCTGTTCGCGGACGTCCTGCTCACCCGTCTCCTGGACGAGCATCCCGACCGGGTGGCGGCCCTGCACCGCGGCGCCAGCCAGTGGTACGAGCAGCACGGGGCGCCATCCCAGGCGATCCGGCACGCGCTGGCCGCCGGGGACGTCGAGCGGGCGGCGGGTCTCGTCGAGCTGGCGATCCCGGAGCTGCGCAGGAACAGGCAGGAGGCGACCATCCGGGGCTGGCTCGACGCCATCCCCGACGAGGTGGTTCGGGTCAGGCCCGTGCTCGCGGTGGGCTTGGTCGGGGCGTTGATGGCTGGCGGGGAGTTCGAGGGCGTCGAGGACCGGCTACGGGACGCCGAACGCTGGCTGGGGCCCACCGATGACCGTGCGGGCACGAGGACCCGGCCGGAGGGGATGGTCGTCGTCGACGAGGGAGAGCTCGCGCGCCTTCCCGGGGCGATCGAGATGTACCACGCCGGCCTGGCCCTGGTTCGAGGCGACGCACCCGCCACCATCGCCCACGCCCAGCGGGCGATCGACCGCGCGACCGAAGCGGATGACCTCACCCGAGCCGGGGCATCGGCCCTCATGGGGCTCGCACGCTGGGGTGGCGGCGACCTCGAGGCCGCGCACCGGGCCTACTCCGTCAGCGCCGAGGGGCTGCGGCGGGCCGGGTACATTGCTGACGTCCTCGGCTGCTCGATCACGCTGGCCGACATCCGAGTCACCCAGGGCCGCCTGGGCGAGGCGCTGCGCACCTATGAGCGGGCGCTGCGACTCGCCTTCAACCAGGACGGGACGGTGCTGCGGGGGACGGCGGACATGTTCGTCGGGATGAGCCAGATCGCCTGCGAGCGGAACGACCTGCCCGCCGCCACCCGGCACCTGCGGCACGCCCAGGAGCTGGGCGAGCACACCTGGCTGCCGCAGAACCCGTACCGCTGGCGGGTCGCGATGGCGCGGGTCCGGGAAGCGGAAGGAGACCTGGACGGCGCCCTCGACCTGCTGGACGAGGCGCAGCGCGTGTACATGGGCGACTTCTCCCCAAACGTGCGGCCGATCCCGGCGTTGCGGGCCCGCGTGCTGGCCGCGCAGGGCCGTGTGGCCGAAGCCTTGGCGTGGGCGCGCGAGCAGGGCCTGTCGGCCACCGATGACCTGTCCTATCTGCGCGAGTTCGAGCACATCACCCTGGCCCGAGTGCTGCTGGCCCAGTCCAGGGCCCAGAGCGCAGCGGCCTCCGTCGACGACGCGGCCCGGCTCCTGGCGCGCCTTCTCCGAGCCGCTGAGGCGGGGGAGCGGACGGGCAGTGTTCTCGAGATCCTGGTGCTGCAGGCGCTCACCGACCACGCCCGCGGCGACGTCACGGGCGCGCTGGCGGCGCTGGAGCGCGCCCTCACCCTGGCCGAGCCGGAAGGCTACGTTCGGGTGTTCGCCGGTGAGGGATCACCGATGGCGTCGCTGCTGCGCGGGGTCGCGAAGCAGCGGCCGTCCTGGGACTACGTCCGCCGGCTCCGGCACGCCTGTACCCATGCCGGCGGAACCGCCGCTGTCGGGCGGACCACGCCCGCCAGACAGCGCCTCGTCGAGCCCCTAAGCGAGCGTGAGCTGGATGTGCTCCGGCTGCTCGGGTCCGACCTCGACGGCCCCGACATCGCCCGGGAGCTCACGGTGTCCCTGAACACCCTGCGGACGCACACCAAGAGCATCTACGCCAAGCTCGGCGTCAACAGCCGCCGGGCCGCGGTGCGTCAGGCCGCCGAGCTCAACCTGCTGTCGCGCACCCGGGACCGCTGACCCGAGAGCTCTCTGCCAGATCACCTTGCCGCCTCGATCCTGGGCCAAGGTCCCGCTGTTGGTCGGCGGCGGGTGAGCGACCGGCGCACCGGGTAATGATGGTCGCCGGAACCCGGTCAGGGGAGGCGCTGGTGAGCGACCCAAGCGGTGCGGCGGCAGGGGAGGGGGCTGACTGGCCGCCTGGCCTGGCTCCGCTCGTCTCCACCGAGCCGCTCAAGGGTGGCTTCATCTGCAGCACCGTCCGGGGCCGGCTGGCCGACGGGCGGGAGGTGGTGGTCAAGCGCTGCCCGTACCCGGCCGAGGTCGAGGCCGACGGGCTCCGAGCACTGGGCGCCGCCGGCGTCCCGGTCCCGGCCGTGCTCGGGGTCGGCAGCCAGGTGCTGGTGCTGGAACGTGTCGGCGGCCCGCCGGACTGGGCGGGCCTGGGGCGGGCCATCGCCGGCCTGCACCGCACCACCGGGGACCGGTTCGGCTGGCACCGCGACAACTTCCAGGGCATCACCGTGCAGCCCAACGGCTGGTACGAGGACTGGCCGAGCTTCTATGTCGAGCGCCGGGTCCGGCCCCATCTCGCCGACGCGCGGGTCCCCGAGCCGCTGCGCCGGCGGATCGAGCGGGCCTGCGAGGGACCGCTGCCGGCGCTGCTCCGCCCGCGACCCTCGGCGTCACTGACCCACGGGGACCTGTGGGTGGGCAACGTGATCGAGGGCCGCTGGCTGGTCGACCCGGCGGTCTCCTTCGCCGACCGCGAGCTCGAGCTGGCCTACATGCAGCTGTCCGACAGCCTCCCGGCCGAGTTCTGGGACCCCTACATGGCCGAGTGGCCGCCCGACCCCGGCTACGAGCGGCGCCGCCCCGCCCTCCAGCTGCACAAGTTCCTCAACAACATCCGCCACTTCGGCCCCGACCGCTACGTCCCCCGGATCGAGGCCGTCCTGGACACCTACGGCTGGTGAGCCAGCCGGTCGTCGAAGGCGATGTTGGGGTTGGCCAGGCGCTCGGGGTCGACCGGGCGGCCGCCGCGGATCAGCGCCTGAGTGGAGTCCACGACGTCCCAGACGTTGGCGTTCATGCCGGCCAGGACCCGCTGGTCCTTGAGCCAGAAGGCGATGAACGCGCGGGCTGCCAGATCGCCGCGGACGACCACCTGGTCCCAGTCGGCGGCCAGCCCCGAGTACTCCATGCCCAGGTCGTACTGGTCGGAGTAGAAGTAGGGGAGCCGGGCGTAGGCGGTGGGGATCCCGAGCATGTTCCTGGCCGCGGCCGGGCCCTGGTTGAGCGCGTTGGCCCAGTGCTCGACCCGCAGGTAGCTCTGGTAGCGGGGGTGCCAGGCGGCGGCGACGTCGCCGGCGGCGTGGACGGCGGCCGCGCCCACGGCCTCCAGCTGCTCGTTGACCAGCAGCCCGTCGCGGACGGGCAGGCCGGCCGCCTCGGCCAGCTCGGTGCAGGGGATGGCGCCGGCGCCGACCAGCACCAGGTCGCCCTCGATGGCGGCCCCGTCGCTGGTGAGGACGGCCTCGACCCGGCCGTGGCCGCGGAAGCCGGCGACCCGGGTGCCGAGCAGGAGCCGGACGCCGTGGTCGGCGTGCAGGTCGCGGTAGACGCGCCCGACCTCGGGGCCGAGCACCCGGGCCAGCGGCGCTGGGTCAGGGCCGACCAGGGTCACCTGCCGGCCGAGCTGGCGCAGGGAGGCGGCGGCCTCGCTGCCGATCCAGCCGGTTCCGACCACCACAATGTGCTCGGCGTCCGCGGCGGCGGCGGCCAGGGTGTCGGCGTCGCGGCGGCTGCGCAGGTGGTGGACGCCGTCCAGCTCGGCCCCGGGCACGCGCAGGCGGCGGGGCGCGGCCCCGGTGGCCAGCAGCAGCCGCTGGTAGCTGATGCGCTCGCCCGAGGCCAGCTCCAGCTGGTGGGCGGAGGGAGCGATCGAGTCGACCCGGGTGGCGGTGCGGAGCTCGATGTCGTGGGCGGCGTAGAACTCGTCCTGATGCACGTAGAGGCTGTCGCGGTCGGTCTCGCCGCGCAGGTAGGCCTTGGACAGCGGCGGGCGCTCGTAGGGCCGCTCGGCCTCCTCGCCGAGCAGCAGCAGGCGGCCGTCGAAGCCCTCGGCGCGCAGGGTCTCGGCCGCCTTGGCGCCGGCCAGCCCGCCGCCCACGATCACGAAGGTCTGCTTGCTCGTCATCTGGAGCTCCTCATCGGTGGTCAGGTGGCGGTGCCGGCCAGGGCCAGGAATTCCTGGCGTGAGCGTGGGTCGGTGCGCAGCCGGCCGTGCAGGGTCGAGGTGACGGTGCGGGCGCCGGCTGCCCGCACGCCGCGCAGGGTCATGCACTGGTGTGCGGCCTCCAGGACCACCCCGACGCCCTTGGGCTCCAGGTGGTCCTGGAGCCAGCCGGCGACCTGGGTGGTGAGGCGCTCTTGGAGCTGGAGGCGGCGGGCGAACAGCTCGACCACCCGGGCCAGCTTGGACAGCCCCAGGATCCGCTCGGCCGGGAGGTAGCCGACGTGGGCCAGGCCGGTGAACGGCAGCAGATGGTGCTGGCAGAGCGAGGCGAAGGGGATGGCGCGGGCCAGGACCAGCTGGTCGTAGCCCTCGTGGTTGGGGAAGGTGGTCAGGGTGAATGGTGGCGGGGTGAGGAGTTCGGCGTAGCTGGCGGCGACTCGCCGGGGCGTGTCCAGCAGCGGCTCGGCGGCCGGGTCCTGGCCGAGCGCGGCCAGCAGCTCGGCCACGGCCCGCTCGGCCCGGTCCAGGTCGACCGCGGGGGAGGTGCCCGCGACCCGCAGGTGGGAACGGCGGGCGGGCTCGCCGGTCAGGGGGTGGACAGCAGCGGACACGCTCAGCCCTCGGCAGCCTGGCGCCGGGTGCTGGGGAAGGCCGTGGCCAGCCGGGCCAGGGCCAGGGCGGCCAGCAGCAGGCCGACGTCGCGCAGGGCGACGTCGTAGTAGTCGCCACCCAGGAGCAGGTTGCCGATGATGCCGGCCAGCCAGGCGGCGACCAGGTAGCCGCCGAGCTTGGGCCGGACCGCGACCACCAGCCCGGCGACGATCTCGATGACGCCGACGGCGACCATGGCCGTGGTGGCGGTGCCCGGGACCAGGCGGTCGATCCCGGGTGCCAGATAGGCGGTCCAGTCGGTCAGCAGGTTGGTGAACTTGTCCAGGCCGAACAGGATCGGGGCGACGACGAACCCGGTCCGCAGGATCAGGTAGGCCTGGTAGGCGGGGTCCTCGCGGACGGCAGGGCGGTGGGGACCGGTGGTGGTGGCCATGCTGCCTCCTCTCTATCGGAAACGTATCCTTGTTATAGAGATGGCGGAGGCTGGTTGTCAAGAAGTCTTTGTTTTAGAATGGAGCCATGAGCTACAACCACACCGATCAGCAGCTCGCCGGCCTCGCGGGCCTTGGTGACCCGCTCCGCCGGGCCCTCTACCGCTATGTGGCCGAGCGCGGCGAGCCCGTGAGCCGCGACGACGCCGCCCTGGCGGTCGGCATCAGCCGCCCGCTGGCCGCCTACCACCTCGACCGGCTCGTCGACGACGGCCTGCTCGAGCCCCGCTACCGGCGGCGCGGCGGCCGCCAGGGGCCGGGCGCCGGCCGGCCGGCCAAGCACTATGTCCGGGCCGCCTCCCAGATCGAGCTCAGCCTGCCCCACCGCGACTACGCCACCCTGGCCGAACTGCTGGCCAGCGCCATCGAGGCCGACCCCTCGGCCGCGGCCAAGGCCGCACTCGCCCGCGCCGCCGGCGCCCTCGGCGCCGAGGTCGGTGCCGAGGCGGCCGTCCACACCACCGCCGATGGCGACCCGAACCAGGTCCTGGCGGGGATCCGCGAGGCGCTGGCCGCCCGCGGCTACGAGCCCTACGACGAGCCCGACGGCACCATCCGGCTCCGCAACTGTCCCTTTGACCGCGTCGCCGCCCACCACCGCGAGCTGGTCTGCGACGCCAACCACGCCATGCTCCAAGCCCTCACCGACCAGGTTGGGGGCGACCAGCCGGTCCGGACGGTGCTGGACCCCCAGCCCGGACGCTGCTGCGTGGCGTTACGCCGCGTGAGCTGACTAGAAGTCGCCCTCCCGGACATACGGGTGGCTCCAGAGAATGACCTGGAGCAGGACGGCCTTGACCCAGGCCTGGTGCATGGCCTCGACCTCGTCAGGGTCGGCGCCGGCCCTGGCCAGGAACGGCTTGAGGGTGGTGGTGATGGGCACCGTCAGGGCGAGCACATAGCGCAGGGGGATGTGGTCGGCGGCGTCGGCCCCATCGGTCCGGTTCTTACCCCTGCGGTGGTGGCGCAGCGCGATCTCGTGCTGGTAGTCGAGCCAGGGCTGGTCGAAGCTGGCCTGGGCGGTGTCCAGGATCCAGCGGCCGAACCGGCGCCGCACGGCGGCCAGATACTGCTCGTCGGGCTGGCCCTGGGCGTTGCTGAAGGCGGCCAGCAGGTGCGGGTTGTCGCCGACGAAGCCGTACCAGACGTCGAGGATCTCCTCGACCTGAGGGGCGAGGAACTCGCCGGAGCGGCGCAGCGCGGCCAGGTCGTCCTCGCCGAGCAGCAACGTCGCCTTGAGCCGCTCAAGCTCCTGGAGGCTGACCGGGGAGCGGGGCACGGCGCCGGTCCCGTAGGTGTAGCCGGGGATGTCGGTCTGGCTCATGAGGCCTCCTCGCGGAAGACGTGCCAGGTGTGTTCGGCCTGCTCTGCCGGGGCGGGGGCGTGGTCGGGGCAGTCCAGGCGCAGCTCGCCATCGCCGAAGGGGGCGTCGACGAACGCGCAGTGGTGGGGCAGCGCCCGGCCTCGATGGCGGAAGGGCTCGAAGAAGCTGCAGGACACGCACATGCGGGCCACCGGGATCCGGCCCCTGGTCTGCAGGGTGCGGATCATGGTCACCAGTCCGCGCAGGAAGGCGGCCTGCTCGGCGGCCGAGAGCTCGCCGACCGCCTCCAGCAGGAAGTCGGGCCAGGCGGCGGCCGCGGCCGCCTCCCGGGTCCCGGCCGGGGTCAATCGGACCACCACGGCCCGGCCGTCGCCGGCCAGCGGCGCCTTTGTGACCAGGCCCTTGCGCTGCAGGGCGCTCACGCTGTCAGAGGTGGTGGCGGCGGTGACGCCGAGCTGGTTGGCCAGCTCTCCCAGCCGCAGACCGCCCGGGTTCGCGCGGAGCAGGGCGAGCACCTGGCCCTGGGTCGGGGTCAGGCCGCGGCCGCCCGCCTCGGTCCAGGCCTGCTGCTTGAGGGCCAGGCCGACCTTGGCCAGCCCGGTCGTCACCCGCCTGGCCAGCGGCTCGTCCGGCGGCAGAGAGTCATTGGTGGACATCCTGAGACTCTATAGGACTCCTAACGACTTGTCGATGTGCCAGCACCAGAGCTCGGACCTACGGCGAGATGGCGGCCGAGGTGCTGGACGAGGTCCTCGCCCGGCGGGCCGTCCCGGGCCGTCCCGCCGACCTGGAAGACGAGGCCACCGTCGGCATCGTCTACGCCCTGCTGACCTACATCCTGGAGTTCGTGGCCCTGGAGATCCCCCGGGCCGGCACCAGCATCTTCATGGCCGGCCTCCAGCGGTCACGGGCGGAGCGGTAGCGACTGCTGGAACCGGAACAGGTTCGACGGGTCGTACCGTGCCTTGACCCGGACCAGCCGGTGGTAGTTCGGCCCGTAGTAGGCCGCGGCCCAGTCCTCCAGGTCGGAATCGGCGAAGTTCTGGAACACCCGACCGGAGCCCCAGGGATGCACCGACGCCCACGACCGGGTGGCCGCCCGGCGGGCCGCCGCCTGGCTCGCCGGCGGCCACCACCACGGCGTGCTTGAGCTGGAAGAGCTGGTCGCGGTGGACGAAGGCGGTGGCGTCGGCCGGCCGGCGGTTGTACGCCCCGCCCCACGGCATGAAGTCCAGCTCGCGGGACTCCCCGGCGGTCCGTCCCTCTCCAAAGGCCTCCAGCAACGACCCGACGGCCTCGGCCGGGAGAGGGCGGGCGAAGAACTCCGACCTGGCGTAGAGGCACGGCGCCGCGGGCGGCTGGAAGACCGGCGACCCGGCGGGCTCCTCGGCGGTGTCGCCCAGCTCCGCCCACCACCTCCGGGTCCGCGGCCAGGCCATGGGCGTCAGGACGGCCGCGGTGGGGTCCGAACCCACGCGGCCGGCCAGCCCCTCGACCAGCTCGGCGGCATCGGACCGGGACCCATGGAACGCGCCGTAGACGTCCACGGCCGGGGGCCGGTCGGGGTCGTCGCCGGCGGTGACCTTCAGGCTCGCGGCCAGCTCGTCGGGGCCGGCCGGCGCCCACCCCTGCCAGGCCTGGATGACGGCCGCGGCTCGCGCATACGGCCAGGCGAGATGCACGTTGGTGGTGACCGGGGGCGGAGGCACGGCCCGCAGGACGAGCGTCGTCACGACCCCGAAGTTGCCGGCGCCGGCACCGCGGAGCGCCCAGAACAGGTCCGGCTCGTGGTGGTCGTCGCACTGGAGGACGCGGCCGTCGGCGAGCACGACCTCGGCCCCGACGAGGTGGTCGGAGGTCACCCCGTACTTCCGCCCGAGGATCCCGAGGCCGCCTCCCAGGGTCAGCCCCGCCACGCCCACCGGCGGGCAGGTGCCGCCGGGGATCGTGAGGTCGTGCGCCTGCAGGGCCTCGTACACCTCGCCCAGGCGGGCGCCGCCGCCGACCGTGGACTGGCCGCCGGCGACCGCCACGGACCGCATCGGCGTGACGTCGACGAGCACGCCCCGGGTCGAGGAGTGAGCGGCGAAGCTGTGCCCTCCGGCGCGGGTCGCGAGCTCCAGACCGTGCCGGCGGGCGAACCCGATCGCCTCGGCGACGTCCTGGCGGCTCGCGCAGGACACGATGGCCGTGGGCCGGATGTCACCGAACCGGGCGTTGAAGGCCGGGCGCGACGCCTCGTAGGCGGGCGAGCCGGGGAGCGCGACGTCCCCGTCGATGCCGCGCCGAAGCGACTCCCAGCCGGGCAGGTCAGATCTCACTCGGTTGCCTTGCTCACTCAGGGCGCTGGGGGTTCTTCCTGTCGTTCTCATTCTGAGACAACCAGCCGCGGTGGCGGATCAGGAGACGGCGACATGCTCGCGCCCGCGCCTGGGCGCTGCTGCTGTGGCGTGACCGGCGCCGCGTGGCGCTCGGTACCCGGTAGCCGCCACCACGGAACTCCAGGCGGCCGGGGGCACAGATGGCCGCTGGCCTCGACGACAGGCCGGCACGGCGGCGCGAACCTTGGAGGCGTCAAGGAGCTCACGGCCTACAGGAAGGAGGCCTCCGATGAGCAGCCGAGACGTTGGGGTTCTGGCCCTCGGACGGTTCCTGGCGGTGGAGCGGTACCGCCAGTCGGACCAGCCGTCGGCCCACCCCGTGCGCAGCCCCCGCCCGGACCGGACCGGCGGTGACGCCGGCACGCCCGATTCGCGGCGCGGGTCCTGAGGCAGCACAAGGGCCAGGACCATGCGGAACCTGCCCATCGGATACCTGGCCACGGTGGCTCTGGCCGCCTGGGTGCGGTCACGCGAGACGGCCGGCCACCCTCCCCCCGGACCATGAGATTCCAGCTAGCGGGTATGCGCCCCGCCACCTCGCCCTGCGATCCTCAGGTCATGTTGCGCTGCCTGATCGTCGACGACAGCCCCCGGTTCCTGGACGCGGCCCGGGGGCTCCTGGAACGCCAGGACATCAGCGTCGTCGGCGTGGCCTCCAACAGCGCCGAGGCGCTCCAGCGCACCGGGGAGCTGCGGCCGGACGTCACTCTGCTCGACATCGACCTGGGCTCCGAGAGCGGCCTGGAGCTGGCCCGGCGCCTCCACGACCAGGACGGCCCGGCCCCGGTGATCCTGATCTCGACCCACGCCGAGCAGGACTACGCGGAGCTGATCGCGGCCAGCCCGGCCGTCGGGTTCCTGCCCAAGACGGCGCTGTCGGGCGACGCCATCCGTAAGCTGCTGGCCGGCCGTTCCTGACCAGGCGGCAATTGCAGCCAGCAGGAAGCCGAGACTCCGGTTGACCGCGATGCCGTGCCCGGGCCCGGTGGCGATCCTGGCCGAGAACCTGCCCCAGCGAGAGATGGAGGGGCGATGGGCGACACGGCCTGCCGGATCCCCGGCCCGCGAGCATGGCGTCGGGGCCTGCTCGTAGCCCTGGCGGCGGTGCTGCTGGCGGCCTGCGGCGGCGCCAGCGCCGCCACCACCAGCGGCGGGACACCGACGCTGAACTGGTACATCTTCCACGAGCCGTCGGGCAGCTTCGCCGCCGCCGCGGCGAGCTGCTCGGCCGCCTCCGGCGGCGAGTACACCATCCAGATCCGGGAGCTCCCGGCGGCCGCCGACGGCCAGCGCGAGCAGCTGGTCCGGCGCAGCGCGGCCAAGGACAGCTCCCTGGACATCCTCGGCCTGGACGTGGTCTGGGAGGCCGAGTTCGCCGAGGCCGGCTGGATCCAGCCCTGGACCGGCGCCCGCCGCCAGCAGGTCGAGCGGGACGCCGTCAAGGCCGCCCTGGACACCGCCACCTGGAAGGGCCAGCTGGTGGCGGCCCCGTTCAACAGCAACACCCAGCTGCTCTGGTACCGCAAGGACCTGGTGCCCCACCCGCCGAGGACCTGGGCCGAGATGCTCAGCCAGGCCGAGGCCCTGGCCCGCCAGGGCAAGCCCCATGACATCGAGCTCCAGGGCGCCTCCTATGAGGGCTACACCGTCTGGATCAACGCGATGATCGCCTCGGCCGGCGGCCGCGTCCTCTCCGAGAACGGCCAGCAGGTGGTCCTGGGACGGGCGGCCGCCAAGGGGATCTCGCTCATCGGCCAGCTCGCCCGCTCGCCGGCGGCCGACCCGTCGCTGGGCGTGCAGATGGAGGACCAGAACCGGCTCGCCTTCGAGACCGGCAAGGCCGCCTTCGAGGTCAACTACCCCTTCGTCTACCCGTCCGCCCAGCAGAACGCCCCCGCCATCGCCCGGCAGATGGGCTGGGCCGAGTACCCGCGGGTCGACGCCAACCTGCCCTCGCGGCCGCCGGTCGGCGGCATCGACCTGGCCGTCAGCGCCTTCAGCCGCCACCAGCAGCAGGCCTTTGACGCCATCACCTGCCTGCGCAACCCGGCCAACCAGCTCCGCAACGCGGTCAAGGGCGGCCTGCCACCGACCCTGGCCAGCCTCTACAAGGACCCGCGCCTCATCAACGGCGGCTACCCGTTCGCGGCCGAGATCCTCGACTCCCTGCAGCGCGGCGGCGTCCGCCCCAAGACCCCGGCCTACCAGTCGGTCTCCATCGCCATGTCCACCACCCTGTACCCGCCGTCAGTGGCCGGCCCGGGCAAGCTCGCCCAGCTCCGCGGTCAGCTGCAGGACGCCATCGACTCCAAGGGGCTGATCCCATGACCGTCCAATCCGGCGCCACCGGTGTCGCCCAGGCGCCGCCGCAGGCCCAGCCACGGCACCGGCGGGTCGCCTCGCTGTCGGAGGGCGCCCGGGCCGAGCGCCGGCTCGGCTGGCTGCTGTGCGCCCCGGCGGTGATCGTGATGCTGGCCGTCACCGCCTACCCGATCGGCTACGCCATCTGGCTGTCGCTGCAACGCTACGACCTGCGCTTCCCGGCCGAGCGGCGGTTCGTCGGGCTGGCCAACTACGCCACCGTGCTCAGCGACCGGCTGTGGTGGACGGCGTTCGGGGTCACCCTGTTCATCACCGTCGTCTCGGTCGCCGTCGAGCTGGTCCTCGGCATGGGCCTGGCCATGGTCATGCGGTGGGCGCTGGTCGGCCGGGGCGCGGTCCGCACCGCGATCCTCGTCCCCTACGGGATCGTCACCGTGGTCGCCGCCTACAGCTGGCAGTACGCCTGGACGCCGGGCACCGGCTACCTGGCCAACCTGCTCCCCTCGGGCAGCGCCCCGCTGACCGAGCAGTGGCCGGCGATCTTCATCATCATCACCGCCGAGA
>Ga0081538_10001101_pt1 | contig 28619 bp, 28 predicted proteins | sample TabmetS5T2R1_FD_71022 | JGI IMG/M metagenome (GOLD analysis project Ga0081538, IMG submission 71022) | Tabebuia heterophylla rhizosphere microbial communities from the University of Puerto Rico - S5T2R1 | ecosystem: Host-associated > Plants > Roots > Rhizosphere ...
GGAGGGTCCAGCCGTCCCCGCCCTCGAGGGCGTGGGTGGCGCCGGTCGACAGGAACGGCTCGATGGCGAGCACGAGCCCCTCCCACAGCACCGTGTCGTCAATGGGGTCCTCGACGCTGGGCACTTGCGGCGGCTCGTGGAGGTGCCCCCCGACGCCGTGCCCGCACAGGTTGGCGATCACCCGCAGGCCGTGGCGGCGCGCCCGGTGCTGTACGGCCCGGCCGATGTGGCGCAGCGGTCGCCCCGCCCGCGCCGCGGCCGTGGCGTCGCGCTGGGCGAGCCGCGTGGCGTCGAGGAGCCGGCGGGCGACCTGTGAAGCCCGACCCACGGCGGCGCTCGCCCCGGTGTCGGCCCAGTACCCGTCGAGCTCGGCCGAGACGTCGACGTTGACCAGGTCGCCCTCGCGCAGCCGGCGCCACGGCGAGGGTATGCCGTGGGCCGCCTCGTCGTTGACGCTGATGCAGGTCGAGGCCGGGAAGCCGACGGCGAGCTGGGGCGCGGAGCGGGCGCCGTGGGCCCGCAGGACGTCGCGGCCGACGGCGTCAAGCTCGCTGGTGGCGACGCCCGGCGCCACCGCCGACAGCATGGCGTCACGGGCCTCGGCCACTGCCCGTCCGGCCCGCCGCAGGCCCTCGAGGTCGTCGTCGCCGTCGATGGTCATGGCCACGACGCTAGCGAGGGCGGCCGAAGCTCACCCGAGGCGATGGGTTCCGCCCCCGCCGAGGCCCGCCACCGGCCTCGCCCGAGCCTCACCGCGGGTCCGCCGGGGCCTCACCCCGCGGCAATTGGGTTCCCCTCCGCCCAGCATCAGGTCATGGTTCGAGTCCTGTCGGGGGCCCACCCGAGGCAATAGGTTCGGGCCCGCCGAGCATGAGGCCATGGGTTCCGGAGGCGGAACTCATTGCTTCTACCTGCCCGACCCGGAACTCATTGCCTCGGGATCATCCTGCCAGCGGCGGACCTCGACCGGCCGGCGGGCCCGGAACTCATTGCCTCGGGATCACCCTCGCAGCGGCGCGCCTCGACCGGCCGGCGGGCCCGGCACTCATTGCCTCGGGGTCACCCTCGCAGCGGCGCGCCTCGACCGGCGGCCTCGGCCAGCCAACCCGGAACTCATTGCCTCGGGATCACGCTGCCACCGGCGGCACAATGGGACCCGATGACCGCACAACTGCTCGCCGGAGCCCCCGTCGCCGAGGCGGTGCTGGCCGACGTCACCAAGCGGGTCGAGGCCCTCGCCGACCGGGGCAAGACGGTGGGGCTGGGCACCATCCTGGTGGGCGACGACGCCGCGTCGGCCGGCTACGTCCGCAAGAAGCACGAGACGTCCGAGCAGGTCGGCGTGGCCAGCCACCACATCGAGGTCCCCGGCGACGGCACCCAGGCCGACCTCGTGGCGGCGGTCGGGCGGTTCAACGCCGACCCGGCGGTCGACGCCTACCTGATCCAGCACCCGGTGCCACCGCAGTTCGACTTCAACGCCGCCGTCACCGCGATGGACCCGGCCAAGGACGGCGACGGACTCCATCCCGTCAACCTCGGCAAGCTCGTGCTGCAGGAGGACGGGCCCGTGGCGGCCACGCCGGCCGGCATCCGCGAGATGTTCGTGCACTACGGCATCGACATCGCCGGCAAGCACGTGGTCGTGTGCGGGCGCGGTCCGACTCTCGGCCGCCCCCTGGCGCTGCTGCTCACCCTGAAGCAGCCGGGCGCCAACGCGGCCGTGACCGTCGTTCACAGCGGGGTGCCCGACCTCGCCGACTACACCCGCCGGGCCGACATCGTGGTGGCGGCCGTCGGCGTGCCGTCGTTCGTGATGCCCGACATGGTCCGACCGGGCGCGGTGGTCGTTAGCGGCGGCATCAGCTGGGAGGGGCGCAGGCTGCTGCCCGACGTCGACGAGTCCGTGGGCGAGGTGGCGTCGTGGATCACCCCGCGGCTGGGCGGCGTCGGTCCCACCACCGTCGCCATGCTCCTGCGCAACACCGTCGAGGCGGCGGAACGGACCCTCGAGGCTGCGCCGTAGATGCGCGGCCGGGGGCGGAGAGGGGGAGGCACGCCCGCGCCGCCACCGGGTAGGCTCTCCCGGACCCGGGCCGACATGGGTGGTGCTGTTGCATCCGGCCCGGTGCAGCGAGGCAACGAACATCCGATGCATCCGGGGAGTTGACCCATGGCTTCCGCGCGACAGGACCGCCATTCCGCCACCAGGATCGTCGAACTGCTGGCGGCGGGCCCCACGCTCAGCTTCGAGTTCTTCCCGCCCAGGAACGACGAGGCCGAGCGCCAGCTCGAGAAGACCATCCACGAGCTGGCGCCGCTGCGGCCGTCGTTCGTGTCCGTGACCTACGGCGCGGGGGGATCGACCCGCGACCGCACCCGCGACATCGTGATGCAGGTGAACCGGGAGCAGGTGTTCCCGGCCATGGCCCACCTCACCTGTGTCGGCCACTCCCGTGACCAGGTCGTGGCGCTGCTGGACGAATACGAGGCCGCTGGGGTCTGCAACATCCTGGCGCTCGCCGGTGATCCACCCGCCGACGGCAGCGACCCCGGCGGCAACTTCACCTACGCGCTCGAACTGGTCGAGCTGGTCCGGAACCATCCCGGCGACTTCTCGGTCGGCGTCGCCGCTCACCCCGAGCTGCACCCCCGCTCCGAGGGCGACCGGGCCCGGGACCGGCAACACCTGGCCATCAAGCTGGCGGCCGCCGACTTCGGGATCACGCAGTTCTTCTTCGAGCTCGACGACTACTGGCGCATGATCGACGAGCTGGCGGAGCTCGGGTGCACCACGCCGGTCCTGCCGGGCGTGATGCCGCCGGGGGTCGCACCGTTGAGCGGGCTGGTGCGCATGGCCACCATGAACGGCTCCGTGGTCCCCGCGGCGCTGATCGCCCGCCTCGAGGAGGCCGGCGACGAGATCGAGGCGCGTCGTGACATCGCGGTCGACGTCGCCACCGACCTGTGCCGGCGCCTGCTCGACGCCGGCGCGCCGGGGCTGCACCTGTACGCGCTGAACCGGTCGGAGGCCGTGCTCCGCATCGTCGACAACCTGGGGTTGGCGCCGACCCGCTGAGTGGACCCCCTCCGCTTGATTGTCACACCGGCTTCCTAAGGTGTCGGCCATGAGCGAGCGTCCGTCGAGGGTGACGGGGGAACAAGGCGAGGGCGAGCCCGGCCCGGGCCGTCGGAGCGGACAGGCAGCGCGTCGGAGCCCGAGCGCCCCGCTGCGAAGCCGGAGGAGCGGGGACTAGTGGCAGCGAGGGGGGTGGGGGCGGCGGCACCGCGCACCGGGCGCAAGAGGTCCCCGACGGCGACCTCGTCGTTCGGCGTGGGCCGACGCGAGAACCACGACTCGGCTGCGTTCTACGCCCGCTTCGCGGCGCCGGTGCTGTCCGACGATGCCGTCGTCAACCCGGCCGGCGTCGTCGACCAGATCTACGTCGGCGACAGCCGCTCCATGGACCGGGTGCAGCCGGCGTCCGTGGCCCTGGTGGTGACCTCGCCGCCCTACTTCGCCGGCAAGCAGTACGAGGAGGAGCTAGGAAAGGAGGGCATCCCGGCCTCGTACGCCGAGTACCTCGCTCTGCTGGAGGGCGTGTTCGCCGAGTGCGTTCACAAGCTCGAGCCCGGCGGGCGCATCGCCGTCAACGTGGCCAACCTCGGGCGCAAGCCCTACCGCTCGCTCTCGGCCGATGTCATCGGCATCCTGCAGGACCGGCTGGGGCTGCTGCTGCGGGGCGAGATCATCTGGCGCAAGGCCCGGGGCGCGGGCGGAAACTGTGCGTGGGGGTCGTTCCGGAGTCCCGCGAACCCGGTGTTGCGTGACCTCACCGAGCGGGTGGTGGTGGCGTCGAAGGGACGGTTCGACCGGGCGATCGACCGGTCGCAGCGCGCCGCGGCCGGCCTGCCGCACGAGGCCACACCCTCCGCCGACGAGTTCATGGAGGCCACGCTCGACGTCTGGGAGCTGGCCCCGGAGAGCGCCCGCCGGGTCGGCCACCCGGCACCCTTCCCGGTCGAGCTCCCCCAGCGGCTCATCGAGCTCTACACCTGGCGCGGCGACGTCGTGCTCGATCCCTTCATGGGCGTGGGCTCGGCGGCGGTGGCGGCGGTGCGCACCGGGCGCCACTACCTGGGCTACGACACCGACGAGGCCTACGTCGAAGTGGCACGGCGGCGGGCGTCCGACGAGCTCGAGCGGGTGCTCGCCGGTGGCGGTCCGCCCGAGCCGGCGGGCGACAGGGCGGTGGCGGTCGCCGCGTCGCTGCTTCACGGCGCCGGATTCGTGGTCGACGAGCGGGTCCGCAGGAAGGTGGGCGGGGTCGATGTGGCCTTGCTGGCCACTGACCGCGCCGGTGGGGAGTGGCTGGTCGACGTCGTCGGCGGGTTCACGGTCGGTCGCCCCGGGTTGCGTCACGGCGACGTGCTCGAGCGCACGCTGGGCCGGGCGGTGCGTCTCTCCGGGTTCGGGGGGCGGCCCCTCCTGCTGATGGCCACCGACATGCCCGACCGGCGATCGGCGGGCGCGGCGGCGCTGGCCGAGGCCCGGGGGCGTGCGTTCGTCGACGTGCTGCCGATCGAGGAGGCCGAGGTGGCCGCCGAGCGCCTGGCGCAGTACGCACGGGCCGCTCCGCCGCCACAGCCGGTCGGCGAGCTGCTGTGCCCGGCCGAGCGTCGACTCCGCTGATGATCGGCGCCACGACGACGAGCCGGTCGAGGCAACGACCGACCGGCGGAATCGATCTCACCGAGGCTTGAGCGGTCGCCCGTGCCCGCCGATCGCACCGAGATCACCGAGATCGTCACCGGGCTGGCCACCTTCGGCACCGGCGACCTGGGGGCGGCGTTGGCCGATCCCCCGGCGTCCTTCGGGGGCGTGGGGCCCGCCCGCTGGGATCGCCTCCGGGCGCTGCACGAACAGGGCCGTCACCGGGCGGAGTTCGCGGCGGCGTGGGCCAATGGCCGGGCGTTCCTCGATGCCCGCGCCGGCCTTCGCGGCCGGCCGCCCGAGGTTGTCGAGTGGAAGGGTCCGCACCGCCCGCCCGGGGTCGACCCGGTGCCCGCCGACCTGCGGATCGACCACGTCTACCTGGTGAGCTGCAAGTACAACTCCCGCATCACCCTCAACGCCGCGCCGCGACTCGTCTTCGGCGGGTCCAACGGCGCCGCTCCCGACGCCCGCGCCGACTGGTTCGCCGAGCTTGCGCCGCGGGAGGCGCAGGCGCTGTACGAGATCGTGCGGTTCGAGACCGGGATGGTCGGGTCGCTGCCCGACCGGGTGACCGACCTGTCACCCGCCGGTCGCCGCGACCTGGCGCGCGCCCTCGGGCGGGGCGCTTGGACGTCGCCGGCGGCGGCCGAGGCGTACGCAGCCCTGTCGGCCGTCGTGGCCGACGGGTCGGCCAGGCGCTGGCGCGATCGGCTGCGGACTCACGGGGCGCGCGAGGCCACGCTGTGGCGCTTCCTCCGGGTGGCGGCGGCGACCTACTTCGTGCTCGGGTCCGACGGGAACCGGATGGTGCGGGTCCGGGTCGGGAGCCCCTGGGACTGGCGGCTGGCGTTCCGCCTGCGCCGCTTCGACGTCGAGCCCGTCGCCGCACGCCAGCCCCTGGTGCGGTGGACGGCAACGATCGACGACCGCGAGGCCGGATGTCCCCGCAGCGTCACCGGCCACGTCGAGGTCCGCTGGAGCCACGGCCGGTTCGCCCAACCCCCGGAGGCCAAGGTCTACCTCGACACGCCGCCCCACCTGGTCGCGGGCTACTGGCCGCTCGCGTGAGTCGCCTGAGTCGCCGATGACCGGCGGTCGCCGCCGGCTTCCTGGCGCAGACCTGGTTGCCGAGGCTTGCCGGGCAACCAATGCGGCGCCCGGAACGGCAGGCTCCGCGGCGGCTAGGTGAGGCTCATGGCCTTGTTGAGGTTGGTGTCGAGCGCGTCGAGGAACTCGTCGGTGGTGAGCCACGGCGTGTCGCCACCCACGAACAGGGCCAGGTCCTTGGTCATCTGACCGCTCTCGACGGTCTTCACGCACACGTCCTCCAGCGTGGTGGCGAACCGTGCGACCTCGGGCGTCTGGTCGAGCTTGGCCCGGAAGTTGAGGCCCCGGGTCCACGCGAAGATCGACGCGATGGGGTTGGTCGAGGTCTTCTCGCCCTTCTGCCACTGCCGGTAGTGCCGGGTGACCGTGCCGTGCGCCGCCTCGGCCTCGCAGGTCTTGCCGTCGGGCGTCAGCAGCACGGACGTCATGAGCCCGAGCGAGCCGAACCCCTGCGCCACCACGTCGGACTGCACGTCGCCGTCGTAGTTCTTGCACGCCCACACGTAGCCGCCCTCCCACTTCATGACTTGGGCGACCATGTCGTCGATGAGGCGGTGCTCGTAGGTCAGGCCGGCGGCGTCGAACTCGCCCTTGAACTCCTCGTCGAACACCTCCTGGAACAGGTCCTTGAACCGGCCGTCGTAGGCCTTGAGGATGGTGTTCTTGGTGGACAGGTAGACGGGGTACTGGCGCTCGAGGCCGTAGCGGAACGACGCCCGGGCGAAGTCCCGGATCGAGTCGTCGAAGTTGTACATGCCCAGCGCGATTCCGCCGCCCGGGTACTCGGCGACCTTGTACTCCATCGGCTCGCCCCCGTCCGCCGGGGTGTAGCTGATGGTCAGGGACCCCGGTCCGGGCACGACGAAGTCGGTGGCCTTGTACTGGTCGCCGTGGGCGTGACGGCCGATGACGATCGGCTTCGTCCAGCCCGGCACGAGCCTGGGCACGTTGGAGCAGATGATCGGCTCCCGGAACACGACGCCGCCCAGGATGTTGCGGATGGTGCCGTTGGGGGAGCGCCACATCTTCTTCAGCCCGAACTCCTCGACGCGGGCCTCGTCGGGCGTGATGGTGGCGCACTTCACGCCCACGCCGTGCTGCTTGATCGCGTTGGCGGCGTCGACGGTGATCTGGTCGTCGGTCTCGTCGCGCCTCTGGATCGAGAGGTCGTAGTAGAGCAGTTCGACGTCGAGGTAGGGGAGGATCAGCTTGTCCTTGATGAACTGCCAGATGACCCGTGTCATCTCGTCCCCGTCGATCTCCACCACGGGGTTGGCGACCTTGATCTTGGCCATGCGCGATCTTCTCCGGTGAGGAACTTGTATCGAACTTGTACAGCTTAGGGGGATCCCCGTCTCGGGCGGGCACTCACGTTACGGTTTCGACGTCGCCGATCTGGAACGACGGTGCTCAGGGCCTACCCACCAGCCAGGGAGCGGCCGTGGCTTCGAAAGCGGGAGGAATCGCCGTCCTGGTGCTGTTCGGCCTCGCCGCCCTCGGGTCTACCGACTCCGGTTGCGACATCGGCAACGGTGACGACAGCGAGATCGACTTCGACGACGCGCCGACGTGCGACGGCGTGGTCGTCGTGGAGACGGCGTCGGGGAACGCTCAGGTGCCGGGGGACACCTCGCTGCTCGGATCCGACGACTCCGCCAACTGCGTCATGCGGGAGGGGAGCGGCGACGACGAGGCCATACTCGTGCTGCAGAGTGCGCTGGTCCGATGTAACGGGCAGAGCGTCGGTGTCGATGGCAACTTCGGGTCCGAAACCACCCAGGCGCTGATGAACGTCCAACAGCAGCATGGCGTCACCGCCGACGGCGCGTACGGGCCGACCACACTCGAGGTCATGGGCTGGCCGAGCACGGGATCCGGCGGCTGTGTGTCCGGCGCATCGGCCGGCTCGAACGTCGTCGACCAGTCGTCCTGACGCGCCGACTCCGCCGCCGGCAGGCCTTGCGGCCGACACCCGCCGGCGAAACCATGCGCCCGTGCCCTGGGTGCCGATCGACGACCCCCGTGACCCCCGGATCGCATCCTTCGTGGGCCTGCGCGATCGCGAGCTGGCCCGCCGGGTTGCACCGGGCGGGCCTGGGGTGTTCATCGCCGAGGGCGACGTCGTGGCGGAGCGCGCCGTCCGCGCCGGCTACGAGCTGCTGGCCGTGCTGGTCGACGCCTCCCGCCACGATCCGCTGCCTCCCGGCATGGATGCCGGCGTGCCCGTCTACGCCGCCGCCCCGGCGGTGCTGCAGCGCATCACGGGGCTCGGCGTCCACCGCGGCCTGCTCGCGTGCTTCGTGCGGCGCCCGCCGCCGCCCGCGGCCGAGGTGCTCGACGCCGCCCGGCGGGTGGTGGTGCTGGAGCGGGTGAGCAACCCCACGAACCTGGGTGTGATCCTGCGCTCGGCCGCTGGCCTGGGCATGGACGCCGTGCTGCTCGATCCCACCTGCAGCGACCCGCTCTACCGCCGCACCGCGCGGGTGGCGATGGGCGAGGGCTACGGGTTCCCGTGGGCCTGGATCCCGCGCCTTCCGGGCGGCCTCGACGTGCTCCGGGCGCACGGCTTCCGCCTGATCGCCCTGACCCCCGACCACGGCGCGGTTCCCCTCGACGACCTGGCCCTCGACGGTGCCGACGATGGGGGTGTCGACCGACGCGACGAGCGGCTGGCGCTGCTGTTCGGAGCCGAGGGGCCAGGGCTGTCGCCCGGGACCCTGGCCGCCGCCGACGTCCGGGCCGGCATACCCATGCGCGGCGGCGTCGACTCGCTCAACGTGGGCGTGGCGGCGGGCATCGCCTTCTGGGTACTCGGACGGCCCGCCACCCGCGATAAGGCTGGCGCGAGAGGGAGGCGGGGCCGCGGGTGGCGCTGAGGATGCGGGGCCGCTGTCGGCGCCTGACGGCGCCGGCGGCGGTAGGCCCCGCACCGGAGGCGACAGGACCCCGCAGCCCCGCCGGAAGTCACCTTGACCGCTGGGTCAGGAGCGGCGCTAGCGTCGGGTCACGTCGCTCCACCTAGGAGGATCCGCCGTGCAGGTCCACGACAAGCTCTACATCGACGGCGCCTGGGTGCCGTCCATCGGTTCGGGCATGATCGACGTTCACGACTCGACCACGGGCGAGGTCATCGCCCAAGTGCCCGCGGGCACGGCCGAGGACGTGGACGCCGCGGTGAAGGCCGCCTGCGCCGCCTTCGAGTCCTGGTCGCAGACGACGCCCGAGGAACGGGCCAAGTACTGCACCCGCATCGCCGAGGGACTGGGCGGCCGCATGGACGAGATCGCCACCGTTGTCACCCGCGAGGCGGGGATGCCCAAGTGGCTCAGCCTGATGATCCAGGCCGGACTGCCGATCAACTCCTTCAACACCGCCGCGCAGCTGGCGGAGAACTACGAGTACGAGACCCGGCTGGGCAACAGCATCATCAGGCGCGAGCCAGTCGGCGTGGTGGGGGCCATCACGCCGTGGAACTACCCGCTGCACCAGGTCGCCGCCAAGGTCGCCTACGCGATCGCGGCCGGCTGCACGGTGGTGCTCAAGCCCAGCGAGGTGGCGCCGCTCGACGCCACCATCCTGGCCGAGGTCATCCACGACGCCGGGCTGCCGGCCGGGGTGTTCAACCTGGTGATCGGCACCGGCCCGGTCGTCGGCGAGGCCATCGCCCGTCATCCTCGGATCGACATGGTGTCGTTCACCGGATCGACCCGCGCGGGCAAGCGGGTGGCGGAGCTCGCCGCGGAGTCCCTCAAGCGGGTGGCGCTGGAGCTGGGCGGCAAGTCGGCCAACGTGCTGCTCGACGACCTCGACGACGAAGCGTTCGAGAAGGCCGTCCGCGACGGCGTCTTCAAGTGCTACCTCAACCAGGGCCAGACCTGCACCGCGCTGACCCGCATGCTGGTCCCGGCGTCCCGGGTCGCCGACGCCGAGCGCATCGCCGCCGACGAGGTGGCGGCGAACTTCCAGCCATCGGACCCGTTCGCAGATGGCGCCCGGCTCGGCCCGCTGTCGAGCCAGGCCCAGGTCGAGCGGGTGACCGGCTACATCCAGAAGGGCATCGACGAGGGCGCCAAGCTGGTGACCGGCGGCCCGGAGCGGCCGGAGGGCTTCGAACAGGGGTACTACGTCCGGCCCACGGTGTTCTCCGAGGTCCGCAACGACATGACGATCGCTCAGGAGGAGATCTTCGGTCCGGTCCTGTCGATCATCGCCTACGAGGACGAGGAGCAGGCGGCGCGCATCGCCAACGACTCGGTCTACGGGCTGTCGGGTGGCGTGTGGGCGGCCGATGCCGAGCGGGCGCAGGCGTTCGCCCGCCGGATCCGCACCGGCCAGATCGAGGTGAACGGCGGCGCCTTCAACCCGAGCGCACCGTTCGGTGGCTACAAGAACAGCGGATACGGTCGCGAATACGGACAGCAAGGCTTCGAGGAGTTCCTCGAGATCAAGGCGATGCAGCTCTAGGCCTGCGGCGGACGCCCACCACCGGCAGGGAGCGCCCATCGGCGCTCCCTCGCCGCTTTTGTAGGAAGATGGGCGGTCAGCCCCGGAGGGTCTTCAAGGAGGGGTCTGGCCCCCCGGCCGCGGCGCATCGTAGGGTCGGCCCTCATGAAGGATCCCGTACGCGTCGCCGTCACCGGGGCGGCCGGCCAGATCGGCTACGCCCTGCTGTTCCGCATCGCCAGTGGCCAGATGTTGGGCGACGACCAACCGGTGATCCTCCAGTTGCTCGAGATCCCCCAGGCCTTCAGCGCGCTGGAGGGCGTGTGCATGGAGCTCGACGACTGCGCCTTCCCGCTGCTGGCGGACGTCGTGGGCACCGACGACGCCGGCCGCGCCTTCGAGGGCGCCAGCTATGCCCTCCTCGTCGGCGCCATGCCCCGCAAGGCGGGCATGGAGCGCGCCGACCTGCTTTCCGCCAACGGCGCCATCTTCACCACCCAGGGCAAGGCCATCGCCGACAACGCGGCCGATGACGTGCGGGTGCTGGTCGTCGGCAACCCCGCCAACACCAACGCGCTGATCGCCATGAGCAACGCCCCCACCGTCCCCCGCGAGCGCTTCTCCGCCATGACCCGGCTCGACCACAACCGGGCCAAGGCCCAGCTGGCCCGCAAGGCCGGTACCCAGGTCATCGACGTCGCCCGGATGACGATCTGGGGTAACCACTCGGCGACCCAGTACCCCGACGTGTTCCACGCCGAGATCGCCGGCAAGCCCGCGTTCGACGCCATCGGCGGTGACCGCGGCTGGCTCGAGCACGAGTTCATCCCCACGGTGCAGCAGCGGGGCGCGGCGGTGCTCGAGGCCCGCGGGCTGTCGTCCGCGGCGTCGGCTGCCAATGCGGCCATCGAGCACATGCGTGACTGGACGCTCGGCTCGCCGGCCGATGACTGGGTGTCGATGGCCGTGCCGTCCGATGGGAGCTACGGCGTGCCCGAGGGCCTGGTCTCCGGCTTCCCCTGCACCACCGCAGGCGGCGACCATCAGATCGTGCCGGGCCTCGACATCGACGACTTCAGCCGCGCGCGCATCAACGCCTCGGTGGCCGAGCTGGGCGCCGAGCGCGCCACCGTGGTCGAGCTCGGCCTGATCTGATCGTCCACGGCGGCCGGGGGCGCTGCGGCGGCGCCGCGGCGAGGCCGCCGGCCCGAGGCCGTTCCGGCGTTCGAATGGGCCGACGGCTTGCGGCGTTTCGGGACGCCGGTTCGGCGAGCAGCGTGCCCCGGCAGCGGCCGCCGCGTCCGGCTGATGGGCTACTTCAGGAACCGGCTAGTGGTGTTGTCCGCCAGCACCTTGCCGCCGGTCTGGCAGGTGGGGCAGTAGTTGACGGTGTAGCTGCGGTACTCGACGGCGCGCACGGTGTCGCCGCACACCGGGCAGGGCTCGCCGGTGCGGTGATGGACGGCGCCCGGGCGGTCCGCCGACGACGACATGTCATCACGGGTGCGCTCGTAGTCGAGCGACTCGTCGATGCACTCGCCCATTGCGGCGTGGAGGCGCTTGACCTCGTCGGGCGTCAGCTTGGCGGTGCTCGCGAACGGCGACAGTTGGGCCCGGTGGCAGATCTCGTTGGCCAGGCGCCGACCGATGCCCGCCAGGATCGCCTGGTCGCGCAGCCAGCCGTGGAGTCGCATCGAGTTGTCGGCCAGCAGGCGGGCCATCGTGCGCTCGTCGAGGAGGTTGGCCTCGGGTCCGAGCGTGTCGAGGGGCGGCTGGGTCAGGGGATCGCCGGTCACCACCCACACGCCCGCCTTGCGCTCGGTGCCCGCCTCCGTCAGCAGCAGCGCGCGCCCGTCGGCGAACCGCCATCGTCCCTGACCGTTCCGGGGGCGGGCGGCCTGCTTCTCGTCGACCCGCAGGCGTCCGCCCTGCATGAGGTGGACCACGAAGGTGCACGGCTCGAACCGCAGCAGTAGGTGCTTGCCGCGCCGCCCGACCGACTCGAGGCCGTGCCCCTGGGCCGACTCCGGGCCGGGCGTGGCGGTCTTCAGGACGGTGAACGCCAGGGCTGTGAACCGCTGGAGCACGGCGCCCTCGAACGCCTCGGTCAGGCGCTCGGCGTGGGCCTGGACTTCGGGCAGCTCGGGCACGGTCGCTGCATCCTACGTGGCTTGCGTCCGAGCGCGGACGCCGGCCAGGGCGTCGTCGATCGTCGACAACGCCTTCTGGTGGCGGATCAGCACGCCCAGGTCGCCGCCCACTCGCAGGCGACCCTCCACGAAGGCTCGCTGCGCCCCCAGCTCGCCGTCGGCGATCTGCGCGGCGGTTGCGTAGTCGGTGGTGAACCGCAGGTCGGGATCCACTGCCGGGCCATCGGCCAGGCCGACGTTCCCGTCGTCGATAGTGACGTGCCAACGGATCGTCCCCCGTGGCCCGCCGATGACGACGTACTCGACCGTGAGCCTGACGCCGGTGGTGGCGCCACGCAGGCTGGCATCGCCGGCGACGGCGAGCCGGGCGGTCTCCATCCACTCGGGGCTCAGGTACTGCACCGGGCGGAAGCTACCGCCCCACCTCCACGTTGCCGGCGTGGTCAAGAGCGCCACAATGTCCGGGCGCATCGCGGCAGACTCGGCGAGTGACCGAACGCATACCCGCCGGGTTGACCGCCGCCGACGAGTCCTATCACCCCCCGGGGGAGGGGGACTGGTGGGGCGAGTCGTGGTACTACGACTTCGCCACCGATGACGCCACGCTCGGCGGCTATGTGCGTCTGGGCCTCTATCCCAACCGGACGGTGGCCTGGTACTGGGCCTGCGTTGTGGGCGAGGGCCGGCGCCTCGTGACCGTGGTCGACCACGACGTGCGGCCACCCCGGCCGCCGTCGCTCGAGGTCCGCGCCGAGGGCCTGTGGGCCGACCACAACATCGAGACGCCGTTCGACCACATCTCGCTCGGCTGCGAGGCCTTCGCGCTGGGGCTGGACGACCCCGCGGCGATGTACCACCCCCACGGGCCGCCGGTCGGCGACCGCGTGGCGTTCGGGCTCGACCTCGAGTGGGAGACCGACGGCGCCGCCTACGTGTACCCGCCGGGCACCACCCGCTACGAGGTGCCGTGCCGGGTCCACGGCGAGGTGCTCGTGGCCGACGAGCGCATCGAGCTCGACGCCATCGGCGAGCGCGACCACTCGTGGGGCACGCGGGACTGGTGGACCCTCGGGTGGACATGGTCGGCCGGCTGGCTCGACGACGGCACCCGCTTCCACGGCACGACGGTCCGGCTGGGAGACGAGGTGCTGTCGTACCACCCCGGGTTCGTCCAGCCACCGGGCGGAGCGCTGACAGGCGTCGAGCACACCACGGCGACCTGGGTGCACGGAGACCACGGCTTCCCGACGTCGGCCACCGTCGGGTACGACGACCTTCAGCTCGAGGTCGAGCCGGTGGCGTTCGCCCCGGTCCTCCTCGAGGACGGCGCCGGCAGGGTGTCGCGCTTCCCGCGGGCGCTCTGCCGCTTCCGCGACGCCGCGACCGGGCGGACGGGGGCCGGCTGGGTCGAATGGAACCAGCCGCAGTAGTGACTCGTCGGTAGGTCGCCGCCGTCAGCAAGCCGGATCGACCTCAATGGCGACTTCGGCTCGACCCGTCCGTGAAGGAGGCGAGGCAGCGGGTCGCGCTGAGCATGCGGTAGGCCCCGCACTGGAGGCGACAGGACCCGCAGCTCCGCCGGGAGTAGCCTCTCCCAGATGCTCGGACGCGTGCTCGCCGCTGGGGGCCTGCTCGACCCGAAGAGTCTCATCGACGACGTCGGCCTCTGGGGCGTCTTCGCGATTGTCTTCGCCGAGTCGGGGATGCTCGTCGGGTTCTTCCTGCCGGGCGACTCGCTGCTGTTCACCGCCGGGTTCCTGGCGTCGGGGCCGTCGAGCGTCGACGAGGCGCTGCACCTGCCCCTCGGCTGGCTCCTCGTGGGCACGTTCATCGCCGCCGTGGCCGGCGACCAGGTGGGCTACGTCATCGGCCGGCGGGCCGGACCGGCGATCTTCAACCGCCCCGACTCGCGGTTCTTCAAGCAGGAGAACGTCGACAAGGCCCACGGGTTCTTCGAGCGCTACGGCGCCAAGACGATCGTGCTGGCCCGCTTCGTGCCCGTGGTGCGCACCTTCGCGCCGGTCGTCGCCGGCGTGTCGAACATGCAGTACCGGACGTTCGTGACGTTCAACGTGGTCGGCGGGCTGCTGTGGGCGATCGGGGTGACGCTGCTCGGCTACTTCCTGGGCCAGGTCGACTACATCGAGGAGAACCTCGAGCTGGCGATCCTCATCATCGTCGCCATCTCGGTCCTGCCGATCGCCCGTGAGCTCTGGCTGTCGCGGCGGCAGCGTCGCGCCGAGGCGCCGGTCCCGCAGCCGGAGGTCGACCGCACTGGCGCCTAGCAACCGGCGGCCATGAGATACGTCGTGACCGGATCGGCGGGCTTCGTCGGCGCCCACGTCTGCGAGGCGCTCCTCGAACGCGGCCACGAGGTCGATGGCCTCGACGCCTTCACCGACTACTACGACCCGTCGATCAAGCGGGCCAATGCCGCCCGGCTGGCCCGGCACGACGGCTTCCGGGGCCTGGAGCTCGACCTGGCCCGGGCCGACCTCGACGACGTCGTCGCCGGCGCCGACGCCGTCATCCACCTGGCTGCGCAACCGGGTGTCCGCCTGTCGTGGTCGGTGGGCTTCGCGGTCTACGTCGAGCGCAACATCTCGGCATCGCAGCGGCTGCTGGAGGCGGCGCGGCGGACGCGTGTGCCCCGCCTGGTGCTCGCGTCGTCGTCATCGGTGTACGGCAACGCGGCCGAGCAGCCGATCGCTGAGGACGCGCCCACCCGGCCCTTCAGCCCCTACGGGGTGACGAAGCTGGCGATGGAGCACCTGGCGTCCGCATACGGCGCCAACTGGGGACTCTCCACGGTCGTGCTGCGCTACTTCACGCTCTACGGCCCGGGGCAGCGCCCGGACATGGCCCTCCACCGGTTCATCGCCGCAGTGGCCGCCGGCCGGCCCGTCCCCGTGTACGGCGACGGCGACCAGGTCCGCGACTTCACGTACGTCACCGACGCTGCGGCCGCCACCCTCGCCGCAGTGGAGGCCGACGTCGCCCCGGCGTCGGTGTTCAACGTGGCCGGCGGGTCACCGACCACGGTCAACGACCTGTTGGACCTCGTGGCGGAGCACGTCGGCCGCCCGCTGTTCACCCGGCACCTACTGGAGCAGGCCGGCGACGTCCGCGCCACCCATGGTGCCGTCGACCGTGCCCGTGCGGTGCTCGGATGGCAGCCGGAGGTGACCTTGGGCGACGGGGTCAAGCTCCAGGTGGTGCACCAGCTCGGCGGCGGGTGACGGTCAGCGAGCCCGGAACCACTCGACCGTGCGCGCTAGGCCCACGTCGAGCGGCGTCGACGGCCCCCATCCGATCAGCTCCCGGGCGGGCGCGACATCGGCGACGCGCGGGCGCTCGCCCGGCCGGTCGGGGGGCGGCCCGAACACCGGCCGGACGTCGCCACCGGCCAACCTTACGATCCCCTCCATCAGGGAACGGACGGAACCAGCCAGCTCGCCGACCCGATTCCGAAGGTGCTTCCCGGCGCCCAAGGGTGGCCGCATGCCCGCGACTGAGATCCCGGCGATCGCGCTGGCGGAGCTGGCCGCGCCACGGCCGGATGCAGTGCTCCTGGTCCTTCCGATCTGCTGCCGGAGATTCGGGTGATGCCGCCCGACGTCGAGGCCGCCGGCGCACGCTGCGTCGACGTGGAGGGACTCGGCCCGACGCCTAGCCTGTGAGGCCCGTTCCGTTTCAGCGATCCCTCAGCTCTGCTTCAGCACCGCTTCAACCCGCCCGGTGACACTGGCCCCACGGGACGGCGAACGTTGGGCGGCATTGCAGTTTCAGTCTCTCCGCGGTCAACAGGCCGCGCCCTGGCTACAGCGCGCCTTCGGGCGACACAGTCCCGCCGAGCGATGGTGCCACCGGCGGGCGGCGCGGGCTCTGCGGCGCCGAGCGGCGCCACATCTTCCTGGCATCCCGACAGGGTCCGAGCTCCATCGCTGCCAGTCGTGGATCCGGCAACCGGCGAGTCAACTTTGGAGCGGGTCGACAGTGGGTCAGTCTTCAGGCGGCGCCAACACGGCCGCCGCGCACATCCCGAAGCAGCGCCGTTCAGCCCCCTGAAGCGGCTCGAGGCCGAAGCCGATGCATCACTTGGTGTGAGCAGCGGTCTCAGCCCATCCGGCTAGGAGAACCCCGCATTGGCGCTTCAGCACAGGCTGAATGCCGCTTTTCAAAGTTTGTCCATCCCCGTGAAGGTGAGGAGCCAGAGTATGGGTAGCCCGGTCGCAGTCGTCGGTTGTGGGTATGTCGGGCTGACGACGGGGGCATGTCTCGCACACCTCGGTCACGATGTCACGTGCGCTGACATCGACGTCGATCGCATCGCCCGCCTCGACCAAGGGGATCTGCCGATCGTCGAGCCTGGCCTCGCGCACATCGTCGCCGAGGGAGTGGCCCGAGGGCGGCTGCGCTTCGTCGTGGGGGCCGCCAAGGCTGTAGCCGAGGCGGAGTTCGTCTACCTGAGCGTGCCTACGCCGATGGGGCCGGATGGCTCGGCCGACCTCTCGTTCATCAACGCCGCTGCCCATGAGATCGGACCGCTCCTTCGTTCAGAGGCCGTTGTGATCAACAAGTCCACCGTGCCAGTGGGTTCTACGCTGGTCGTTGAGCGCGCCCTGGGTCGCGACGATGTCTTTGTCGTGTCCAACCCGGAGTTCCTCCGCGAGGGCTCCGCGGTGCACGACTTCCTCCACCCCGACCGTATCGTCATCGGTGCCTCGGACCGATCGGTGGCCATCCGCATCGCCACCCTGTACCTCGGGATCTCCGCTCCGATCATCGTCACTGACCCCGCGTCTGCCGAGACGATCAAGTATGCGGCGAACGCTTTCCTCGCCACGAAGGTCAGCTTCGTCAACGCCCTTTCGGCGGTATGCGAGGCCGTTGGCGCCGACGTGAACGATGTGTTGCGCGGGCTCGGCTACGACCGGCGGATTGGTTCGGAATTTCTTCGACCTGGTCCCGGGTATGGAGGCTCTTGCCTCCCCAAGGACACCCGGGCTCTCATTCGCATCGCCGAGGATGCCGGTTACGACTTCGATCTCCTTCGGGGGGTGGTCACCGTCAACGAGGAGCAGTTCGACCGCGTCGCTGAAAAGGCCAAAGATGCGGTCGGTGGATCGCTCGATCGCAGGCGAGTGGCCGTGTGGGGCCTCACCTTCAAAGCATCCACTGACGACCTGAGGGAGTCGCCGGCTCTGGCTGTTATTCACAGACTCCGCAACCAGGGGGCCACTGTCCAGGCGTTCGATCCGACGGTAGCCCCTCCGCTGGATAGCCGCGCCGCTGCGATCCTTGATGGCATCGAGATCGCCGACGACGCCTACGGCGCGTGCGACGGGGCGGACGTACTGCTCGTCCTCACGGAGTGGGATGAGTTTCGCTCGCTTGACTTCGCGAAGGTTGAAGAGATGCTCGCCGCGCCACGAGTGGTGGACGCACGGAATCTCCTCGACCGAGACGGGCTCAGACGGCGAGGATTCGTTTACCAGGCCATCGGCCGCGCCTGACGCACCGAGGACACAACGTACCAATGGCACGCGTGGTCGTCACTGGGGGTGGCGGGTTCCTGGGCTCGCAAGTGTGTGATGCGCTGCTCGACCGAGGCGACGAAGTCGTGGCCATCGACAACTTCTCGACCAGTACGGCCTCCAACGTCGATCACCTTTTCGCCCGACCGCGCTTCACGATGGTGAGGCACGATGTGAGCGAATACGTGTGGGTCCCTGGCTCTGTCGATGTGGTCATGCACCTGGCCAGCCCGGCGTCGCCCAGGGACTACCTCGACCTCCCGATCCAGACTCTCAAGGTTGGAAGCCGCGGAACCCACAACACGCTCGGGCTCGCCAAGGCGAAGGGTGCCCGATACTTCCTCGCCTCGACAAGCGAGGTCTACGGCGACCCCCAAGTGCATCCCCAGACCGAGGCGTACTGGGGTCACGTGAACCCGGTCGGTCCCCGAGGCGTCTACGACGAGGCCAAGCGCTTCGCCGAAGCGATGGCCATGGCGTACCACCGGTACCACGGCATCGAGGTCCGGATCGCTCGCATCTTCAATACCTATGGACCCCGTATGCGACTGAACGACGGGCGAGTCGTGTCGAACTTCCTGGTACAAGCCCTCGAAGGCAAGCCGCTGACCGTGTACGGCGACGGCTCTCAGACCCGCAGCTTCTGCTGTGTCGACGACACGGTTCGAGGCCTCATCGGGTTGTTGGACAGCGACCTCGAACAGCCGGTGAACATCGGCAACTCCGACGAGTATCGGGTGCTAGACCTTGCCCGGCTCGTCCTAGACGTGACCGGTTCGGCGTCAGAGATTCGGTTCGAGCCACTTCCGGTCGACGACCCGACGCAGCGCCGACCTGACCTCACGTTGGCGAGCGAGCGGCTCGGCTGGCAACCGGAGGTGCCTCTCGTCGAGGGGCTTCGGCGAACCGCCAGGTACTTCGAGCAGGCGCTCGCTGGGCAGGCGGAGCTTCATCCGCGTCCACGGACGTGTCTTGTGCTGAGCGGGTCGTTAGCCCCCCAGGTCCAGTGACGTCCGGCCGGCACTCTGCCGGTTCCACTCCGAAGCCCCGTCGCCGATCGATAAGCCGCTGGACGGATTGATGGCGACGCCAATCCGTCGCCGGTGGTGCGCTCTCGTTGACTCGATGCTCTCACCGTGCAACGTCATGCCGGTGGCGAATGTAGTGAAGGTGGCCAGCCAGCGGATGGTGCCGCCGAGCGGGAGCGCACTGCGGTAGACAGTTGCGCCGGATCGGCCGACGTGCTTGCGCATGTAGGCGATCGCACTTCGTTCAAACTCGGTCGTCGTCCTCATCGCGCCGGCGAGACTTGGTCGGTCTTGGACGGGCGACGAATTCACAACCAGGTAGCCGCTCCAGTCAGGCGCGGCACCGCGCTGAGCCAGGCCGTCTACTACGCAAGGAACATCAAGCCGGCGGCTGCAGGAACGAACACGATCATCGCTCAATTCTCGAGCGGGTGCCGTACGCCGACGTGCGCATCGCTGAATACAGTGGCCTCGACGCCCTCAACCCCTTCGATGCCGCCTCGTCGAACTCCGGAACGGGGAACATTGTGACCAGCGGCAGCGTCACCACGACGTCGGCGAGCGAGCTGTTCATCGGTGGAGGGATGACCTCCGGCGCATTCAACGGATCCTCGGCGGGGTTGCACCACTCGCATCATTACCCCGATAGACGTTGACATCGTCAACGACCGTCTGGTGACGAGCGTTGGCACCTACAGCGCTGGGGCGACTCAGAGCGGATCGGTCAACTGGGTGATGCAGGTGGCGACGTTCCGGGCCGCAGGCCAATAGCTCGGCCCCGCGTCCGCACACCGGGAGGCCCCGCTACGGTGCCCTCGTCGAGCAGCTTGGCGTGGCGGTGGGTCTGGGAATCGTTAACGTGCTCGTCGCTGTTGAGCACCGCGCACGTGGGCTCTGACGATGGCGGCGATACGAGCGAGCCCGGGCCTGGCCGACCGCCGCGCACGCGCCGCGCACACCCCCGATCGGTGCGGGCTCGAGCCGGTTCGAGACGACAGACGTCGTCATCGGCACCGACGAGAACCTCGCCGCGCGGGAGTAGTACTGGCTCTCCTTACGACGGTGTCAAGCGGCAGGTCGCGCGCCAACTCGGGAGCCGGTGACGCAGATTCGACCGGCAGATCTAGCGGCGCATCGCTTCGATCAGGTCGGCCCACGAACCGGCGGCATCGTCCCGTGCACTGATCTCGGCGACCGGCAGTGGCCAAGAGATGCCCAGGTCGCGATCGTCGTAACGCACGGCGCGGTCTTCGGTAGGGTCGTGCTCCCTGTCGATCCGGTAACAGACGTCGGCGACGTCGCTCAGGACCTGGAAGCCGTGCAGCAGGCCAGGAGGGATGTACACGTGCCAGAACTGCTCGTCGTCGAGCCGAAAGGACTCGTGACGGCCGAACGTCGGCGACCCAGGTCGGGCATCCACAACGACGTCGTGGATCGCTCCCCGGGCGCAGCGCACGAGCTTGGCCTCGCCCTGCCCGGCCCGCATGTGGAGACCACGCAACGCGCCCAGGTTCGAGCGGGACTGCGAGTCCTGGACGAACGAGGCCGGGTCGACGCCGTTGTCGGACGCCACGGCGGCATCGAACGTGCGCGTGAAGAACCCCCGGTGGTCGCGATGGGGCGCGGGGACGAACACGAGCACGTCCGCCAACGATGTCGTCCGCACATGCATCTCGTCATCTTGGCAGCACCAGCCCCGGGGGCGAGCAGTTGACCGAGCCACAGAGCTGCCGCTTCTGCCGCGGCACCGCCGGTGAGATCGTGCTCGACCTCGGGGACCAACCCGCTGCCGATTACTTCCCCCCAGTCGAAGAACCTGGGCCAGACCCCGCCTATCCGCTGCAGATGTGGCTCTGCGCCACCTGCGGGTTGGCGCAGCTATTGGTCGATCCGACGGCTCCCGAGGAACCACGGGGAGCCGAGCCCGCAGCGCTCGTCGAACAAGCCGAGGACGCCGTCGACCGGGTGGCGACTGCCGGCTGGCTGCCCACTGGAGCACGCACCGCCGAGTACGGCAGCCCCCACGGCGGTTCCTGGTTGGCATTGCTCGCCGCGCGCGGGCTGGCCCCGGTGGCCGACGGCGAGCTGGCTGACGTCGTGCTCGACTGCTTCGGGCTCATGCACAGTGCCGACCAGGCGGCGGCGCTGCCCGAACGGGCGGCGCGCGTGGCGCAGGGCGGTGTCCTCCTGCTGCAGTACCACTCGCTGGCCACGATCATGCGGTTCGGCCAGTGGAACTCGCTGCGGCACGGGCACTACGCCTACTACTCGACGACCGCCCTGGGCGGCATGCTGGCGGAGGTTGGTTTCGTCCCCCGCCAGGCCTGGCGGTTCGAGCTTTATGGGGGGACCATCCTGTTGGCCGCCACCCGCGGCGGCGCCGACGACGAGGGCGCCGTCGATACAGGTCCGGACGCCAGCGTCGGCGACCTCCTGGCCGAGGAGGCGGCTCTGGGCGTGGAGGACCCGGCCCGCGTTCGCGCCCTACAGGACAGCGCCGTGTCTCGGGCCGAAGCGCTGCACCTGTGGCTGGTCGAGCAGAAGGCGGCAGGGTCAACGGTGCTGGGCTACGGCGCTGCGTCACGCGCGGTGGCCCTGCTCTGCCGCGCCGGCGTCGACCGGAGCCTGCTCGGTGCCGTTGCGGACGCATCGCGCGCCAAGCATGGACGTCGTATGCCGGCAACGGACATCCCGGTGGTCGCGCCGGGTGAGCTCGTTGCGGCGCACCCTGATGCCGTGGCCCTGTTCCTGCCCGACTTGATGCGGGAGATACGGCGGACGCTGCCGGAGGTCGAGGCCGCCGGCGGCCAGTGGGTGGATGTGGAGTCCTTGGGGTCGAAGCCAGCCGCGGAGGGCTGAAAGGACGTCGTGGCGGTCAGCCCCCGCGGCTGAACACCAGGTCTCCCCGCGCCTCGGTGCCGTCATTGAACAGCTCGACGATCCGGTCCGGCATGGGGCTGAGGTCGGAGGCGCGCATGAAATCCCGGATCGAGGACCCCGAGCAGTAAACGTCGACGTTCGGCGCGCCCCGTCCGGCCTCGATGTCACCGATGTGCACGGTGCGGAAGTCGATCGAGAAGCGCGTGCGCCCCGAGTGGTTCGGCACGCTCGAGTGGAGGTGCTGCCCGGAGAACTCGATGAGACCGCCGACCGGGGTGACGAAAACGAGGGGGTTCCGGAGGTCGATGTCAACGGTGGGCCCCGGGAGCGGCCGGGCGTCGCTGCCGATATTTGACGACGCCGAGGCGCGGTGCTTCTGGTTCCAGTCGTAGTAGTTGTAGGTGCTCGACGTGTTCGCCACGTCGGTGGCGAAGTAGTCCTGGTGGAACGCCATCGCGTTGCCCGCCACTATCGGGTAGGCCGGCATCCAGAAATTGAGCTGGTTGAGCGGCGCCGAATACCAAGTGTCGCGGTGGGGGTGCCAGGCATAGGCGATCCCCGACGTGAGGTACCCATCGGACGTCGATGTGCGCAACCGGGGAACGTCGAAGTAGGTCTGCTCGAGATCGCATCCCCGGCGCTCAAGGATGGTGCGCAGCAGGTCCTTTGATCGGGGATGGTGGATGAAGCGGGGCTTGAGCGCCGCGAGGATCTCGATGTAGCGCTCGACCGGCATGTCGTACTGGGCCGTCTCGGGGTCGAGCCCGGCGAAGGCTTCCTCGGCCAGCTCCCGGGCGAATGTGCAGAACGCCCGTGTGGCGTCGTCGGGAGTCGTTATGAAGATGTCGCCCTGGTAGAGCGCCATTCGTCGCTCGTCGTCAGTGAACGCCGCATCATGGTGCACTGAAGTCATGCTGCCCGCCCCGCTTTCCCTTGACGCCACCAACGGCGAACCACGCCCGCTGCCTTCGGCCAGGATGCCGGATCCGGCCCGAGATGACAAGCTTGCGGTCGGGCGATTCGCGACAGACGCGACGAGCAAGGACGACGTGGTGGGGGCACGATCGAGCAACGTTTTGGTGGCAGGCACCACCGGCTTGAGCTGGCGAGTCCACGTCTGGCGGCTCCTCGGGGAGCACAGCGCGGTGTCCGGGACCCGCCGGCCGGCCGTGCTGGCCCGGGCCGGGGCGATGCAGAACCACGTGCGGCACACCGACGGCACCCGTTTCCCTGACGAGACGTGGCGCTCCCATGACACTGCCCCCCCGGACCCGATGCTCGTCGACCGGCACGAGGCGGCCCCGTGACCGGACCGGGCACTGGCCGTAGCGGTCGGCTCACAGGACGGGTGGCAGTGGTCACCGGCGCATCCAGCGGCATCGGCCGCGCCGTCGCCCTCCAGCTCGTCGGCGAAGGTGCAACCGTCATCGCAATCGGTCGTGACGAGACGCGGCTCGCCGGCCTAGCGAAGGAAGCGGACGGGCCCGGCACCCTGGTCGCCGAAGAGCTCGACCTGACCGATGACGCCGCCCGCGACACGTTCGCCGCCGCGCTCGTCGCCAGCCACGGCCACCTCGACCATCTCGTGCACTGCGCCGGAGGTTATGTGCGCGCGCCAGTCGCCGAATCCTCAGTGACCGACTTCGACGCCCAGTATGCGGCGAACGTGCGCGCGCCGTTCGCTCTCACCCGGGCCCTGCTCCCCGCGCTGCAGGCTGCCGGTGGACGCCGAATTGCCGACATCATCGTCATCAATTCCTCGCAGGGCGTTCGGGCCACGGCTGGGACCAGCCAGTTCGCCGCCACGCAGCATGCGATGCGCGCGGTCGCCGACAGCCTGCGCGAGGAGGTCAACGCCGACCGCATCCGGGTCTCTACGATCCACCTTGGCCGGACCGCCACTCCCCGCCAAGAGGCGATCCATGCGTGGGAGGGCCGCGTCTACCGGCCCGAGCTGCTGTTGCAGCCCGAGGACGTGGCTGAGGTGGTCGTATGCGTGTTGGCATTGCCGCCGACCGCGGAGGTGACCGAGATTCACCTACGCCCGGCGAAGAAGGACTTGTGACGCCGCGCTCGACGGCGCGTCGGTGCATCGGGAGCCGGCCGCAAATCTCATCCCGGGACGTCTCCCTGAGAAAGCTGCAGGGTTGATACGTCGAGCTGAGGGGCCGCGCGAGCGGGGCCGACGCCCCTGCGGACCGGTTGTAACAGGACAACAGCGGTCGTCGCCACCGCGTGCCCGTTCAGCGACCCCTCAGCTATCCTTCAGCACTGCTTCAACCCGTCCGATGACACTGGCGCCACCGGACGACGAACAAGGGCAGGGGCGGCATAGTGGTTTCAGTTCCTCAGCGGTCCAGCACGGCGCGCTGTGGCATCGACGCGACCGCGACCGAAGCCAAGCCGTCAAGTGACCGTGCCACCGGCGGACCTTGCCGCTTCTGTGGCGCCGAGCTGCGGCACACCTTCGTCGACCTGGGCATGTCGCCCCTATGCGAGAGCTACGTGGATTCCGGACGGGTGAACGCCATGGAGGCGTTCTACCCGCTGCGGGCCTACGCCTGTGAGCGCTGCTTCCTGGTGCAGCTCCAGGAGTACGTCACGCCCGAGGACATATTCACGGAGTACGCGTACTACTCGTCCTACTCGGATACCTGGCTCGCTCACTGCCGCGACTACGTCGACATGATCACGGAGCGGCTGCAGCTCTCATCCGACAGCCTCGTGGTCGAGCTGGCCAGCAACGACGGCTACCTGCTCCAATGGTTCGTCGAGAAGGGCATCCCCGCACTCGGCATCGAGCCAGCGCTCAACGTCGCCAGGGTCGCCGTAGACAGGGGCGTCCCCACGCTGACCGAGTTCTTCGGCGCCGAGCTTGCGTCGAAGCTCGTCGGCGAGGGAACTGTGGCCGACCTGATCATCGGCAACAACGTCCTCGCCCAGGTGCCCGATCTGAACGGCTTCGTCGCGGGCGTCACCACCCTGCTCCGGCCCGAGGGTGTCGTCACCATCGAGTTTCCCCACCTGCAGCAGCTCGTCGAGCAGAACCAGTTCGACACCATCTATCACGAGCACTTCTCCTATTTCTCGCTGGTGTCTGCCGAGCGGATCTTCGCCGCCCACGGCCTGCGGATCTTTGACGTCGACGAGCTGTGGACCCACGGCGGGTCTCTCCGGATCTACGCGTGCCACACGACCAACGAGCGGCTCGGGGGATCGGCGACGCTGGGGGCGCTTCGTGCGCGTGAGCTTGAGGCCGGCTATGCCGACATCGGGACGTACTCGGTTTTCGAGGAGCGGGCACGCGAGACCAAGCGGAAGCTCCTCGAGTACCTGATCGAGGCCAAGCGGGCCGGCAAGACCGTCGTCGGCTATGGAGCCCCCGGAAAGGGAAACACCCTCCTCAACTACTGCGGGATCCGCACCGACTTCATCGACTTCACCGTGGATCGCAACCCGTACAAGCAGGGGAGATTCCTGCCTGGTACGCACATCCCGATCCATCCACCGGAGAAGATCGCCGAGGTTAAGCCCGACGTGATCCTGATCCTTCCCTGGAACTTCAAGGACGAGATCATCGAGCAGCTCGCTTATGCGCGGGCGTGGGGCGCCGAGTTTGTCGTTCCGATCCCCGAAGTCTCGGTCTATTGAGAGAAGGCGGGTGAGGCATGAAGGTCGTACTCTTCTGTGGGGGTCAGGGGATGCGCATGCGGGAATTCTCCGAGACGATCCCCAAGCCCATGGTTCCGATCGGCTACCGGCCGATCATGTGGCACCTGATGCGCTATTACGCCCACTTCGGGCACAAGGACTTCATCCTGTGCCTCGGCTACCGCGGAGATTTGATCAAAGAGTACTTCCTCGACTACAAGGAGTGGCTCTCGAACGACTTCGTGCTCTCGGGAGGTGGCGCCGACGTCCAGCTCCTGTCTAGCGACATCGACGACTGGCGAATCACATTCGTCGACACTGGCACCCACTCCAACATCGGTGAGCGGCTGCGGGCCGTCCGCCCGCACCTCGAGGGCCAGGAGGTGTTCCTCGCCAATTACAGCGACGGCCTCACCGATGCACCCCTCGATCAGGTCATCGACTTCTTCCACGAAAGTGGCGGAATCGCCACATTCGTCTCAGCCGCACCCAGCCACACCTTCCATGTCGTGGCCGCCTCCGACTACGGCGTGGTCAAGGCGATCGAGGACGTGACGCGGGCGGGCGTGTGGATCAACGCCGGGTTCTTCGTGATGAGCACCCGGATCTTCGACTTCCTCGGCCCCGGTGAGGAGCTCGTTCAAGAGCCGTTCCAGCGGCTAATCGACATCTCGGCGCTGACGACATATCGACACGAAGGCTTCTTCGTGCCCATGGACACCTTCAAGGACCGGCAGGTTCTCGAGGACCTCTACGCCCAGGGGAGCCCCCCCTGGGAGCTCTGGCGATCCGGGCCCAGCTGATGCGCCCCTTGGCGTTGATCGAGCCGCGGGAGAACGCGCTCGAGATCCTGTGCCTCGGAGCTCACTGCGACGACATCGAGATCGGATGCGGCGGCACCGTCCTTCGCCTCGTCAAGGAGTTCCCGAACGCTCGCTTCCACTGGGTGGTGCTCAGCTCGAACGACGTGCGGTCGACCGAGGCTCAGCGCTCGGCAGAGCACTTCCTGGCGGGCGCCGGCAAGCAGGACATACGGATCGAGCGGTTCCGGGAGAGCTACTTCCCCTGGACCGGCGCCGAGATCAAGGACTACTTCGAAGGGCTCAAGGCGGGCATGGATCCAGACCTCATCCTCACCCATTATCGCCACGACCGACACCAGGACCACCGCCTGGTGGCCGAGCTCGCGTGGAACACGTGGCGCAACAACCTGATCCTCGAGTACGAGATCCCGAAGTACGACGGCGACCTTGGCTCGCCGAACGTCTTCGTCGTTCTCGATGATGCGACCGCCCGGCGCAAGGTCGACGGCATCCTCGATCACTTCCCGAGCCAGCGGCGCCGGGCGTGGTTCGACGCCGACACATTCCGCGCGGTGCTGCGGTTGCGGGGCATGGAGGCCAACGCACCCAGCCGCTTCGCCGAGGGTTTCTACGGTTCAAAGGTGGTGCTCTAGCGATGAAGGTGCTGCTCACAGGCCATCAGGGCTACATCGGCTCGGTCATGGTCCCTCTGCTGATCGAGACGGGTCACGAGGTGGTGGGGCTCGACACCGGCCTCTACGAGGCGTGCGGCTTCGGGGGCCGCCGGCAGGAGATCGCCAGCGTCAGGCTCGATCTCCGGGACGTAGAGCCCCGCCATCTCGAGGGTTTCGAAGCCGTCATCCACCTCGCAGCCCTGTCGAACGATCCGCTCGGAGACCTCGACCCACAGCTCACGTACGACATCAATCACGGAGCCTCCGTCCGGCTCGCCCGATCGGCGCGTCGGGCGGGCGTCGAGCGCTTCCTGTTTGCGTCGTCGTGCAGCCTCTACGGGGCGAGCGGCGGCGATACCGCGCTTACCGAGGAGGCACCCTTCAATCCGGTGACGCCCTATGGCGAGTCGAAGGTCCTCGTCGAACAGGACGTTTCGAGACTGGCGACCGACAGCTTCAGCCCCGTCTTCTTTCGCAACGCGACGGCGTACGGGGTCTCGCCCTGCCTGCGGGTCGACGTCATGGTCAACAACCTGGTCGGCTACGCCGTCACGACCGGCGAAGTGCTGATCAAGAGCGACGGATCACCGTGGCGCCCGCTGGTCCATGTCGAGGACATCTGCCGGGCGTTCATGGCCGCCATCGAGGCCGACCGCGGCCGCACCCACAACCAGGCCTTCAATGTCGGGCTGAGCGACGACAACTTCCGGGTGCGCGAGGTGGCGGACATGGTCGAATCGGTTGTCGCCGGCAGCCGAGTGCAGTTCGCTGGCGGCGCCAGCGCGGACGCGCGGGACTACCGAGTCGACTTCACGAAGATCCAACGGCACCTGCCCGAGTTCCGACCGCGGTGGACCGTCAGGAAGGGCGTCGAAGAGCTGTACGAGGCCTACCTGCGGCACCGCCTAACCGCGGACCAGTTCCTCGGCGGCCGTTACGTGCGCCTGGCCGAGATCAGGCGCCTTCAACGCGAGGCCCGCCTCAATGATCAGTTGCGATGGACGGGTGTGAACGGTGGCTAGTACGACCGTGGAGATCACTGCATCGGCGGCGCGGGGGAAGCTCAACCTCCGCGTCGGGCAGCTGGTCGAGGTGCGCAGCGACCAGGAGATGTTGGCGGCGCTGCGTCGAGCGCTTCCGCGCCTGGCGTCGGCTCCGGGCCCCGGCAAGCGCGGGCAGGCTGAAGACGGGAGCGAACCTACGAGATCTGGCAGGCGATGCGACTGAATCGGCGACCTGGGCGGCCTCCGGAATCCCGCATCCTTTGGGTGGGTTTGGACAACTTGCCTCCGCACTCGTACCTGGTCGCGTCGTCCCGCCGGGCCGGCATGGCTGTCCGTGAGCTGCACTGGGCCATGTCCGAGGACGGTCAGCGGTCCTTTGGCCGGTTGGTGGAGTTCGGTGATCGGACGGGGCGGGAGAGTCCGATGAGCGTCAAGCTGGTCAGCCCGCGGATGCTCCTCGAGTTCGCCCGCGCCCCCGAGGACGTCCTGGTCATTTACGAGCTCGGGCTGGTTGGGCTGTACGCGGGCCTGTCCAAGCTGTTCCGGCCGCACAAGGTGATCTCCCTGGTCGAGGGCGACTACCGCCACATCGGCCGAACCGGCAATGCCTTCCTCAAGGTCGTCG
>Ga0081538_10001102_pt1 | contig 28600 bp, 22 predicted proteins | sample TabmetS5T2R1_FD_71022 | JGI IMG/M metagenome (GOLD analysis project Ga0081538, IMG submission 71022) | Tabebuia heterophylla rhizosphere microbial communities from the University of Puerto Rico - S5T2R1 | ecosystem: Host-associated > Plants > Roots > Rhizosphere ...
CGGGCCACCCGAAGTCCTGCGGCTCGAGGACGTTCCGCGCCCGGTGCCGAAAGAGGACGAAGTACTCGTCCGCGTACGCGCGACAACGGTGACCCGTTCTGACGCCGCCTGGCGTGCAGCGCACCCGTTCTTCAGCCGCTTCTTTACCGGGGTCCGCCGCCCGAAGCAGCGGATCCTCGGCACCGAGTTCGCGGGCGAGGTCGCAGAGGTCGCTGACGCCGTGACCGAGTTCCGCGTCGGCGACCGCGTCTTCGGAGCGACCGTCTTCGGCGCGCACGCGGAGTTCGTGCGCATGCGCGAGAGCGGACCGATCGCGCACATGCCCGCCGGCACCACGTTCGAGGAGGCTGCCGCGGTGTCCGACGGCGCGATCCTGGCCTTGAACGGAATGAGCGTGGTGACCGTCGGCCCGAGCACGAAGATGCTCGTCTACGGCGCGTCGGGCTCGATCGGCACCGCCGGCGTGCAGCTGGCGAAGCACTTCGGCGCCGACGTCACCGCGGTGTGCGATACGAAGCACGTCGACCTCGTGCGCTCACTCGGCGCCGACGAGGTCATCGACTACACCAAGCAGGACTTCCGGACGAACGGCGTCGAGTACGACGTGATCTTCGACGCGGTCGGTAAGCACCGGTTCACGCGCTGCAAGGGTTCGTTGAAATCCGGCGGCGCGTTTCTCCCGACGGACGGGTTCGGGAACTTCGCGATGGCACTCTGGACGCGATGGTTCGGGGAGAAGCGGGTGCGGGTCACGATTCCGCCTCGCTACAAGAGGGAGCACCTCCTCCTGCTCAAGCAGTTGATCGAGGCGGGCGAGTATCGAGCGGTCATCGACCGGATGTACCCGCTCGAGGACGTGGTCGAGGCGACCCGCTACGTCGAGACAGGCCAGAAGACCGGCAACGTCGTCCTCCTGATCGACGGACGAGCCTGACTCGCGACGAGTTTCGCCGTCGTCGCGTGGGCGCGCCTAGAGTCGGTGCGTGGATGTCATCCTCGCGCTCGTCGCCGCGTTCTTCTTCGCGCTCGGGCTGGTGCTCCAGGAGAAGGCCGCCTCCGACCAGCCGCCCGAGTCGGTTGGCGCGGGCTTCCTAGCCAAACTGGCCCGTCAACCGATCTGGCTGCTCGGGCTCTGCATGCAGGGACTGGGGTTCGTCGCTCAGGCGATCGCGCTCGGGATTGGACGCATGGTGGTCGTTCAGCCGCTCTTGGTCGCGAGCATCGTCTTTGCTTTGCCACTTGGCCGCGTGATCGAGAAGCGGCGCGTCCGGCGGACGGAAGTGCTCGGAGCCGGCCTCGTGGCCGCCGGACTGGCGGCGCTGCTCGTGGTCAGCAAGCCCTCGGCTGGCGAAGACGACGCCTCTCTCCGGTCATGGGCGCTCATCGGCGGCGGAGCCATCGGCGTCGCCGGCGTGCTGTTCGTGCTCGCACGAGGCCGCAGCACCCCCATGCGCGCCGGGCTGCTCGGAACGGCTGGAGGCGTGCTCTTCGGTTTGGCTGCGGCGCTCACCAAGGCGACGGTCTCGTTGCTCGATGAGGGCATCGGAGCCGTGCTTTGGGACTGGCACGTGTATGCGATGGCGATCGTCAGCGTCGCGGCGTTCTGGCTGGAGCAGGCCGCGTTGCAGACGGGTGCGCTTGCCGCCGCCGTCGCGACGACGATGGCGTTCGACCCGCTGTCGAGCCTCGTGTTCGGGATCACGCTCTTCGATGAGGCGCTCCACGAGACCGCGGCCGGCTACGCCATCTCGCTGCTGTCGCTCGCTGCCGCGCTCGCCGGCCTCGTCGTCCTCGCCCGGGCGAAAGGTGTGGAGGCTCCACCCCGGTCCGCACTGGCGCCTGCCTAGCGTCGCGGCGTGACAAGTTGCAGACTCTGAGCTCGTATGCGAGTGCTGTACGGCGCCGTCGGTGAGGGCCTCGGGCATGCGACACGCTCCAGGGTCGTCGCCGAGCATTTGATCGCGCGGGGCCACGAGGTGAAGATGGCCGCGTCCGGGCGAGCGCTGCCCTACCTCCGCGAGCACCTGCCCGATGTCGAGGAGATCTGGGGACTCGCCTTTGCACTCGAGCACGGTCATGTGAAGGCGTGGAAGACGCTTTCCACCAACGTTCGGGGCGCCCTTCGAGGCGTGCCTGAGGACTGGCGGCGCGGGGTCGCGGTTGCCCGCGCGTATGAGCCCGAGTTCGTGATCACCGACTTCGACGGCTTCGCGTACCTCTTTGCGAAAAGCCATCGCCTTCCGGTCATCAGCATCGACAACATCCAGATGGTCGACCGCTGCCAGCACGACAGCGACATCCTGCGCGGGGTCTCTCGCGACTACCTCGAGGCCCGAGCGTTCGTTGGCAACAAGCTTCCGCGGGCCGACCGGTACCTGATCACGACGTTCTTCCGGCCGCCGATTCGAAAGAAGAGGACCATTCTCATTCCCTCGATCCTGCGGCCTGAGATCCTCGCGGCGCCGTCAGAACCGGGCGACCATCTGGTCGTCTACGGTCGAATCAGCGAGACGTCGACGGCCGCCCTGCAGGCGAGCGGCGTACCGTGTCGCGTCTACGGTGCACGAGACGGCCTCACGGCCGACGAGGAGGACGGCAACCTGCTCTACCGTCCGTTCGCGAACGAGCGCTTCGTCGATGACCTGCGCACATGTCGTGGCGTCGTCGCATCGGCCGGTTTTTCGCTCATGAGCGAGGTCGTCTACTTGCGCAAGCCGATGCTTGCGCTTCCGCTCGCCGGGCAATTCGAACAGGAAATGAACGCCCGCTACGTCGAGCGCTTGGGCTATGGAGTGGCCTCGAGCGCGCTCGACGAGGCCGCCCTCGAACGATTCCTCGACCGCGAATCCGAACATGCGGAAGCGCTCACGGGCTACCAACAGGACGGCAACACCGAGGCGCTCGAAACGGTCGACCGTGCCATCGACGAAGTCTTGCGGGCGCGAGGCTCGTGAGCGAGCTCGAGCTCGGGCGGACCCTGATCCTCTTCGCCTGGGCCTTTGGGCTGGCGGGCATCGAGATCGAGATCGAAGGTGGCTACGGCTGGGCCGAGCGCCTGCCCACCTGGTTCCGGAAGCGTGGCCTCGTGGGCCGCGTCTACGGGGTGGTCATGGGACGGCGCCCGCTGACGGGCTACCACGTGTACGCGTTCACGATCCCGATGCTCGCCCTCCACCTGCCGTTTGTGGCCGGAGCCGAGTGGACGCTCGCCGGCGAGCTGAGGACCATCGCCACGTACTTCGCCCTGGCCGTCATCTGGGACTATCTCTGGTTCGTGCTCAACCCCGCGTACACGGTGCGCAGATTCGAGCGCGGGAAGGTCTGGTGGTTCGAGGTCCCGTGGATCTGGCGCTTTCCGCTCGACTACTACCTGGGCATCCTGCTGTCGGCCGTGCTCGCCGGCCTCGCGGCTGTGGCGACAGGTGATGGCGAGCCGCTTAGGCGACACCTGTGGATGCTGGCCGGCTTGGCGGTGCTGGTCGCGCTCACCGTTCTCGCGGCCCCGCTCTTCCACCGGTGGTACCGGCACATGCGACGGAGCGGAGCAGACGACCGCAACCTGACCCCAACGTATCCACCCCCGGCGCCCGAGGCGGCATGGGCTTCGGGAATACCCGCGCTCCGCCCACTTCAGGGCGCGCGGACCGACGGGGAGGAGGCGAGGCCATGAGGCGCTGGCGGCTCACCGCCGGCGCGCTCGCCAGCGCGGCCGCCGGCTGGGCGATCTACAACGGACAGGCTCCGAAACCGCAGGCGTTCGGCAAGACCTTCATCGGCACCCCCGGCCGCGGAAGGCTCATGGCGCTCACATACGACGACGGGCCGAACACCGCCTGGACGCCAGCACTCCTCGAGTTGCTGGCCAAGCACGACGTGCGGGCGACGTTCTTCAGCATTGGCCACTTCGCCCGTGAGCAGCCCGCCCTGCTGCGCGAGGTGGCCGCCGCCGGCCACGCGATCGGAAACCACACGTACTCGCACGTAGCGATGCCGTTTCACAGGGACGAAACGCTCCGCCGCGAGCTTCGCAGGGCGACCGAGGCGATCGAGGACGCCGGCGTCGAGATGGCGCGCGCGCAGGGCAAGCGCCTGATGCGGCCTCCATGGGGCCGGCGGCGGCCGGGCACGCTGCGGTTGCTCCGCGAGGAGGGCTACGTGCCTGTCATCTGGTCGGTGACGCTCTGGGACTGGAGCAAGGGCGTCACCACGGAGAAGATCATGAAAAAGGCCGAACGGCAGATCCGCGGCGGGGACGTCATCCTGCTGCACGACGGGTGCAACGTCGCAATGGGCTGGGACCGGAGCCATTCGGTCGAGGCAACCGAGCTGATCCTCACGCAGTGGAAGGAGCAGCAGGGCTTCGAGTTCGTGACGATCCCGGAGATGATCGAGGCAACCGGCTTCATCGTCCCGTGAAGATCCTGGTCTGGCACGGCTACCTCCTCGCGGGGACAGGCTCGAACATCTATGCGCGCCAGCTCGCGCGCGAGTGGAGCCAGGAAGGGCATGAGGTGACGGTGTTCTCCCAAGAGCCCAACCCCCAGCACTACGACGTCGGAGCCGCCGAGTTCGTCCGTCCGGACGTCGGCGGGTTGCTACCGGTGTTCGTGCTCGACCGCTATGACGGGTACCGGGTGCAGCTCGTCCAGGAATGCACGCCCGCGGAGCTCTCGGCCTGGGTCGAGGCGAACGCCGCCGCGCTCCGGCAACGGCTGCCCGCCGACCTCGTCTTCGTCAACCACGTGCTCCTCGGTGGACCCGTCGGCGCGGCCACCGGTGCTCGCTACGCGGTCAAGGCGCATGGTTCGGAGCTCGAGTACTCGATGCGCGGCAACGCACGGCTCTCGAGCTGGGGCGGCGAGGCCCTCGAGCAGGCGGCTGCCGTAATCGTCGGGTCCGGGCATATCCGGGAGGTGCTCGAGGAGGTCTGTGGGCACGTCGACCGGGTGCACGAGATACCGCCGGGCGTCGACGTCGAGCTCTGGCAGCCGCAGTCGCGGGAGGAGGCGCTGGCCAGTCTTCTCGAGGAAGCGCGGCGAGATCCCCCCAATCCCGGCAACGCGGAGGAGCGGCTCCCCGATGAGGGCAACGCCGACCGGCTGGCGGCCTTCCTCGCAGGCGACCAGCCGACAGCCGTCTACTACGGCAAGTTGATCTACAACAAGGGCGTCCAACTGCTTTTGGAAGCGCTGAAGGACGTCGACGCCCGAGCCGTGATCGTCGGCTTCGGCGACTATCGGGGGAATCTCGAGCAGCAGGCCGAGGGCATGCCCGTCCTGTTCACCGGCCCGCTGGAGCATCGCCATCTCGTCCACCTGGTCGCGCTCGCCGACGTGGCGGTCGTTCCCTCGATCTTCCCCGAGGCGTTCGGGATGGTGGCAGCCGAGGCGGCCGCCGCCGGCTGTCCGCCGGTCGTCGCGAACCACTCGGGGCTGGCGGAGATCGCCGAGGGGCTGGACGAGGACTATCCGCAGCAGTTCCGGCACCTGGCGAGCTTCCCGAAAGCGGACGCAGCCGCCCTGGCGGAGAGGCTGAACGAGATTCTCGCGCTCGGCGAGAGCGATCGCGCCGCACTCCGCGCGGCTGCGCGGCGGGCGGCGGTGGAGCGCTGGAGCTGGACGAGCGTGGCGCACCGGATTCTGGCCGCGGCGGTCTAGGCGCTCCCCTCCGCCTCGCCGATCTCCGCCAGCTCGGCCTCGGCTCCCGGCGCGGGCCGCGGCTCGACGGGAACACGAGGCGCGAACAGGTCGAAGAGGGGGCCCGTCATGAGCGTCGTCACGATCGCTCCCACGACGAAGACGGCCATCATCTGCTCCGTCAGGACGCCGGCCTGGAGTCCGATCAGCCCGACGATCAAGATCTCGAGGCCGCGGCAGTTCATGAGCACGCCGAGCGCGTTGGACTCGCGCCAGCTCAAGCCGACCGCCGGGCCGACGAACGCGCTCACGCCCCACTTGGCGACGACCATGGCTCCGAGGAAGAGCAGCAACCCGCCCACGTCCGCCAGTGCGAACTCGCGCAGATTCGTGTGCAGACCCGCCACGGTGAGCAGGACCGGGATCAGAACGATGACGACAAGGTCGTGCAGGCGCACGATGACCGCCTGCGCAAGACCGGGGAGCTGGGGTACCGCGGCGCCAAAGAGGAAGCCACCGGTGAGCGCCTGGACGCCGATCCGGTCGGCCACCGCAGCGGCGAGCAAGGCACCGATCAGAAGTACGGCGAAGACCACTGCGTCGAGCTCCTCTCCCGGGCGGTAGCGCCGCTTCAAAAACCACCGGAGCGCAGGGCGAACCACGAGTAGGAGGAAGGCAGCCAGTCCAACCGCGAGGAGCAGCTTGACCGCCGCGGACTCCGGAACGCCGTGGGGGCCGGTCGCGAACGCACTGGCGATGACGACGAACATCAGCGGCAGCGAGATGGCGGCCGAGCCGATCGCCACCGCGCCGATCTCGGTGGAGAGCAGGTTCTTCTCCTGGAGGATGCGTGCCATCACCGGGAACGCGGTCACGGCGAGCCCTGCGCCCACAAAGAGCCCGTGCGTGACGAACGGGACGTCCTCGCCGTCGCGGGTCGTGAGGACTCGCCAGACATCCGGCTTGTCGAGCACTGCTGCGACGCCGAACCCGAGTAGGAACGGAATGCCGGTGACCGCGACCGCGAGGACGATGATCTGCCGGCCGTGGCCGCGGAAGAAGCGCTGCTCGACCTCGAGGCCGACGAGAAGCATGAAGAGGACGAGGGCGAGCGTCGCCAGCAGGTTCAGGAACTCGAAGGCTTGGAGCGGGAAGAGCTCACCGACGAGGCCGGAGCCGGAGTCGCCGGATTCCGTGGCGACACTGCCCCCTAGCAGCGTGGGGCCGAGCAGAACGCCGGCCACGATCTCGCCGATCACTCGCGGCTGACGCAGCTTGACGAACACCCAGCCGACCAGCCGGGCTGCGGCGACGATGAGAGCGAGATCGAGAAGGACGTACGCGACGACCTCGGTCTCGGTCAAGCGGTGCGCGACCTCTCCGGAATCGGCCAAGAGCAGCAATGACACGAAGCTACACCGTCATCGTGTGGACGTCATGCGAGCGCAGCGCGATAGTTGATCATCGCCTCGCTTCGACACGTGATCGTCTCGGTGGCGCTCATTACGGTTGCACCTGGGAGCACAGATGCTCCGGCCGCCACGACACCCGAGCAGCAACTTGCCGCTCGCTATGCCCCGGTCGTCGCGCTCAAGACGCAGAGGGAGATCTGCCGAAAAGGCGAGGCCTACAGGCCCGTGCTCGTCGATGTCGTTCTCGGTCGACGCGACGTCTCGCTCTTCGACGGCGCAGAGGGCAGATATCGCCGCCTCCGCCGCGCACCGACCGTGGCCGACCTGCGCTCGGGTCCGTTCGAACACTACGTCGATCTCCCGGGGCACCCGGTTACCGGCAGCTGCGGCTACCAGCACTGGTTCAAGCGCATCGGCGCTGCGGCGCCGAATGCCGTGTACGCACGCGTCGCGACGGAGCGGGGCCGTCCCGGCCGGCTCGCGCTCCAGTACTGGCTCTACTACGTCTTCAACGACTACAACGACAAGCACGAATCGGACTGGGAGCTGATCCAGTTGCACTTCGACTCCGACACGGTGGAAGAAGCGCGCCAACGCCAGCCCGTCGAAGTGCTCTACTCGCAGCACGCGGGCGCAGAGCGCGCCGCCTGGCGAGACGACAAGCTCGAGAAGGTCGGCGGGACGCACGTCGTCACGTACCCGGGAGCCGGCTCGCACGCAAACTATTTCCGTAATGCGCTTTGGCTGGGACGGAGCGCCGGGGAAGGGCTCGGCTGCGACGACTCCACCGGTCCCTCCACGCGTGTCAGGCCCCGGGCGGTCGTCGTACCGACGAGGAGCGGCGCGGCGATGCCGTTCGCCTGGACCACGTTCCAAGGTCATTGGGGCCAGCGTGAGGCGGGGTTCAACAACGGGCCGCTCGGGCCGAACGCCAAGCTCGAATGGGTACAGCCGTTCACGTGGGCTGAGAGCGTCGAGCGGAACCGGAGCTTCAGTATCGGCGGCTCCGCGCACGAGGGGCTCGACGCGAGCGACTTCTTCTGCACCGGGGTGACGGCCACGAGCGAGCTGCTCGACGCGATCTACGCGTCCAGGTGGGTGGCGCTCGGTGCCCTCATACTCGTGGTGACGCTAGCTCTGCTGGCGGTTGTGCGGACGCGCTGGCGCCCGGCGCCGTTGCGCCCCTTGGAGCAACGCCGTGCGGCAGGCCAGATCCTCCGCGTCTCGCTCGGCGTCTACCGGCTCGACTGGCGAACGCTGCTGGTGATCAGTGCTCTCGTCTTTCCGTTTGCGTTCCTCGGGGCCTTTGCGCTTCACGTACTGTTCAACCTCGGCTGGACCGAGGATCTCGTGCAGGCGCTTGGCCGAGAGTCGCTTCTTCCGGTGCACGCGTACGTCTTCCTCCTGGCGGCGATCGAGGTCGCTGCCCTCGGTCTCGCCATCGCCGCAACGGCACTCGCCGTCGGCTCGCTCCGTCTGGGCGAGGAGCGCATCGGGACGATGAGCGCCTATCGACTCGCGGTCCACCGCTCACAGCCCCTGGCCGGCGTACTCCTGCGGGTGGCCGGGATTCCCCTGGTCCTTGCGATGACGATCGTCGGCCTCCCGTTGGCGATCTGGTACCTCGGCCGCAGCGCCGTCGCCGTGCCGGCATGTGTGATCGAGGGCCTCGACGCGCGCACCGCAATCCGACGGAGCAAGCACCTCGTCGGGAGACATTTCTGGCGCGTGGCCGCGCTCACGACGCTCACTCTCGCAGCGGCCTTGCTCGTAGGCCCCTTCGTCGGCGCGCTCGTCCTCCTGAGGACGCAACTCGAGGTCATGGTCGCCAACCTGATCGGGATGGCCGTCTCTGCAGCGGTGATGCCGGTCGTCGGCATCGCGATCACGCTGCTCTATCTGGACCTCCGTGCACGCGAGCGCGCGGCGACGGTCGTGCCATGAGCGCGCCGCTCGTGGGTCTTCGCCGCCTGTGGCCGTTTCTGGCGCTCGAGACCGCGACGGCGCTCGGCGGAATCGCGAACGGAATCGCCACGGTCGCAGTTCCGTGGCTCGTGCTCGAGCGCACCGGGAATCCGTCGGCCGCGGCTGCCGTCGGCGCGATCACGCTGCTCCCGCTCGTCGCCACGTCGCTGGTCTCCGGGACGATCGTCGACCTCGTCGGGCGGCGGCCCGTCTCGGTCGCCAGCGACCTGCTCTCGCTGACGAGCGTCGCCGCCATCCCGCTGCTCGACGGCTGGATTGGGCTCGGTGTTGGCACGCTCGCCGCGCTCGCTGTGTTGGGCGCGACGTTCGATCCCGCCGGCATCACGGCGCGCGAAGCCATGCTGCCGGACGCTGCCGCGGCGTCCGGCCTCCCGCTCGAGCGCGCCAACGGCATTCACGAGGCGACCTGGGGAGTCGCCTTTCTCGTCGGACCAGGCGTCGCGGGTCTTCTGATCGCGCTGGTCGGCGCCGTTTCGACCTTCTGGGGCACGGCCGCCTGCTTCGGAGCGGCGGCGATCCTGCTTGCCCTCGTGCCTGTTCCCGGCTCCGGAAGGCCCGTCGGCGAGGTGCGCGAGGCAGGGTTCTGGCGGGCGACGCTGGACGGCCTGGCCTTTCTCTGGGGCGACCGGGTCCTCCGGAGCGTCGCCGTGCTCGCAGCGCTCCTGGTCGGCCTCTGGCTGCCGGTCGAAGGCGTGATCCTGCCGGTCTACTTCCAGGATCGCGGAGCACCTGGCGAGCTCGGCGTAGTGTTGATGGCTCTAAGCGCCGGAGCTGTGCTCGGAGCGCTGGCGTACGCGGCGATTGGCGCACGCTTCCGGCGACGCGCCGCCTTCGTCGTGTCAATGGTCGGGACATCACTCGCCGTCGTCGGCATGGCGCTTCTGCCGCCGCTCGCCGGCCTCCTCGTACTCGGCTTCGCCTCCGGCGCCTTGTACGGGCCGATCAACCCGATCATCAACATCGCGATGCAGGAACGGACGCCGAACGCCCTGCGCGGACGCATCATCGGGCTGATCACATCCGTGTCCTATGCCGCAGGCCCAGCCGGGTACCTCGTGGCCGGTCCACTCATCAACGCGGTCGGCCTCCAGGCTGCGTTCCTGCTCTTCGCCGGCGGCCTCGTCGCGGTCGCCGCGGGGTCCTTCGCCGTCGGCGCGCTCCACGAGCTCGACGTGGCAGGAGCCGTAGTCACGCGATGAACATCTTCCGCCACGTTCCGGGCTACGACACGCACATCTACGACGCCGGCAAGGAGGCGCTTTTCCTGGTCTTCCTTGCCTTCCTCGTTGCGTTCGTACTCGCGCGCCTGTACACGCGGCTGGCCCGCATCCACGGCTGGGGAAGCGCGAGCATCGGCGGCGTCCATCTCCATCACGCCGTGCCCGGCGTCGTCTTGGTGCTCGCGGCTGGACTGCTCTCCTTCACGCCCTGGGGAAGCGCCCAGCCTGTGCAGGAGCTCCTCGCGATCGCCTTCGGCGTCGGCTCAGGGCTCATCCTCGACGAGTGGGCGCTGCTCTTCTACCTCCGGGACGTGTACTGGGCGCAGCAAGGGCGGAGCTCAATCGATGCGGTCCTCATCGGGACGAGTCTCGCGGGCATACTCCTGGTCACCGCATCACCCTTCAGCGTCGAGGAAGCCGACTACTCCGGGCCGCGCACAGCTGCGTTCTCGATCCTGGCCCTCAACTACCTCGGAGCGGTGCTGTGTTTCGTGAAGGGCAAGGCGGTCGTCGGAGCGCTCGGGCTGCTCGTCCCGTTCGTCTCCTTCATTGGAGCGATCCGCCTCGCGAAGCCCCACTCGCCCTGGTCGCGGTGGTGGTACGACCCGGACCGCGGGCCCGGACGCTTTCGCGCAAACCGTGCCGAAAAACGCCGGCGGGCGCAACGGCGGTACGTCCTCGGCTGGCATGGTCGGCTCGAGCGAGACGTCGTCGACGTGATCGGCGGCCGGCCCAGTGGAGACCCGGCCGATGGGAGTAGCGCCGAGCGCCGAGGATGAGCTGGCACTCTGCCAGGTGGACTCGGTAGTCAGCTTTGGTCGGAGAGATCCGACCACTTTCTGACCACATCGACGAACCTGCGGACTTGGGCATCGTTGCCTGCGCCCGACCTGACGCCGGCGAGTTCGACAAGGCCCAGAAAGCCGAGGCGCTGCGCGAACGCCTGACGATCGCGTTTGGTGACTGAGCCCGAGCGTGGTCTTGATTTGGGGGAGGGCGGCGTACGGATCGCTCGTGGGCATCGGTCGCGAGCCGAAGCGCTGGTGTAAGCCAGGTTGGGGGTCTACTCGGCTGGTGCGGCAAAACTCGCCAGCAGGTCACAAAGGATTCGCATCATCGCGAGCGCGGTCTCGGGCCGTTCACGAAGGATCGCTTGGAACGCCGGCTTGCGCAGCTCGAGGACGCGCACGTCCGACATCGCCACGAGCGAGGCAGCACGGGGCTTGCTCGAGATCACCGCCATCTCGCCGATGAAGTCGCCTGGGCCTCGAACCGCGAGCTCTTGCTCGTCGGCTCCGAGCACCTGGACTTGGCCGTCGACGATGACGTAGAGCGTGTCGCCGGGCTCGCCTCTCACCGCAAGCAGCTCGCCTCCCGAGAAAAACTCCTCCTCCGAGACGACCGCTATCGGTTCGAGCTCTTGCGGCGGGAGCGCCTCGAAGAGAGGAACCTTGCGCAGGAAGATCACGCGCTCCACCAGCGGGACCTGCGTCGTCAGGGTGTGCGTCATCGTTCCTCCTTCGACCGCGCCCTTTGCGTACTCGGCGCACTGCCGTATCCAAGCATCCGGGTCGTGGCGGAGCCGATCGATCACGTCGGCGTCGAAGCCGTCGCTCGCGCGCGATTCCCAGAGCGCGAGCAGCGGCCGGACGATCGCCGGATCTCCGACCGTCTCGATGACCTCGAGCGCCGTTGCGCGCTGAGCGGGGTCGGACACGGTGAGGTTTTCGACCGCTGCGAAGACACTGGTTCGACGCGCGCCCAGCAGCGCAGCCGCATGAAGCGCGGCGAGTGCGTGGCGCTCCTCGCGCGCCCGAAGCGAATCGTGCAGGAGCGCAACTGCGGCGTCCTTGCTCGCGCCGAGCCTGCTTCGGAGATCCGCATCCTCGAGCGCGCGCGCGACCGACTCGGAGGCGAACCTTCGGAGACGCACGGCGCTCCCGTCCAGGGGAAGGCCTTCGAGCGCTGCCAATGCTGCTTCCTCATGTCCCTCGGCGAAGAGCGCGTCGACGACGGCCTCGACGGCAGGCTCGCCGACCTCTGCGAGCGCTTCGGCCGCGGCGGCGCGAACGCCGGTGTCGCCGTCGGCGAGCAGGGCGACGAGCGGTTCGACCCCCTCCTCCTTCGCGGCGGCTGCGACCGCGTGCGCCGCCTCCCGGCGCACTCTGGAGTCCGGGTCGTCGAGCCCGGCCAGCGCAAGGTGCCGTGTCTCGGCGGCGCCGGCGGTAGCGATCGCGCCGTATCCGGCCTCTCGAACCGATGAGTCCGGAGAGTTCACGACCGCCTCGAGCACCGACTTCGCGTCCTCTCGATGTTCGAAGAGGATGGCGGCGGCGAGCGCGCGGACCGAGACCTCCTCGTCGTCGAGCACCTGGCGCGGCAGGTCGCCACCGGCGCGTGCCAGGACCCCGAGAGCGCCAACGCGCACCGATGAGTCGGTATCGGATAGCCGCGCGAACGCGACCGCGGCGGCGCGTCCCGCATCCACGCGCTCGAGCGATGTGAGCGCGGCCAGCCGAACCTCGGCCTCGTCATCTTCCTCTGCCGCGGAAGCCAACGCGTCGGCCGCTTCGGGAAGGTCGAGCTCGGCGAGGGCGTTCGCCGCGATCACTCGCGCGGTCACCTCGTGGTCGGTGAGGAGGTGCCGGAGCACGGCGAGCCCCACGGCGTCGGCACTAAGGACGGCCGCCCGCGGCCCCCCCGGTGCGCCGAAGATCGTGGGACGTCCTTCGCGCAGGGCCGCCACCAGGGCGCGTGGGTAGGCGTCACGGATGCGGGAGATCGAGGCGACTGCAAGTGCAGAGCCGACAAGGCCCGCGCCGTAGAGCACGCGCGGTTCGTCGACTCGCTGGGCGATGAGGGCGACCCCGCCGGCAACCATGGTTCCGAGCTGGGTCGGTACGCCCGTGAGAAACGCGCGCACGCGGTCCCGGCGGTGGGCCGGGATGGTGTTCACGAGGGCCTCCCACGTGCTGCCGGCGCCGCCGCTCCGCCAGGCGATCTGCGCGAAGCGGAAGGCGGCCAGGGTCGCGAACGTCGCTGCGACCGCCAGGCCGCCGAACGCGACGAGGTAGAGAACGGGCAGGACGAGCACGACGGACGGCACGCCGAATCTGCCGAGAAGCCGGCTGGTGACGAGGAGCGAGAGCACAAGCGCCGTCCCCATCGAGAGGGCGAAGAAGACCCCGAAGAAGGCGGCGAGGTCGTCGGCATCCGGATAGCGCTCGGCGGCGGCACTCGAGAAGGGGAGGTAGAGGAGGCTGAAGAGGAGCGACGTGAGGAGCGCGCCGGCGCTCATCCAGCGCAGGAGCGGGGATGCACGCACGTCGGAGACGGCGGCGAGTAGGCCAGGCCGCCGGTGCCGCGTGCTCGGCGCCTCGGCGGCCGGCGGCCGTGTCGAGACGAGCCGCCACGCGACGGCCGCTGCAGCGCCCATCAGCGCGGCCCAGACCAGGAGCAGGTTCTCCGATCCAATCGCTGCGGCGAGGGGGCCTATGACGAGGCCGCCCGTGATGAGGCCAACGACGCCTCCAGCTGCGATCAGCGGGAAGAACCGCTTTGCCTGGCGGGTGTCCGAGACGAGGCCGGCGAGCCCCCAGATCGCGAGGAGGCAGGTGAACTCGGCGACGCTCTGCAGGATCCAGAGCGCGCCGTACACCCACGTCGCCTCCGCCTCGAGGGCCGCGCGTGCGAACAGCGCTGCGACTGTGATCGCAGCAGGGATGACGACGAAAACACGCTCGCGCCGGACCCGCGCGAGAAGCGCGCCGACGCCCGCGGTGGTTAGGAACATCGCGACTCCGACGACGAGGTAAAGCCGCGGGAGGTTCTCGACGCCGTAGCGGGCGAAGAAGAGGGCGTCGATGCTGCTTTGAGCGATCATGATGGCCGCCTCGGCAAGAAAGGCAACGGCTACGGCCAGGGCAAGCGTCTTTCCTTCCCCAGGGTTGACGCGCAGTACCGCCTGCAATCTGTGCGCAAGCACAGTCATTCCACTGCCGCTCTAGGCGGTGAAACGGTCAGGCTGCTGTGCAAACGCGCCCGCGCAACTGAGCGAGCAGAAGAAGTAGGCGTCGCCGCCGTGCACGAGTCGTCCAGCTGCGTGGTCGGGGTCGACAGCCATCCGGCAGACGGGATCGACCGGCAGCGCATCTCCGCTCAAACTGCCAAGTCGCAACGCCGCGAAGACCTCGACGGGCTCGGCGACGTTCTTCAGAGCCTGGCGCCCGCGAGACTCGTAGAAGACGCCCTCGAGCTCGGGGACGAGCGCGGCCGTACTTCCCGTGACCAGCACCTCGCCACCACTGGCGAGCGACGAGATCCGCGCGGCCAGGTTGACGGTCGCGCCGAAATAGTCGCCCTCGCTCTCGACTGCCGGCCCGTGGTGGAGGCCGACTCGAACGGCCGGCGCTCCGTGCTCGAGCATCAGGTCATTGGCGATGCGAAGGCCGAGGACGATCCCGTCCCCCGGATCCGGGATCCGCAGCATGAGCGCGTCCCCGATCGTCTTGACATGCTCTCCATGAACCGAGGCAAGCTCGGCTTTCACGGCATTCCGGAAGTCGGCGACGAGCGCGAACGCCGCCTCATCCCCATGCGCCTCCGTGAGAGCAGTGAAGCCGGCGATGTCGGCGAAGGCGAAGGTCGCAGCTGCGCTGCTCATTGGATCGGGAAGCTCCTCGTGCCCAAGGCCTCTCTTACCCGCGCCTGACGCGCGTTGCTACGCGGCTTCGTCCACGTTGAAACTGAACATCATCCCGCTCTCATGGTGTTCGGCGATGTGACAGTGCGCCATCCAGGTGCCGGGGTTGGTGACGTCCAGGAGGATGTCCACGGTTTCTCCGGTACGCACCAGCACCGTGTCCTTCCAGACGAGATTCGGCTCATCGACGCCGTCCCGGGCGAGGATCAAAAACCGACCGGCGCCGTGAACGTGGAAGGGGTGCGGCATGGGATGGTCTGAGTCCATCTCGTTGACGAGGCGAATCTTGACCCGGTCGCCCACGCGGAACCGCCAGTCGATTTTCGCGTTCTCCGCGCCGGTCTCGCGGTCGACGAGCTTCCAGAACATGTTTGCCGGCGTGGTCATTCGGTTGACCTCGACCATGTCGTCTTCCCATTCGATCCCCTGCGCGGGCTCGTGAGCTTCGCCATGGCCGTGGTGGCCGCCGTGGCCTTCGTGTCCTCCTGCCTCGCCACTCTCCTTGTGACTTCGGTGATGACCCCCGTGGCTGTGATGTTCGTGGCCGGCGGTTGCGACGGCGCCCGCCGGCACGAGCTTCATTCCGCACTTGGGGCAGCGTTCAGCAGAGTCGCTCACCACCTCCGGATGCATCGGGCAGACGAACGTCGCGCCTTCCGGAGCCCCCAGGTCCATCTCAGCAACAAACGCCAGCGTCTTGTCCGGCGGAGCGCTGAAGAACGGTGCGATTCGCTCGCGCTCGTCCACCAGGTCGTGGTTCGTGCGCAGGGCTTCGAACCGGTGCGCATGCGAGGGCTCGAAAGGCTCGTCAGTGACCGAGATCGCGGCAAGTCGATAGGTACGGTCGGGCGTCCTGTGCTCGAGGGTGAGCCCGCCGGGCTCGCCGAAGAGGACGTCGCAGACCACGCGCTCGGAGGGAGCGATGAGGACCTCTTCGACGATCTCCTCGTGCTCGTAGTGGCCGCTGTCGGCGCCGACGAGCTTCATCCGGGCCCCGGGCAACGCAATGTTGAAAACGCGCGTGTTCGCGGTGTTGGTCAGGAAAAGACGCACCACCTCGCCTTTTCCTGCAGCCAGTTCGAGCTCCGGCTCGCCCCCCACGAGCATCACGTTGCCGAAACGACCCATCGCGACGTGGGTTGTCTCGGATTCCCTGAAGGCCGCGATCTTCCCGTCCTCGATCAGGATGTCGTCCAGCGTGAGCAGTAGCTCGCGGTTCGCAGGAGGCCAGTAGTCAGGCTCGGATGGGACGACGAGGATGTTGCCGTAGAGGCCCATCTCTTGGCCGTAGTCCTCCCGGATGTGCGGGTGATACCAGTACGCGCCGGGATCGGGAACGCTCACTTCGTAGGTGAAGGTCTCTCCGACCGGGATCGGCGCCTGCGTGTCGTGCGTGCCGTCGAATCGGTTTTCGAGCCGGAGGCCGTGCCAGTGCACGGTTGCCTCCAGATCGCCGCGGTTCGTGACGTGGACGGTGACCGTCGAGCCCTGGGGGAGCCTGAGCGTCGGTCCGGGAATCGATCCGTTGTAGGCGAGCATGCGCACGGTGGCGTCGCCGATCCGCTTCGCGACAGCGGCGATCTCGAGGTCGAAGGAGTCGCCGTCGGCTAGTTCGACGATCTCGGGTCGTGTCGCTTCGCGCAGACCCTCGGTTTCGGTCGGGAGGGAATCGATCACCGTGCTTCCGGTCTCGGAATGGTGGCGGTGGTGGTGGTGGTGTCCCATGCCTTAAACCCCCTCTTTCGAAGCTGCCGGCGTGCGGTCGTCGGCTGTCAGCTCGCGCGCATCATCCACCCTAGGCGGAGCATCCGGACAAGCTGCGATCTGCTCGGCGATGAACTCGGCATCGTCCTTGACCCAGCCGATCAGCGCCGAGCCCCGCGTGTGCTGCCAGGTCAGTCCGAGGAAGTAGAGGCCGGGTATGTCGGTAACGCCTCGGCGGTGGCGCAAGCGGCCGTCAGCGTCGAAAACGGGAAGGTCGATCCACGAGTAATCGGGCCGGTACCCGGTTGCCCAGATCACTGCGTCGACTTCCAGCTCGCCCCCGTCCTCGAAGCGCACGATCCGGCCCTCAGCGCCTACAACGCGGCGTTTCAGCTCCACGTCGTGTCGTCGCCGGAGCCTTCGCGGGCTCGAGCCGATCAGCGTCTCGCGAGTTCGCAGCTTCCGGCCGAGCCGCGATTCGACCGTCGTATTGAAGAGCCGGGTCTTCGTCAGCCACCAGAAAAGGTCTCGCCCGAGCAGTCGTTGCGGGAGGGGCGTCTGCCGCGAGCCGATGGCGAGGACGACCCGGCGGGTGCTCGAGAGCTCCTGGGCGACTTGGAAACCCGTGTTGCCGCCGCCGACGACTAGCACCGTGCCTTGGGGCACGTCCGAGGGTCTGCGGTAGCCCGTGCTGTGCACCTGGAAGACGTCCGGCCCGAGTCGGCTCGCGACTTCCGGGATGAACGGTTTCTGGAACGGGCCGGTGGCGACAACAACCTGCTCAGCGCCGAGCTGCCTGCCGTCGGCCTGCAGCACGAACTGCCCGTTCTCTCGAGTGAGCCTCCGCACCGGGCTGTTCAGCTGAACCGGGAGTTCGAACGTCTCCGCGTACCGCTCCAGATACGCGATCACCTCGTCACGGTCGGGGTAGCCCTCTGGATCGCCGGGGAACGGAAGACCAGGTAGGCCGCTGTAGCGGCGAGGCGTGAACAGTCTCAACGACTCCCAGCGGTCGCGCCAAGCGGAACCAATCGAGTCGACGGCCTCGAGAATCACGAGCTTTCGTCCTTGCTGCTGCTTAAGGACGTACCCCATCGCGAGGCCAGCCTGCCCTGCTCCGATTACGACGGCGTCGTACCTGGCCTCTGGTAAGCGGCCTTGTTCGTGCGGCGAGTCTTCCATCGAGAGAGATGCCTTCTCGCTCACTCCGCACCATAACCCGAGCGGATCCCCAGTCGTGATCCGACCGGCTCCGGCTCGGAGCAACTCTCGGCTAGGTCAGTGGCACGCATTGCAGCTGGCCTGCATCCAGAGATAGGTGCTGGACGCCGAGACAGATTGATGGTGGCCGCGAAGACGTAGGGCGACGTCGTACGCATCGTTGGCCGGGTGCAAACGACCACGCTCGGCAGGACCGGACTTACCGTGCCTGGAGGCAGATCACGTCTCGGTGCCAGTCCGTCCGACGGACGCGTTCGGGATGAGCGAAGGCGTCTGTGACTTCTGCCGCCCCGGCGCAGCGCGAGGGCGTGTGAGCGGCGGATGAGCGAGCTGCGTGTCATCGGCGCCATCACGGTGCTGCTCGCCGCCTGGGCCGTCTACACGGTGGCGGCGATCCCGGTCGCCACTCGCGCGCTTGACGTCCTCGAGGCGGACGCGCATTCCGCTTCCGTTCCGAGAGTCGACTCGAAGGGCAGGCCTGCACTCCGCGCCTGCTACCGCATCTCTGGCACGAGCAACGCGTGGGTCGACGACGAGGACTGCAAGCCTTGGGGCGGTTACGACTCTGTCTTCCGCGAGCTCTGTGAGCAGGACTCCCGCTGCTTCGAGAGGTCGATGCGGACGCAGCAACTGTGTCTCGACCGCCCGTCGTCTTGCTATCGCTTCCTCTCGCCGCGACCCGCCCTCCGCTGAATCGAACTCGCGTCGCCGGCGGCATTGAAGCTAGCCGGAAGAAAAAGAGTGACGCTGGTGCGACGCCGAAATGGACGCCTATTGCGAAGACACCGCCGCGGAGCGCTGGCAGCTTGGTGAGTGAGATGGGCAGTCTCGAAGAGTTTGGGTACGACGCGGCGCACGACGGGGCCGGTCAGCACCTGAGTCTCGTTCCGGCACCGTCGGAGCCGAAATCATCGGCGGACGAGAGCTGTGATGAGACGATCCAAGGGAAGCTCGGCTTCCAAGAGCTCCTGTTGATCCACCGATCGCTCGAGGCTGTCAGGACTCTCGGCTTGGTGGAACGTCAGGACACGCTGCTCAACGACACGATCCAGCTTGTCGAGGTCGTATTGAGAGACGTCCTCATAGGCGAGCAAGCCCAGGGGAGCTACGGCATCCGTCGACGGGAATCATTTCTCTCGGGTCCCAACCCGGCGGCCCGTCGCCTTGCCGTCTAGCGCGGGCGACTTCGAGGAACCGCCGGCTAACAGCGATTTCACGAGATGGAGCTAGCCGGACTCGAACCGGCGACCTCCTGGGTGCGATAACGGCAAGACCACATCACCTGAGGCAAGTTCGACGCTACGAAGCCAGGTGAATGCTGTTCAGTGAGGACCGGTTCCCTCAGTTCGGTAGCACCGACGGTAGACCGGAGTCGATGACGTAGGGAGCCGGAATGCCCCGCCAGGTCTGTCGACCGGATCTGCTTCGCGCCTTAGTTCTCGAAGCGCGAGTTGCGGATGTAGTCGCAGAAGTTCGGGCGCACGTACGCGGGCACGGTCGCTTCGAGGATGTCCGTGTTCATCGTCCCGAACGTGGTTTCGGGCTTGTCTCGCATCGCGGCCGAGAAGGCCTCGATGATGCCTTTCTTGAAGCCCGGCCGCGGATGGGCGGCGAGGACGGCCTCGCGCTGCTCCCGCGAGAGCTCGTCGAAGTGCAGCCCGAGGACGTCGTACTCCACGCCCAGTGTCACCAGCCACACCTCGGGCTGCTTGTAGCGCGGAACCTCCGGTGTCGTGTGCAGGGCGATCGACTCCCATACAGTCATGACGCGCTCCTCGAGCAAGCCGTGGCGCTCCAGAAACCTGCGCGCGGCGTTGGCGCCGTCGATCTCGAAGCGCTCATGTTCGGAGCGGTAGCCCTGGAGCAGCCCGATGTCGTGAAACATCGCGCCGACGTAGAGCAGCTCGGGGTCGTACGTCAGGCCGAGCTTCTCGCCCTGCAACGATCCCCACAGGAACACCCGCCGCGAATGGTTGAAGAGGAGCTGCGTGGACGCGTCGTGGACGAACTCGGTCGCCTCTCGAGCGATTCGGCTGTCGGGGATGGTGATCCCGGCGATCGTCGTACGAATCGCGGCCATGACCTACGTTTCCCGCAGCCGAGGCCCTCTGGGATACGGCCGATAGACGTTCTTGATCGCATTGCCTGATCGACAGCGTTCGGCTGCAGCGCCGGCAGCGGATCACGCAGTCCGATCAGTTCGCCGGTCGAACGTATCGCCGATGCCCGTCCGCTGCCGGATGCTGAGGGAATCGGCGCCGCAGGGACAACATCACGAGGATCGCGATCCCCGACAGCCCGCTTGCTCGGCGATCGACACCGTCGGACGCGTCCGTGAACCGGGTGCGCCTTGCGTGCTGACGATCGCATAGACGGGAGAACGTGGGCGATCGCCGGCGTCGTAACGCTCGGCGGAATCATGTCGAGCGTCGACACGACCGTCGTGAACGTCGCGCTCGAGACCCTCGCGCGTGACTTCGGCGCGTCGATCACGAGCGTCCAGTGGGTAGCGACGGCTTACCTGCTCGCACTCGTCGCCATGATCCCGCTCGCCGGATGGGCGTCGGACAGGTTCGGCGGCAAGCGAGTCTGGATCGCGTCCGTCGCTCTCTTCGTCGCCGGCTCGATGCTCGCCGGCGCGGCCTGGTCGCTCGGCAGCCTGATCTTCTTCCGCACGCTGCAGGGGCTCGGCGGCGGCATGATCGTGCCGGTCGGCATGACCCTGCTGAGTCGCGCCGCGGGCCAAGCGCGCATGGGTCGCGTAATGAGCATCCTCGGCGTGCAGCAGCTGCTCGGACCCGTACTCGGGCCGGTCCTCGGCGGAGCCCTCGTCGAGCACGCCGGATGGCGGTGGATCTTCTTCATCAACGTCCCGCTCGGCGCGCTGACCATTCCGCTTGCTGCCCGTCTCCTCCCGAAGGACGCGGCCCAGGCCGGTAAGCGATTCGACGGACTGGGCTTCCTCCTCGTTTCCCCGGGAATGGCGGCGTTGATCTACGGCCTGACGGAAGCCGAGCGAGCCGGCGGCCTCACTCCGCGGGCGTTCGTCCCGATCCTGGCCGGTCTCGGGCTCGTCGCGGGCTTCGTTTTCCATGCCCGCCGGAGCAAGACTCTCATCGACGTCGGCCTCTTTCGGAGGCGCGCCTTCTCAGCCGGTGTCGGGACGACGTTCTTCCTCGGCGCGGGCCTGTATGGAGCGCTCTTCTTGCTTCCGCTCTACTACCAGGGGGCGCGGGGTGCGTCGCCGCTCGAGGCCGGCCTGCTGATGATGCCGCAGGGGATCGGCGCGGCCGTCATCATGCCGTTCGCCGGCCGCCTCACCGACCGTGCGGGACCGGGGCTTGTAGTGCTGGGCGGGCTGGCCCTGATCGTGGTGGGAACGCTGCCGTTCGCCCTAGCCGGCAGCTCCACGTCATATCCGCTTCTTGCGGCGGCCCTGGCCGTCCGCGGGCTCGGGATCGGCGCGGCCACGATGCCCGCCATGGCGGGGGCCTATGCGTCGCTCGGAAAGGAGAGCCTCGCCCAGGCCGCAAGCGTGCTCACTGTGTTGAGGCGGTTGGGCGGTTCGCTCGGCGTCGCGCTCTGCGCAGTCGTCCTCGAGCACAGCCTGCCCGGAAGCGCCGGAGGCGTGACCGACCGTGCCGCCCCCACGGCCGTCATGGCGGACGCCTTCGCGGCGACCTTCTGGTGGGTGTTCGCCTTTTGCGCTCTCGCGTTCATCCCCGCCGCCTTCCTGCCACGACGGCCGCCCGTCGAAGCGGGCGACTCGAAGCGCCTGCGCCCCGGCTGGAGCACGCATCACGCCGCTGCGGACGCGTAGCCCGTTAGCGGAATCGCGCGGCGAGCCGCGGGAACCGCTCCACGAGGCCCGATGAATCGTTCTCGTCGAACGGCGTCCCGCGCGGCGCACCGGAGAGATCCGAGTCGTCGAGCGGGAAGTCTCTGCCTGCGGCGCTCGAGTAGGCGTCGGCGGCGACGTTGTCGGCGTTCTCCCAGCTGCCCGTCTCGGCGTCCTGAACAACCGGGGCGAGCGAGTCGGGGTCCCGCAGAGCCTGCTCGTACGGAACCCGGCCGAGAGAGATCAGGTAACCGCGGAAGTCCCGGAAGCAGTCATCCGAGCAACCGTCCTCTATCACGTATGCAGCAGCCCAGAGGTCGAACGTGTAGGCGCCGCGATCTAGGCGTTGACGGATGCGGGCGAACTGCAGGATGGCCGGTGGGTCGAGGCGCTCGAGGCTCTCCCGGAGGAGTTCGGACTGCCTCCCCGTATCGTTGCCGGCCGCTTCGCGCGTCTCCTCGATCAGCGCCCAGAAGGCTTGCTCGCTCATGCCTGAGGGGCGCGGCACAATCGGCCTTGGCTTCGCCCGGGTTTCGACCAGCTTCGGCTTCGCGTGCCGCGGCGCCCGCGTCCCACGCTCGGCGCGGCGCGCCGCCTCAGTCGTGCGGCCGGCGAAAGCATCTTGAAGCTCGTGCTTCGGGCGGCTCTCGAAGGCAGCTCGCAGCTCGTCGGCAGCGGCCTTGAAGTCGGGAGCCGCCTGAACGGCCATCGCTCCTGCGACGACGGCGGCGGCGAGTGCGAACAGCCTCAGCACGCCTCGCTCAGAACCAGTTCCGGATCCACGCCGTCGTGAGCGTGAAGAGCGCCAGCGAGCTCATCGCCGCGGCGGAAGTCCAGAAGGCGGCCGTCGTCGTGAAACCCCGGGGCAGGGCGTTCATCCCCATGACTCCGGCGATGAGAGTCGGCGGCAACAACGTGACGGAGACGATGGTCAGGCGCCTCATCAGATGGTTCGTACGGTGTGCGGCCCAGGTCGAGTAGATCTCGAACGAGCCGGCGATCATCTCCCGAGTCGACGCCATCGACTCGAGAACGCGCTCCAACAACTGCGCGACCGCCTCGACCTCCGCCATCGACGTCGAGCCCGAGAGCACGACGAACTCGGACCGGCTGAGACGCGCGTACAGCTCGCGGTGGGGCTCGAGTAGGTGCCGGAGCCTCGTGAGCCGGATCCGGGCCCGGACGAGCTCGCGAAGCAAAGCCTCCTCCTCCATCCGCCCGGTCATGGACCGGACGTCGAGACGGTCGAGCTCGGCTTCGATCGGACGAAGCTCGGTGAGATAGCTCGTGACGTGCTCTTGGAGGATCGCCGCGAGGAACCCTCGGCTGTCGATGCGTCCAAGCTCGCTGTCCGCTCGGATCCGTTCGTGGAAGCCTTCGACGAACTCGACCGGCTGCCGGTGAACGGTGACGACCCAGTTCGCGCCGACCAAGCAGTGGAGCATCTGCGGCCCGTCGACGAGCGACCTGTCGGCAGGCGTTGCCACGGCGATCTGGACGTAGTCGTCGAATACGAGTACCGCAGGCTCGGCCGCCTGCTCCCGGATCGCCGCCAGCGTCTCGTCCGCAAGCCCGAAAGTCGCCGAGATCGAGGGCAGGTCGCCGACGTCCGTAACGTCGACCCAGAGGAGCTGCGCAGCGGTCAGCTGGTCGACCTGGAATGCTTCGAGCGCGACCTCCCCGTCCGTCGCCTCCGCGTCGTAGAGAAACGCACGCGAACCGGCAGCCGGTTCTGCCCGGACCGGGCCCGCGGCGCGCCTCCGACCGTTCAGCAGCCGGCCAAATGGATGGGCGAGCGAGACACCCATTGGACAGCATCCTCGCGGTCGAATCGCCCCGTGTCACCGTCCCGCGGGCGGCTCTTCCGGCTACCTCGCCCGGTGTAAAGCGCCGGCAGATCTAGAGCGCGCGCCGTAGTTGGAGTGAGCTCGCGTGTCCTTTCTCCCAGGACAACTCGGGAGTACACTGAGGGGTTCGGCCCTTATTAGGTCGCACTCGTCTCCGGACGGAGGTGAGCATGGAGAGCGACGACCTTTCTCGGCAGGTTGCACCGAACACTTTCGGCGGCCGCCATATCTGCGCGTTCTTCAACGGCATGGACGAGCACTACCGGGTGCTCCGGTCGTTTATCAAAGACGGCTTCGACCACGGCGACAAGGCGTTCCACCTCATCGATCCCGAGCGACGCGAAGATCATCTCAGGCGGCTCGCGGACGCGGGCATCGAGGTGGAGGAGGCCATCGCCTCCGGCCAGCTCGAAGTGCACCCGTGGGAAGACGGGCCGCTCCACGGCGACCGCTTCGAACAGGACACCTGGCTGGCGGGATTCGAGGAAGTGCTCCAATCCGGTCCGGCATCCGGCTACGCGAAGACGAGATTCCTAGCCCAGATGGAGTGGGCACTAGTCGACATGCCGGGGATCGAGGACATGATCCAGTTCGAGACGCGGGTCAACTACGTCGTTCCGAAGTACGACGACCCCGTCCTCTGCGCCTATGACCTGACGAAGTTCGGAGCGAGCACCGTGATGCTCGCACTGCGGACGCATCCGATGGTGATCATCGGCGGACTAATGCAGGAAAACCCGTTCTACGTAGAGCCGGAGGAGCTCCTCCGCGAGCTACGGGGGAAGCGCGGGGCCGGCGTCGACGCCGGCAAGGCGCACTAAGTGCACGTCGATTCCGACGTTGACGCCCTTCGCCTGCAAACGACACTGAGGGATCTCGTCGCGCTGTCGGCGATTCCGGCTGCTTGGATCCGGAGCGAACCCCCGGCCGTGGCAGCGGGGCTCGCCGACTCCCTGGTCGCGTTGCTGCAGCTCGACTTCGCCTTCGCGCGTCTGAGCTACCCGGACGGCAGCGGGGCGGTCGAGGTCACGCGCGGTAGCGGGTGGAAGCGGTTTCCCGAATGGCTGGAAGGTCACACCACGAGGGTTCAGCTCCCCGGTAAGGCGGTCGTCGCGGACGTCGGCGAGGACTCAGATCCCTGCCGCGGCGTTGCCATACCGATCGGTGTCGACGGAGATCGCGGCCTGGTCGCAGCCGCCAGCAGACGCAGCGGCTTTCCGTCCGCGGCCGATGAGATGCTCCTGTCGTTCGCTGCGAATCAGGGCGCGACAGCCTTTCAGAACGCGCATCTCATCCGCGAGCGGAAGCAGGCAGAGAAGGCCCTCCGGAAGGCCCACAACGAACTCGAGGTGAAGGTCGCCGACCGGACCGCCGAGCTCGAGCAGCTCGCCCGCGAACAGGCCGCGCTGCGGCGGGTCGCGACGCTTGTGGCGCAAGGCATGCCGCCCGGCGACATCTTTGCCGCCGTCAGCGACGAGGTAGCTCGGCTGTTCGGGTCGGCCGCGGCGGCGGTCGCGCGGTTTGACTACGACGATCCCGCGATCGTCTCCGTCGGCGTGTCGAAGACCATCCAAGGCGTTGTCGCGGTAGGGACGCGATGGAGTGTCGACGAGCGTTGGGCCTCGGCCGAGGTGTATCGCACCGGACGTGCTGCTCGTGTCGACGCGAGTGACTGGTTGGCAATCGGCGGGCTCGTCGGCGCGGCCGTACGTCGCCTCGACGTCGTTTCGACGGCTGCGAGCCCGATCAACGTCGAGGGGCGTCTTTGGGGCGCGTTTGGCGTGTCGTCAAGCGAGCCCCTGCCGTTCGGTACCGAAGAACGTCTGGAGAGCTTCAGCGAGCTCGTGGCGACCGCGATCACGAACGCCGAGTCGCGCGAGGCACTCCGAATGCTCGCCGACGAGCAGGCGGCCCTGCGTCGTGTTGCGACGCTCGTGGTGCAAGGCGTGCAGCCGGCCGAGATCTTCGCGGCCGTCACCGAGGAGGTCGGTCGGCTGTTCGGCACGGAAGCGGCGACGGTCGGGAGGTTCGAGCCGCCGGAGCTCGTCGCCGTCGGGGTGGGGAAGAGCCTGCAGGAACAGGTTCCGGTCGGATCGCGGTGGCCGTTCGACGACGCCTTGGCATCGACGCACGTCTTTCGTACCGGACGCTCGGTCCGCGTCGATCGGAGGAATTTGAGTTCCGCGACCGAGCCCGTCGCCGAGGTCCTGCGGCGCCTGGGTCTCGTCTCAACGGTCGCGAGCCCGATCATCGTGGACGGGAATCTCTGGGGCGCGATCACGATCTCGACGAAAGAGGAGCCGTTGCCGCTCGACGCCGAGGACCGACTTCAACAGTTCTGCGACATCGTCGCAACGGCGATAGCGAACGCGCAGAGCAGGTCGGAGTTGGCCGCGTCGCGTGCGCGCGTTGTCGCCGCCGCGGACGAGACGCGGCGGCAGGTCGAGCGCAACCTGCACGACGGCGTCCAGCAGCGGCTCGTCTCGCTCGCGCTCAAGGCGCGAAAGACCGCCGCGAGCGATTCCTCGCCGCCGATCAAGAGCGCGTTCAGCGAGTTCGCCGGCGAGATCGACTCGACGATCGACGACGTGCGCGAGATCGCGCGCGGGATCCCCCCGCCGATCCTCTCGGAGGCGGGGCTCGAGTACGCGCTGCGGGCGCTGGCGCGCCGGTCGGCGGCGCCGGTCGCGCTCGAGCTCGACTTCGACGCCTCACCGAGCGAGCCGGTCGGCGTCGCCGCCTACTACATCGTCTCCGAGGCGCTGACCAACGCCGCCAAGCATGCGGCGGCCTCGGCGGTCGACGTCCGCGTCGAGTCACGCGACGGCCACCTCTCACTCGAGATCCGCGACGACGGCGTCGGAGGCGCCGATCCCAACGGTTCCGGCCTGCTCGGGCTCAAAGACCGCGTCGAAGCGCTGAACGGAACGATCTCGCTCGTCAGCCCCGCAGGCGCGGGAACGACGCTTCGCGTTCAACTGCCCGCAGAATCCAAGCGCGGACAAGGATCAGACTAGGCCTGAGGCGGAGAGCGGAGTAGGCTTTATAGCCCGCCCTCTGAGGATGGTGCCGCTACGCAGAGCCGTCTCGGATTCGAAGGTCGGCGATCGACAAGATCGCGCCGCGAGCGGCTCCCAAATCCTCTAGTCGAGCCGGCAGCTCCGGCACGCGAAATGGCGATCTGCATACCGCACGACCGCCCATGAACGAACGCATTTTCGAGGTGCCGCTCACCCGGAGGCAGGTGCTGGCAGCAGCTCTTGCGACAGGCGCGTCGGTGGTCGCCGGCTGTGGGTCGAAGGGGACTGGCGCGGCAGAGTGGGTCTTCGTCGACGACCGGAAGCACACGGCGAGGTTGAGCGAGCGCCCGACGAGGATCGCCGCCTATACGACGTCGGCCGCTGCGCTTCGCGATTGGGGCGTGACGCCCGTCGGAGTCTTCGGCACCGATCCGCCGAACGACCCGTGGCTCGCGGACTTCCCGTGGACCGACTCCGACATCGTCGGCTCCGTCTACGGCGAAATCGACACCGCGAAGCTGCGCGAGCTGAGGACCGAGCTGATCGTCTCACGATGGTTCCCGCTCCCGCAGGCCGCTCCGCTCTTCGGGTTCAAAGACCTGGCGCAGCAGAAGCGCATCGGAGCCGAGATGCCGATCGTCGGGCTGAACGGGCAGACGATTGCTACGTCCCAGATCGCCCGGTTCAGCGACCTCGCCCAGGCGCTGGGGGTGCAGGTGAGCGGCGGCAGAGTCGCGCGCGCACGCGAGGCGTTCGACCGTGCGGCAGAGCGCCTGTCCAAGGTGGCGCAGCCGAAGTCGGACCTGCGGATCATCGCCATCTCGGGCGAGCAGAGCACGGTGTATGTCTCGAAAGTCTCGGATGCCGGCGACCTCGCCTTCTACAAACACCGCGGCGTGCCCGTCGTCTCGGCCCGATCACCGACGCCCTACTGGGACAGGCTCGACTGGAACCACGTGGACAAGTATCCGGCTGACGGGATCCTCTACGACGCGCGGCCGTACGCGTTGCCGCTTGCAGCTGCGAAGCGAATTCGGGACTTCGCAGCCTTGCCGGCCGTGCGGGCGAACCAGATCGGTGCATGGAAGGCTGACCCCCCACCGTCCTACCAGGCGTACGCGAGGACGATGAACGACCTGGCCGCGACGATCGCGAGTTGGCGACCGGTGACATGACGGCGGGGGGGCGCGCCCGCCGACCCGGTCAGACTGACGCGATTCGCCGTCGAGGTGCACGCACCGCCTCGTTCGTGGCGCCGCGACACCTCGCGGCGGGGGCACTCGTTCTCGTGCTGACCGCCGCCGGCTTCGTCGCAGCCCGAACCCTGATCGAGCGCGATGCGCGTGGCGACTCGGAGCAGCGCGTCGAGATCGCGGCGGCGCAGATCCAGGGCCGCCTCGAGCAGGCGACGGAGCTCACTTACAGCCTGGGAGCGTTCATGCTCGACGAAGGCCCCGACGGCGTCACGAACGATGAGTTCGCGCGGACTGCGCTGCGCTGGGTCCTTCCAGCAGGAATCCAGTCCGCTGCGTGGGCCGAGGTCGTGCGCACCGGCGACCGCGCGAGGTACGAGCGGCATCTCGGGCAAGCGATCGTGAAACCGGGAGCGCCGCGCGAGCCTGCGCCGCGCGCCTCCGTGTACCTACCTGCCACGCTTGTCTCCGCCTTCCCACCCCTGAACGCGCGCGGTCTCGATCTGCGGCACGAGCCGGGGATCGCCCCGGCACTGGCAAGCGCGATCCGACCCGGCGGTGTCGGTGCGACGCCGATCGCCGCGCGAAGGAATGGCGCGAGCGGGCTCTTCATCGTCGCGCCGGCGCCGAATCTCGTCGACGGCGCGCTTCGTCCCGGGTTTGTGGCGCTCTTTGTTTCGGAAACGACGTTGCGCGCAGCGGCGAGGAACGCGCCTGGGTTGCGCGTTCGGACCGCCGCGAACGGTGGCAGCGGCACTGTGCACGAGGAGTTCACGGTGGCGGGCCGCCGGTTCTCCGTCAGCATCCCGAACGCATCGCCG
>Ga0081538_10001103_pt1 | contig 28593 bp, 25 predicted proteins | sample TabmetS5T2R1_FD_71022 | JGI IMG/M metagenome (GOLD analysis project Ga0081538, IMG submission 71022) | Tabebuia heterophylla rhizosphere microbial communities from the University of Puerto Rico - S5T2R1 | ecosystem: Host-associated > Plants > Roots > Rhizosphere ...
GATCGAGCACGCCCAGCTCACCGCGGCGGCTGCCCGCCACCGCACGGCGGTCGAGCACCTGCTGCGCGTCTCCTCCGAGCTCACCAGCAGCCGTTCGCGCGGCGAGATGCTGCGCGCGGTCTGCGAGGGGATCCGCGACGCGCTCGGCTTCGAGCTCGCGGGCGTGTTCCTCGACGAGACGGGCGACGGGCGGCTGCTGCCGGCCGCCGGCGTCGGCGTCGACTCGATCGAGGGCCTCGGATCCTTCACCGCGGCGGCGCTCGAGCCGATGATCGCGCCCGAGCTCGCGCAGGAGGGCTGCGTGCTGCTCGACAGCGCGACGGCCCGGGCCCTGGCCGCCGAGGCCGGCATGCCGAGCGTCTACTCGTCACGCAACAACGGCCGCGGCCCGCTCGCATGGGACCACCACTGGCTGATGGTGCCGCTGCGCGACCGCGCCGGCGCGCTGCTCGGCTTCCTGTGGGCCGACGACCCGGCCGACCGGCTGCTGCCGGGCGTCGACGGGCTGCGCGCCCTGCGGGCGTTCGCCAACCACGCCGTCGGCGCCATCGAGGCCGCGCGCCAGGTGGCCCAGCTGCGCGAGCTCGCCGAGCTCGACCCGCTCACCGGCCTCCACAACCGCCGCGGCTTCGAGCAGGGCCTCGGCAGCCGCCGCGCGCCGCTCGCGCTGCTGATCTGCGACCTCGACCACTTCAAGCGCGTCAACGACACGCTCGGCCACCCGGCCGGCGACGACGTCCTGCGCCGCTTCGCCGACCTCCTGCGCGCGTGCACGCGCGAGGACGACGCCGCCGTCCGCCTCGGCGGCGAGGAGTTCGCGCTCGTGCTGGCCGGCGTCGGCGAGCGCGAGGCGCTGGCCGTCGCCGAGCGGCTGCGTCGCGAGGTGGCGAGCGAGTTCCGCGAGTTCCCGGTCCCGATCTCGGTCTCGGTCGGCATCGCCGACGCGCGCCCGGGCGAGGACGCGGAGGAGCTCGTGCGCGCCGCCAACCGCGCGCTGTACGCCGCCAAGCGGCTCGGCCGCGACCGCTGCGTCGTCCACCACGCCGACACGCTGGCGATGCTCGACGCGCTCGCCGACGACGGCGCCGGCGAGCAGGTCGCGGCGGCGATGCTGCTGGCCGAGACGCTCGACCTCCGCGACGTCGCCACCGCGCGCCACTCGGAGACCGTCGGCCGCTACGCCGAGCAGATCGCCGCCGAGCTCGGGCTGCCGGCGGACCGGGTCGAACGGGTGCGCGTGGCCGGCGTCCTGCACGACATCGGCAAGCTCGGCATCTCCGACGCGGTGCTGCTCAAGACCGGCAGCCTCGAGGCGGCCGAGTGGGCCGAGATCCGCCGCCACCCCGAGCTCGGGGCCCGCATCCTCGAGCACGCCAACCTGCGCGACGTCGCGAGCTGGGTGCTCGCCCACCACGAGCGCGTCGACGGCGGCGGCTACCCGCAGGGCCTGGCCGGCGACGAGATCCCGCTCGAGGGCCGCATCCTCGCCGTGGCTGACGCCTACGAGGCGATGACCGCCGACCGGCCCTACCGGCCGGCGCTGACCGAGGCCGAGGCGCGGGCCGAGCTGCGCCGCTGCGCCGGCACGCAGTTCGACGCCCGCGTCGTCCAGGCGTTCCTGCGCCTGCTCGGCTAGAGCTTGCGGTGGTCGAAGCTGGCCACCGAGCGCGCGGCGAACTGGAGGCCGACGCGCTTGGGCGCCTGGCGGCGCAGGTACTCGGGGTCGACCGCGCCGCCCGTGTAGCGCTCGAAGATCTCGACGCCGAGCTCGAGCACGTGCTCGCGGTGGATCGTCGCCTCGGCCTTGACCATGACCCCGCGCAGCTGGTCGTAGCCGTCTCCCGCCTCGACCTGCAGCGTGCAGCGCGGGTCGCGCTCGAGGTTGCGGACCTTCTGCGACTTCGCGTACGTCCAGGCCCAGACCTCGCCGTCGCGGACTACGTACCAGAGCGGCATCAGGTGCGGCCAGCCGTCGCGCCCCAGCGTCGCGCACGTGACGACGCGCTCCTCCTCGAGGAAGGCCGCCACCTCGGCGGCCGACATCGCGATCTCCGCGCGGCGGCTCACGCGTGGGCGATGAGGCCCTCGGCGGCGGCCAGCACCGCCTCGCGCGCCTCGGCCGGCTCGAGCACGGCCGCGTCGCCGGCCTCCTTGAGGATCTCCTTGACCAGGTAGTCGATCCCCTTGAAGGACATCTCGACGACGATCGCGCCGTCGTCGAGCTCGGCCACGACCGTGCGCTCCTCGCGCGCCCAGCGCGCCTGCTCGGGCGAGATCCACACGCGGGCGACCTGCGAGTCGGCGATCTCGCCGGTCCGCGGCCAGCCGCCGACGTCGGCGATCGGGTCGAGGTCGGGCCGGCGCTCGAAGCGCTCCCCGAGCAGCGTGGCGGACTTGATGCGGTCGAGCCGGAAGTGCTTGAGGCGGTCGTCGAAGGCCGCGACGTACCAGGCCTCGCGCCCGTTGAAGAGCGCGTAGGGCTCGATCCGCCGCTTCGTGAAGCGCTCCTCGGCCGACCAGTACTCGATCTCCAGCAGCCGGCTCTCGTGGACGGCGCGCTCGACCGTGTGGGCGACGTCGTCGGCGACGGTCGGCGAGGTGATCTGCAGGCCCTCCTCGACCGGGTCGTGGCCGAGCGCCGCGACGACCTTCTCGCGCGCGCTGCCGAGCTCGGGCTGGGCGAGGTTGAGCAGGTCGATCGCCGCCACCAGCGCCTTGGCCTCGATCGGCAGCAGCCGCGCCGGGCGGTCGAAGGTGTCGGAGTACGGCTCGGGATCGACCTCGATCTCGCCGCCGGGCAGGACCTCGGCGTAGATCACGTAGGCGCCGCCGCCGAAGTTGACGACGTTGAGGACCGAGATGTCCTCGCGCAGCTCCTGGGGCGACATCTTGAGCTGATCGCAGACCGCGTCGACGTGGAGGCGCTCGCCCGCGCGGCCGGCCGCGATCAGCACCGAGGCGAGCGTCACGAGCCGCGCGAACCGCTCGGGGCGGATCGTCCCCGACGTGTCGCCGCGCGCCCGGCCGTTGGCCTCCGGCTCGGCCGGCTCGGGCGGCGGTGCGTCGCTGTACGAGATCGGCTCGCCGCGGTGGCGCTCGACGATGTCGTCGATCCGCCGGCGCGTCTCTTCGACCAGCGCGGGCGGGCCCTCGATGCGGGCGTGGTGGCGGAGTCCGAGCGCCCACGAGATCAGCAGCCGCGGGATCGCGTAGTCGGTGCGGAACGTGTTCTCGCGCAGCTCGCCGTAGGCGCCGAACTGGCGGTCGACGTACCAGGCGACGTCGTCGGAGACCCAGACCTCGGCGGTGTCGACCGCGTCGCCGAGCTGCCATGGCGTGCGGCCGGCGTACTGCCGCGGGTCGAAGTCCGGCGGGCGCTGGAAGTCGTGCTCGGCCTTGGTCGCGTAGGCGACCTTGCCGCGGATGCGGCTGAGCCGGAAGACGCGCACGGCGTCGCGCTCGTGCGAGTAGCCGACGAGGTAGAACTGGCCGCCCTCGAACAGCAGGTGGTACGGGTCGACCTTGCGCAGCGCGGTCGCGTCGGACTGCATCGTGTAGTACTCGAACTCGATCCGCTTGCGGCGGTAGATCGCGGTGTCGATCTTCGCCAGCCGGGCCGAGAGGTCCGCGCCGCCCGCCGACGCGGTGATGCCGAGCCCGATCGTCTGCCGCAGGTCGGAGCCGAGCGGGCTCGGGCGGCCCCAGGTGATCTGCTGCAGCGCGAGGCGCAGCGGCTCGGCGTAGGCGAACTCGCCGTCGAGCAGCGTGAGCGCGGTCTGCAGCGCCGCGCGCTCGTCGTCCGTGAACTCGATCGCCGGCAGGTGGAAGGCCTCCGGCGCGAGCGAGTAGTTCTCCTGCTCGGAGAAGCCGTCGGCCGGCTTGTCGACGGTCAGGTGGATGCCGAGCGCGTCGAGCTCGGCGCGGTCGGCGTAGAAGCGGCGCGCGAAGGCGTCCTCGGTCATGTCCGAGTAGCCCTCCACGTCGCGCCGGATCTCGGTGGCCGTCACCGGCCTCCGCTCCGCCATCAGATAGGAGATCAGCGAGAGCTGCCTGATCAGTTTTTCGGTGTCCTTCGCCAAGGCTTTCCCAACCTTAGAGGTGCCCGAATCCGCCGCCAGCCCCTTACCCTGTGACGTGGCGGTGTTTGCGGGAGTTTGAACCAGTGCGTCTCGTTCTCATCGAAGATCATCAGGCTCTCAGGGAGGGGCTGGAGCTCCTGCTCGGCCGCCATGGCGTGCAGGTGGTGGGCACGGCGGGCACCGCCGCCGAGGGACGCGAGCTGATCGAACGTCTGGAGCCTGACGTCTCGCTCGTCGACATCCGGCTCGGCGACGACTCCGGCATCGACCTCACCCGCGACGTGCTGGACACCGACTCGAGCCGGCGCGTCGTGCTCTACACGGGGTCGAGCGACGTCGAGCTGCTGATCAGCGGGCTCGACTCGGGAGCCCGCGGCTACGCGCTCAAGGAGGGGACGCCGAGCGAGCTGACGGGCGCGCTCGAGACGGTGGCGGAGGGCGGCACGTACGTCGACCCGCGGCTGCGGCCGGCGCTGCTCTCGCGCCAGACCACGCAGCGGATGCCCTCGCTCTCCAAGCGCGAACGCGAGATCATGGACCTGCTGTCGCAGGGGCTCACCGGCGAGGACGTCGCCGAGCGGCTGTTCCTCTCCAGCGAGACGGTCAAGACGCACATCCGCAACGCGATGAGCAAGCTCGAGGCCCACACCCGCGTGCACGCCGTCGCGATCGCGCTGCGCGAGGGGTACATCACCGGGCCGGAGGGCACGTGACGGAGGACGAGCGCCGCCGGCTGCGGCACGACCTGCGGACGCCGCTGACGATCGTCACCGGCTTCTCCGAGGTGCTGGCCGCCGACCGGCCGATCTCCGACGAGGCGCGGCGGGACTACGCGGCGCGGATCCACGCCGCCGCGCAGGAGCTGCGCGAGCTGCTCGACGAGCTGCTCGAGGAGCCGGCGGCCTAGGGGCCATGCGCGTCGCGGCCGTGGTCCTGGTGCTGCTGGGGCTGCTGGTCGCGGTGCTGCTGATCGACTCCGACGCGGCACCTGTCCGCGAGCCGCCCGCCGCCCCCGCGGCGTCGCCGCCGGGCGCCGCTCCGCGCGCGCCGGTGGCACGCTGCCGCGACTCGATCACCGCGGCCGGGCCGCACGACCCGATCGTCGCCGACGACGCCACCGACAACGTCATCGGGTCCGTGCGGTTCAGCGGGCTCCGCCTGTACGGGAACTGGGCTGCACTCGTGCGCGACGACCAGTGGATCAAGACGATCGCGATGCTCGACGCGGGAGTGCGCGTGACGCTCGAGGTCCCGCGCGAGCAGCGCGGTTGGATGCGGGTCGACTACGGCGGGCACGGCGGCCGAGCGGTGACGCTGCAGGCATGCCGCCGGCGGCCGACGGCCTTCGCGGGCGGCTTCACGGTCGACTACGGGCGCGCGCCGGACCAGGGCCGATGCGCGGAGCTCATCGTGTGGGGACCCGAGGGGCGTCGCGAGCGGCTGTTCGAGGCGTGCGCGTCGCCACGGTGAGCAGGTACTCGACGGGTAGCTCGGCGCGGCCGGCCGGCCCGCGGTCCCAGCGGCGCAAGAAGTCGAGCGCCGCGTGGTCGAGCTCCGCGCGGCGGTCGTCGTCGAGTGCGGCGTAGAGGGCGACCATCGGGCCGAACGTGGCTTTGTAGTAGTCGAGGAAGGCGCGCGGGCCGCCGGGCCGGGCCTCGACGTACGTGTGGGTCGTCATCCGCAGGTCGCTGACGCCGTCGCCGAGCAGCTCGCGCACGTGGGCCTCGCTGCCCCACTCGATCGGCCGCTGCTCCGGCGGCGGGGCGTAGCGCTCGAAGAGCGCGAAGAACTCGCCGGCCATGCCGGCAGGCGTGAACGTGATCAGGCCGATCGTGCCGCCGGGCCGGCACACGCGGAGCAGCTCGTTCGCGGCGGCCTGGTGGTCGGGGGCGAACATGACGCCGGCGGACGAGGTCACGACGTCGAACTCGCCGTCGCCGAACGGGAGGGCCTGCGCGTCGGCCTGCGTCCACTCGAGCTCGGCGCCGCACGCCTCCGCCTCGCGGCCGCCCGCCTCGAGCTGGGCCGGCTCGAGGTCCGAGGCTACGACGTCCGCGCCCGCGAGCGCCGCCCGGATGGCCACGTTGCCGGTGCCGGCGGCGACGTCGAGCACGCGCTGGCCGGGGCCGATCCCGCACGCCTGCACGAGTGCCGGCCCGAAGCTCCAGACCATGTCCTTCGCGAAGCGGCGGTAGTCGCCGAGCGCCCAGATCGTCTGCGTCGTCTCCATGCTTGCCACCGTACGGCGGCGCTGCGGCGCTGACTTCGCCGGACCTGGCCATCTCGCGGGATCGGCGAATGGCCGGTTCTGGCTACTCCCCAGGGAGGATGCGCGGCCGCGCAAGTGACTCCCGCGAGCCGATGTGCGAGCGCGGTCGGCGGCCGACGATGGCTGCATGCTCGCTCGACTCGGAAGCCTCTCCGCCGCCCGCCCGCGGCGCACGCTCGCTCTCGTCTTCGCCTTCATCGTCCTCGCCGGCGTACTCGGCGGACCCGTCGCCGGCCAGCTCGACGCCGACGGCGGCTTCACCCCCGCCGCGTCGGAGTCCAGCCGCGCCGACAGCCGGCTCGAGCGCGCCACCCGCGAGGACACCGAGCCCGGCGTCGTCCTGCTCGTCGAGGACGCCGGCCGCGCTGAAGCGGTCGCCGGCGAGCTCGCCGCCGTCCCCGGCATCACGCGCGCCGCTACCGCCGGCGTGTCGGAGGACAGCCGCAGCGCGGTCGTCACCGGCTCGATGGACGCGCAGGCCGACGAGGAGGACGTCGCCGACGCGACGCTGGCCGCCTTCGAGGGCGAGCCGGGCGTCACGGTCGGCGGGCCGGCCGTCACCGACCTGCAGGTCGGGGAGACCGTCACCGAGGACCTCGGACGCGCCGAGCTGCTCGCCTTCCCGCTCCTGCTCCTGCTCTCGATCCTCTTCTTCCGCGGCCGCGCGGCCGTGCTCCCGCTCCTGGTCGGCATCACCACCGTGCTCGGCACGTTCCTCGTGCTGCGCGGCGTCGACACGGTCTACGGCCTCAACGTCTACGCGCTCAACCTCGTGATGGGGCTCGGGATCGGCCTTGCGATCGACTACACGCTGTTCCTCGTCACGCGCTTCCGCGAGGAGCTGGCCGGCGGCGCGGAGCCGCGAGCCGCCGTGCGCACGACGATGACGACCGCCGGCCGCACGGTCGCCTTCTCGGCTGCGACCGTCGCCGTCGCGCTCGCGACGCTCACGATCTTCCCGCTCGGGTTCGCCCGCTCGATGGGCATCGCCGGCGCGAGCGTCGCCGTCGTCGCCGCGCTCGCCTCGCTCGCCGTCTCGCCCGCCCTGCTCGCCCTGTGGGGCAGGAAGCTGCTGCGCAAGCGGGATCACGGCGCGGCCGCCGCGGAGGACCGCTGGCACCGGCTCGCGCACGCCGTCATGCGCCGGCCGGGGATCGTGGCCGCCACGACCGCGGCGGTCATGCTCGCCCTCGCCCTTCCCGCGCTCGGCGTCAACTGGACGCCCGTCGACAACTCGGTCATCCCGACCGACAAGAGCTCGCGCGTCGTCGCGGACGCGATCGAGCGCGACTTCGGCGGCAGCGGCTCGAGCCCCGTCGTGGTGGCCGTCGCCGCTCCCGCCTCGGAGGCGGCGGCCGTGGGCGACTACGCCGACCGCATCCGCACCCTCGACGGCGTGCAGTCGGTCGAGTCTCCCGCCGACCTCGGCAGCGACACGTGGCGGGTCACCGTCGCCGTCCCCGGCGACCCGGCCGCCGACACCGCGCAGCGCGTCGTCGGCGAGATCCGCGACCTCGATCCGCCGTTCGCGACCGCGGTGACCGGCCCGGCGGCCGAGTTCGTCGACCAGCAGGATGCGATCGGGTCGCGGCTCGCGCTGGCCCTGCTGCTGCTCTGCGCCCTCACCTTCGCGGTGCTGTGGCTGATGACCGGCTCGGTGGTGCTGCCGGCCAAGGCGATCGTGATGAACGCGCTGACCGTCGGCGCCGCGCTCGCGCCGCTGCTCTTCATCTACCAGGAGGGCCGGCTCGAGGACCTGCTCGGGTACACGTCCAACGGCGGCGTCGAGCCGACCGACTTCCTCGTCACCGCAGCGGTCGTGTTCGCGCTCTCGACCGACTACGGCGTGTTCCTGCTCGGCCGCATCAAGGAGGCGCGCGACGCCGGGGAGACGGACCGCGAGGCGGTGGCGCTCGGCATCGCCCGCACCGGTCGCGTGGTGACCGCCGCGGCGATCCTGCTCGCCGTCGCGATCGGCGCCTTCTCGACGAGCTCGATCTCGTTCATCCAGCAGATCGGCATCGCCACCGCGACCGGCGTGCTGCTCGACGCCTTCGTGGTCCGCACGCTGCTCGTCCCCTCGCTGATGGCCCTGCTCGGCAAGTGGAACTGGTGGTCGCCGAGGCCGCTGCGCCGGCTGCACGAGAGGATCGGCATCAGCGAGACCGCGCCGGTGGCGGGGTGAGGGCGGGGATTACGATTCGGGCGGTGACCGGGCCCCTGGGCAACCCGACGCTGCAGCGGTGGCTGCCGGTCATCGTCCTCCCGCCCGTCCTGCTCCTCGACGGTGTCCTGTCGGACAAGGGCGAGCCCGTCGACGCCCTCAGCGTCGTCTTCGCCTACGTCGCGGTCCTGCCGCTCGCGCTGCGCCCGCGGCTCGGCTTCTTCGGGATGGCCCCGCTGCTCGTCGGCGGGGTCGTCCTCGTCCTGTGGGACTTCGAGCCGGGCACCACGGTGGTGGCGATCCCCGCGTGGGCGCTGTTCGACCTCGCCCGCACATACGGGCGCCGCGAGACGATCGTGGCGGCGATCGCCGTGGCACCGTGCGTGCTGATCAGCGTCCTGCCGTTCGCCGACAACGGCGAGGACCTGGTCTCCGTCACCCTGCGCAACCTCGCGATCTGCGAGCTCGCGCTGGCCGCCGGCTATCTCGTGTGGCACAACCGCGCCGCGCTCGAGCGCGAGGTCGCCGCGCGCGAGGCGGAGGCCGTCCGCCGGCTCGGCGAGGAGCGGCTGCGGATCGCTCGCGAGGTCCACGACGTCGTCGCGCACGCGATGGTGGCGATCAACGTCCAGGCCGGCGTCGCGGCGCACCTGCTCGACCAGGACGCCGACCAGGCGCGCGACGCGCTGCTCAACATCAAGCGCACGAGCGGCGAGGCGCTGACCGACCTGCGCGCGACGCTCGGCGTCCTGCGCGATCCGGAGCAGGCGCCGGTGGGGCCGGCCGCCGGGCTCGACGACCTCGAAGCCGTGGCCGGCCGGCTGCGTGCCGCGGGGGTCGAGGTGACGGTCGACGTCGACGCCGGCGCGATGCCGACGCCGGTGCACTCGGCGAGCTACCGGATCGTGCAGGAGGCGCTCACGAACGTGCTGCGCCACGCGGACGCGCGGACGGCGACGGTCGCCGTGCGCGCGGACGACGACGTGCTCACGATCGTCGTCGCCGACGACGGGACGGGGCACGGGCGTCCGACGAGCGGCGCGGGCGCCGGCGTGCGCGGCATGCGCGAGCGCGCGGAGGCCCTCGGCGGCACCCTGCACGCCGGTCCGGGCGAGACGGGCGGCTGGCGCGTCGAGGCCGCGCTGCCGCTGGCGCCCGAGCGGACGCGGTCGTGATCCGCGTCCTGCTCGCCGACGACCAGGGGCTGGTGCGCGCGGGCTTCCGTGCGCTGCTCGACGCCCAGACGGACATCCACGTCGTCGGGGAGGCCGGCGACGGCGAGGAGGCGGTTGCGCTGGCACGGCGGCAGCGGCCCGAGGTCGTGCTCATGGACGTCCGGATGCCGCGGCTCGACGGGCTCGAGGCGACGCGGCGCATCACGTCCGATCCCGGCCTCGCGGGCACGCGCGTGATCGTGCTCACCACCTTCGAGCTCGACGAGTACGTGTTCGGCGCGCTGCGCGCCGGGGCGTCGGGCTTCCTGCTCAAGGACATCGACCCGCCTGACCTGGTGACGGCCGTGCACGTCGTCGCCGACGGCGAGGCGCTGCTCGCCCCGCGATTGACGCGCCGGCTGATCGAGGCGTTCGTGGAGCAGGCGCGGGCCGCGCAACCGGCCGTCACCGAAGGCGACGAGCTGGAGGAGCTCACCCCGCGGGAGCGCGAGGTGCTCGCGCTCGTGGGGCGCGGACTCTCGAACGCGGAGATCGCCGACGAGCTCGTGCTCTCGCCGCTGACCGCGAAGACGCACGTCGCACGGCTGTTCTCGAAGCTCGACGCCCGCGACCGCGCGCAGCTCGTCGTCGTGGCCTACGAGAATGGCCTCGTCGTGCCGGGCGAGCGCTGAGCCCTCAGAGCCCCTCGCGTACGGCGAGCGCGGCGGCTGCCGTGCGCGAGGGGAGGTCGAGCTTGCGGAGGATGCTGGTCACGTGGCGGTGGACGGTGTGCTCGCTGAGCACGAGCCGCTCGGCGATCTGGCGGTTGGTGAGCGCCTCGGCGAGCAGCGCGAGCACCTCGCGCTCGCGCGGCGTGAGCTCGGGCAGCGGCGGCGCGGCGGCCGCGCCGAGCGTGCGCAGGCGCTCGTGCGCGGCGGCGGCCTCGCGCGCGGCGGCTTCAGGGCGGCCGAGCGCCTCGAGGCTGGCCGCGAGCTGGAGCCGCGCCTCGGCGGCCTCGAACGGCGCGCCGGTGCGGGCGAAGCAGTCGACGGCGTCCTCGAGCAGCACGCGCGCGCGATCGTGCTCGCCGCGGGCGGCGGCGAGGATCCCCTCGGCGACGTCCGCGCACGCGCCGAGCGGCGCCGTCCCCACCTGGCGCTGGACCTCGCGCAGGGCGGCGAGCGCCTCGGCGGCGGCGTCGAGGTCGCCGGCCGCGGCGCGGGCGCGGACGAGCAGGTCGAGCGCGGGCGCGCGCGAGAGCCGGCGGTGCTCGGGCACGTTGCGCAGGAGCCGCTCGGCGAGCTCGGCGGCCGCCTGCGCCTCGCCGCGGTCGAGCGCCATCCGGGCCAGGCAGAGCTGGCCGCTCGACGAGCCCTCGGCCCGCTCGCACAGCCGCTCGGCGTCGGCCGGGCGGCCCTGGCGGCGGCGCAGCTCGGCCAGCCCGGCCAGCGGCCCGCCGACCATCCCCGGCCGCGAGCGCAGGAAGTCCTCGATCGAGGCCTCGAGCATCGCCTCGGCGTCGCTCCAGCGGCCGCGCCAGAGGTCGACGGCGCCGTACTCGGCGCGGCAGTAGGCGAGCATCATCCGGCTCCCGTAGCGCTCGGCGAACTCGGCGATGCGGTCGCACCACTCGGCGGCGCGGCCGTAGTCGAGCACCGCCGTGCAGGCGGAGACGAGGAAGCAGAAGGTCCAGGCGCCGGCCATCGGGTTGGCGGCGCGACCTTCGAGCGCCGTGGCGGTCGCCTCGTCGAGACGGCGCATGCCCTCGTCCACGCGCGCGCAGGCGACGAGCGACGCTCCCTCGAGCGCGAGGCCGAGCATCTCGAGGTCGGGGACCTGGAGGCGGCGGCCGAGGTCGGCGGCGCGGAGCGCGAGCTCGGTCACGCGCTCGGTGTCGCCGGTGGCGTGCGCGAGGTAGCCCTCGTGGAAGGCGAGCCAGCCATGCTCGGGACCGGGCTCGAGGCCGTCGAGCAGCCGCTCGGCGCGCCGCAGCCAGCCGCCGGCGACCGTGAACGAGCCGCGGAAGTCGAGCTCGTCGACGGCCAGCCAGATCGCCATCCGCGCCGCGCCCTCGGCGTCGCCTTCGTCGCGGTACAGGGCGTACGCGCGCTCGCGGGCGGCGAACACGGCGTCGCCGTCGTCGAGCCACCAGGCGGCCCAGCTCAGGCCCTCGTGGGCGGCGGCCGTCTCGTCGTCGGCGAGCGCGTCCTCGAAGGCGGCGCGGGCCTCGGGCCAGCGGGCCTGGTCGAGGTGGGTCCAGCCGTCGGGCATGGGGTCATTCTCTTGGCCGTGGCGCTCCACGGCAAAACCCGCTTGTAGGGGGCGTGAGTGGCTTGGCTGGGCCACGAGATTCCACGATGCGCAACCGCGACCGCCCAGGCCCGCCCTCGATACCGAAGTTCGACACGCCGAACCAACCGGGCCTCCCTCGATGCCGAAGTTCGACCCGCCAAACCGCCGGGCCTCCCTCGAAGCGCGGTTCGCGGCCTACGCGGCCTGTCGCGCCGCGAAGTAGGCGCCACCGCCGAGCGCGCGGTCGTAGCCCGACCAGGCGGCGCCCTGCGGGAGCTCCTTCTCGAGCCGGTCGAACGAGCCGAGCCGGCCGCCGAGGTTGTCGATCATGTGCACGAGCGTCGCCTCCCGGGTGCAGGGGACGACCGGCGAGCCGTGCTCGAGCTGCCCGTGGTGGCTGAGGATGATGTGCAGCACGGCCGCGGCCAGCTCGGGCGGGAAGCCGGGGATGGCCTCGATCTCGCGCCGGATGCGGTAGTAGCCGAGCGCGATCTCGCCGTGCAGGCGGCCGAGGTCGGTCATGTCGATGGCCAGCGGGTCGGACGTGTAGGCGTCGAGCTTGCCGATGTCGTGCAGCAGCGCGCCGGTGATCGCCACGTCGCGGTCGATCCCCGGGAAGGTGGTCGAGATCACCGCGACCGCCTCGCCGACGCTCAGCGAGTGCTCGAGCAGCCCGTGCCGGTAGGCCTGGTGGTAGCGCTTGGCCGCCGGCGCGTCGCGATAGTCGGCCCAGGTCGGCGAGTCGGGGCCGAGCACGCGGTCGAGCAGCTCGCGCAGGTGCGGGCTGTGGATCTGGGCGATCAGGTCGCGCAGCGACCGCTCCATCTGCTCGGGCGAGCGGGCCGGGCCGTCGAGCAGGTCGTCGAGGTCGAACTCGCCGGGCGAGGCGCCGCGCAGCGAGCGCAGGACGAGCTGCGGGCCGTAGCGCGGGTGGAGCTCGTAGCGGCCTTCGACCGACACGCACGCCCCGGTCTCGCACACCGGCGCCAGCTCGCGCGCCCGTTCCGTCACGATCGCGACCACCGCCCCCGTGCGGTCGCCCAGCGAGAGCCGCAGCAGCTCCGTCCCGTCGCCCCGCGTGCGCAGCTCGGCGGCCCGGACGAGCAGGACCCGCTCGACCTCCTGGCCCTCGCTCAGCTCACGCACGAACATGGCTTGAACGCTAGAGCCGGTCCCGGATGGCAACATCAGGGCCATGCGCAGCGCGCTCATCACGGGCGGGACCGGCGGGCTGGGGGTCTCGGTGGTCGAGGCCTTCCTGGAGGCGGGCTGGCGCGTCGTCGTCCCGTGGATCGTCGGCGGCGAGCAGGAGCGGCTCCCGCCCGAGGCGATCGCGGTCGAGGCGGACCTCTCGGATCCCGACGACGTGGGCCGGGCGGTCCGGCTCGCGGCCGGTGAGAAGTCGGCGCCGCTCGGCGCCCTCGCCAACCTCGTCGGCGGCTACGCCGACGGGCAGCCGGTGATCGACACGCCGCTCTCGGACTTCGAGGCGATGTTCGCCCTCAACCTCAAGCCGACCTACCTCGTCACCCAGTGCGCCCTGCCGCGGCTGGTCGACGCGGGCGGAGGCGCCATCGTCTGCGTCTCCTCGAAGGCGGCGCTCGAGCCGTGGGCCGGCGGGTCGGGCTACGCGGCGTCGAAGGCGGCCGTCATCGCGTTCGCCCGCGCCGTCGCCAAGGAGCACGCGGACGACGGCGTGCGCTGCAACGTCATCGCGCCGACGATGATCGACACGCCCGCCAACCGCGCCGCCAACCCGGACGCGAAGATGACCCCGCCGGCCCAGGTCGCGGCCGTCGTGCGCTTCCTGTGCTCCGAGGAGTCGGCGGCGACGAACGGCGCAGTCGTCCCGGTGTGATCCGTGGCCGCGGCGGTCTCCGCCGGCAACGTCAACTGCGGCTGGGTAGGGGAGCGGGGAGGCCGGCGGGGCCGGTCCGCCGTCAAGCGTCCTGCCCTGCGGTCGTACAGCGACCCTAGACCAGGACACTTGGCAAAAGGCAGCTGACCCCGCGGCCCGCTCCCCAGCCTCCCTACCCAGCCGCAGTTGACGTTCGCGCGACGACCCGCGACGCGGTCACCCCCCGTAGAACTTGATCGCGCGGTCCGCCAGCACGCGCGTGTCCTTCTCGTTCGCCGCCGCGTTGAACACCATCCCGACGAACGGGATCAGCCGGCGCGCGGCGCGCGACGCCGTCCGCTTGCCCACGAAGCGCAGCAGCCGCGAGAGCATCGCCTGCTCGCGCCCGCGCTCGACCTTGTAGCCCACGTAGGCCTCGGCGACGGTCTTGCCGATGCCGTCGAGCGCGCGGCGCGCCGTCTCCGGGTCGGGATAGAGGTCGCGGAGGACGAGCAGCTCGGCGGGGCGCATCGGATCGTGCGGGTCGAACCCGTAGGACGCGGCGATGAAGAACACGAGGCGCGACTGGATCCACGCCAGCAGCACGGCGTCGGGCGCGGCGGTGAAGATGCCGCCGATCCCGGTCGCGGCGCCCTCGAAGCGCGCCATCGCGGCGTGCCGGCGCTTGGCCATCTTCGCCAGCTCGCGGTCGGAGACGGCCAGGCGGCCGCGCTTCTCGGCCGCCCACGCGGCGGCCGCCGGCGCGTGCAGCTCGGACGCGGCGAGGGCGACGTGCTCGGGCGCGCGTACGGGATCTGCGCGCAACCTCGCCCACAGGCTGTCCGGAACCTGAGGGCCAGTCGCCGTCACGCGGGATGAATCTAGCCGGTGCCCTACCGTGGGAACCATGGCGAAGTGGTGGACCCTGGTCGCCGTCTGCGTGGCGACGTTCATGCTCCTGCTGGACATCACGGTGGTGAACGTCGCGCTGCCGTACATCGAGCGCGATCTGCGGGCATCGTTCGAGGACCTCCAGTGGGTGATCGACGCCTACGCGCTCACGCTGGCGGCCTTCCTGCTCACGGCCGGTTCGATCGCCGACGACCTCGGCCGCCGCCGGGTCTTCGTCGCCGGGCTGGCGGCGTTCACCGTCGCGTCGGCGCTGTGCGGCCTGGCCGGTTCCCCGCTGATGCTCAACCTCGCGCGCGCCCTGCAGGGCGTCGGCGGCGGGATGATGTTCGCCACCGCGCTCGCGCTGCTCGCCTCCGCCTACCACGGCCGCGACCGGGGGACGGCGATCGGCCTCTGGGGGGCGACGACGGGAGCGGCCGTCGCGGTCGGCCCGCTGGTCGGCGGCGTGCTGGTGGAGGCGAGCGGGTGGGAGGCGATCTTCTTCGTCAACCTGCCGATCGGCGTCGCCGCCATCGCCCTCACCCTCACGCGCGTGGAGGAATCGCGCGACCCGCACGGCGGCGGGATCGACTGGGCGGGCACGCTGACCTTCAGCGCCGCCCTCTTCCTCGCCGTCTTCGGCCTCATCCGCGGCAACGCCGAGGACTGGAGCGCGCCGATCCTCGCCTGCCTCGCCGGGGCGGTCGTCCTGCTCGTCGCCTTCGTGCTCGTCGAGCGCCGGATCCAGTACCCGATCCTCGACCTCTCGCTGTTCCGCAAGCCGGCGTTCTGCGGCGCCTCGGTCGCCGCCTTCGTGCTCTCGGCGGCGATGTTCGCGATGTTCCTCTACCTCACGCTCTACGTGCAGAACATCCTCGGCTACTCCGCCCTCGAGGCCGGCCTGCGCTTCATGCCGATCACGCTCGTCTCCTTCGCGGTGGCGCCGGTCTCGGGCAAGCTCGCCGAGCGCCTGGGAGTGCGCTGGTTCCTGGCGGGCGGGCTGACGCTGGTCGGGCTCGGGCTGCTGCTCATGAGCGGCGTCGACCCGGGCGACGACTGGACGGCGCTGCTCGCCGGCTTCCTCGTCGCGGGCGGCGGCATCGGGATGACGAACCCGGCGCTCGCCACCGCGGCGATCGGCGTCGTCGAGCCGCGGCGCTCGGGCATGGCGTCGGGGATCAACTCGACGTTCCGGCAGGTCGGGATCGCGACCGGCATCGCCGCCTGGGGCGCGATCTTCCAGCACGCCCTCACCGCCCGCTTCACCGAGCTCGCCGGCTCGCGCGGCGTCCGCGGCGACGTCGCCGACTTCATCGCCTTCGGCGGCGCCCAGCGCGTCCCCGAGCTGCGCCGGATCGCCGAGGACGCCTTCGTGCACGGCCTCGACCGGATCCTCCTGCTGGGCGCCATCGTCGCCTTCGCCGGAGCGGCGATCTCGGCTGTCCTCGTGCGGCCCGCCGACTTCGTGGCCGCGCGGGAGCCGGGGGCAGGGCCGGCTCCCGCGGAGGCCTAGAGCGCCGCGTCGAGGAACCCGATCACCCGCTGCTCGTACTCGCGCGGGTGGGCGGTGAGGCCCGACGTGTGGCCGGCGTCGGGGATCTCGTAGAGCTCGGCCGTGGGGCCGGCCGCGTCGCGGTACCGGCGGTTGACCGGGATCTCCTGAGGGTCGCCGCCGGCGGCGATGAGGAGCACGGGCCGCGGCGCGATCCGCGGCATGATCCCGTCGAGCGACGGCGCCGCCTCCGTGCCCGCGAGCGCGCGCCGCGTGTGGAGCATGAGCGCGAAGAGCGCGCGCTCGTGGAGCGGGCGCTCGTCGACCGAGTGGTCGTCCTCCGGGCGCTTGGCGCCGTCGGACACCACGGCGCGCAGCCGCGGGTCGCCGGCGGTCGCCTCGAGCAGCACCTCGCCGCCGAGCGACGAGCCGAACGCTCCGATGCGGTCGGGATCGACGTCCGGGCGGCGTGCCAGCCAGTCGAGCGCCGCGTCCACCGCCGGCTGGGCGTTGTCGCCGAGGCCGTTGGAGTGGCCGCTGCTCTCGCCGTTGCCGAACAGGTCGAACGCGAGCACGCCGTACCCGTTGGCGGCGAGCATGCGGATCTCCTCGAGCACGCGCTCGCGGCTGCCGCCGGACCCGTGGCCGACGAGCACCGCCGCGCCGTTCCGCGAGGGGACGTACCAGGCCGAGAGCTCACGCCCGCCCGAGGCGCCGATCCGGACCTCCTCGTGGGGGATCGCGAGCGAGGACTCCTGGATCTCCCAGCGCGGCGCGTGGGTGGCCAGCATCCCGCTCGCGAACGGCATCAGCACGTAGAGCAGGAGCAGGGCCGCCCCGGCGAGCCAGCCGGCGCCGTGCGCGAAGCGCCAGCCGAGCGCCGAGCGTCGCGGCGGTCGTCGCGGCGCGGCGACCGCCGTCAGGCCCGACAGGACGAGCAGCACGCCGCCGACGATCAGCCCGATGCCGGTGATGTCGTACTCGTCTGGCCCCGAGTTCACGACGTGGAGGCCGTGCGACACGATCCCGAAGCCGGCTGCCATGAGCCCGACGACGACGCCGAGGCCGAGCCGGGTGGGCCGCGTCACGTGCGGCTGCGCGAGCCACCACGCCAGCGGCACGGCGACGATGCCGGCCACGGCGAGCAGCCAGGTGTGCGGGCCGGAGAAGGCGAGGTCGAGCAGGTGGAGGGTGACGAGGGCGAGGCCGCCGGCCAGGAGCGGGCGCTCCAGGCCGGCGACCCGCCCCCGCACGCCCCGCCGCGAGCGCGGCGGGGCGGGGGCGAGGGTGGCGGTCATGGCTACTCGTAGTGGAGGGCGTTGAGGACGTTCAGCCGCGCGGCGCGCCGGGCCGGGAGGATCGCCGCGGCGATCCCGGCCAGGACGGCCACGAGGGTGAAGGCGGCGAGCGTGCCGATCGGGATCGACATCACCACGCCGTACTGCGACAGCGCCTCGGTGAGGAGCGCGGCGATGAACACGCCGAGCGGGAGCCCGAGCGCGGCGCCGATCAGCGCCGTGATCACGCTCTCCTGCCGGATCATCCGGCGCGCCTGGCGGCGCGTCATGCCGATCGCCCGCAGCATGCCGAGCTCGCGCGTGCGCTCGAAGACCGAGAGCACGAGCGTGTTGACCATGCCGAACAGGCTCACGACCACCGAGAACGCGAGCAGGACGTAGATCATGCTCAGGAACGTGGCGAAGCCCTTCGTCCGGTCCTTGCCGAAGCCGGCGGCCGTGCTCACGTCCGCGTCCGGGAAGCCGGCGGCCGCCTTCTCGATCGCGGGGGTCGTCCCGCCGTCGATGAACGTCATGGCGTTCTTCGGCGCCTCGTAGGCGGCGTCGAACGCCTGCTGGCCGATCGTGACGTCGAGCAGCAGCTGGTCGAGCCGCGGCGGGTTGTGGATGCCGCGCACGACCACCGTGTGCTTGTCGCCGGCCGGGGTGGTGATGGCGATCTCGTCGCCGACCCCCACGCCCTCGCGGTCGGCGTACGCCTCCGTGACGACGGCGCCGTCGTCGCCGAGCTCGGCCAGCGTCTCCGCTGACCCCTCGGTCCAGTCGAACGCGTAGAAGCGGTCGATCGTCGCCGGGTCGATGCCGGAGATCGCGCCCTTCTCGCCGTCGATCAGCGCCTCGCCGTCGCGGATGCTCGTCAGGCTCCGCACGCCGGGCGCGGAGGCCAGCAGCTCGTCCGCCTCGGCGGCATACTGCGCGCCGTTCGTGCCCGCGAGCACGTGGTCGGCGCCCTTGAGCTGCTTGTCCACGGCGTCGTTGACGGAGGACCGCAGGCCGTTGCCGAGGACGGCGACCGCCGTGACCAGCGTCAGGCCGACCATCAGCGCCGCGGCGGTGGCCGCCGTGCGGGACGGGTTGCGGACCGAGTTCGAGCTCGCGAGGCGGCCGGCGGAGCCGCCGATGCGGCGCCCGGGCCAACCGACGAGGCTCGCGAGCGGCCGCACGAGCCGCGGGGCGATCAGGGCCACGCCGATGAACAGGGCGAGCATGCCGCCGCCGAGCAGCAGCGCGACGAGGCCGCCGGAGACGTTGCCGAACACGCCCATCGACATCGCCGCCACCGCCGCGGCGATCACGCCGACCGCGACCTTGGCCGAGTGCTTCTGCACGCCGGACTGTGGCAGCTCGGCACCCTCGCGCACGGCCGCGATCGGCGGCACGCGCGTGGCCCGGCGGGCGGGGACGATGCTCGAGAGGAGCGTGACGCCCGTGCCGACGAGCAGGGAGACGATGATCGTCCGCGTGGCGACGACCGTGCCGGCGCTCGGCAGATCGATGCCGAACGCGACGAACAGCGCGTTCATGCCCTTGGCGATGCCGATGCCGAGCACGAGCCCGACGAGCGAGGCCAGGAGGCCGATCACGAGGCCCTCGAGCCGGACGGACCGCAGGACCTGCTTACGCGACGCGCCGAGCGTCCGCAGCGTGGCGAACTCGCGCGTGCGCTGGGCGACCGTGATCGACAGGGTGTTGAAGATCACGAACGCGCCGACGAACAGCGCGATGCCGCCGAAGCCGAGCAGGAAGATGCGGACGAAGCCGAGGCCCTCGTTGGTCTCCTTGGCGGCGTCCTTGGCCTCCTGCGAGGCCAGGTTCACGTCCGTGCCGGCAGGTGCGACGGCGGCGACGGCCTCACGCAGCTCCGACTCCGACGTGCCGTCGGCGGCGGTGATCGCGAGCTCGTCGTAGCGGCCCTCCTGGTGGAGCAGCGCCTGCGCGGTCGGCATGTCGAACACGGCGATGACCGCGCCGCCCAGCGAGTCCACCTCGCCGAACTTGGCGATGCCGGTGATCGTGTACTGCTCGACCGGGCCGTTGGCGGACACGCCGACGCGGTCGCCGATCGCGTAATGGTGCTTCTTGGCGGTGCCGGCGTCGATCGCGACCTCGTCGTCGCCCTGCGCCCACTCGCCCGACTCGAGCTTCAGCGGGCTGAGCTGGGGCTGCGTGTAGTCGAACGCCGACAGGATCGTCGGGTTCTGGCCGGCGAGCGAATCGCCGTCGCGGCCGATGACCTTGGCCGTGGTCTCGTCCATGATGCTGCCGGCCGCGGCGCCGACCTCGGGCAGGGCCCGCACGTCGCGCAGCAGGCTCGACTCGACGGTAGGGACGTCGGCGGTCTCGGACTCGACGACCTGGTGGCCGCTGACGATCACGTCGGTGTTCTCGTACGACGTCTCGAAGATGCCGTCGAACGACTTCTGCATGGTGTCGGTGAGCACGAACGTGCCGCTCACCATCGACACGCCGATGATCACCGCGAAGGCGGTGAGCAGGGCGCGGATCTTGCGGCCGGCGAGGCCCTTGAGCGCAACCTTGATCATCGCGCCGTGATCTCCTCGAGCGCGGTGAGGATGGTGTGGGCGTCCGAGCGCCCGAGGTCCTCGACGATCTCGCCGTCGGCGAGGAAGAGCACGCGGTCGGCGATCGCCGCGGCGTGCGCGTCGTGGGTGACCATGACCGTCGTCTGCCCGAGGCCGTCGACGGTCTCGCGCATGAGCTGCAGGATCTCGGCGCCGGTGCGCGAGTCGAGGTTGCCGGTCGGCTCGTCGGCGAACATCACCGTCGGGCGCGACACGAGAGCGCGGGCCACGGCGACGCGCTGCTGCTGGCCGCCGGACATCTCGGCCGGGCGGTGCTTGAGCCGGTCGGCGAGGCCGACGCGCTGGACGAGCTCGGTGAGCCAGTCGCGGTCGACGCGCTTGGAGGCGAGGTCCAGCGGGAGGAGGATGTTCTCCTCCGCCGTCAGCATCGGGAGCAGGTTGAAGAACTGGAAGATGAACCCGATGTGGTCGCGGCGCAGCTTCGTGAGCTGCGTGTCGTCGAGCCGCGTGATGTCGGTGCCCGCGATCGAGACCGCGCCCTCGGTCGGGCGGTCGAGGCCGGCGAGGATGTGCATCAGCGTCGACTTGCCGGAGCCCGACGGGCCCATGACGGCGGTGAGGCGGCCTTCGGCGATGTCGAGCGACACGTCCCGCAGCGCGTGGACGGCGGTGTCGCCCTCGCCGTAGCGCCGGACGAGGCCGGAGGCGGAGACGGCGGCGGCCGGAGGGGCGGCGGGCTGCTCGCTCTGGAGGATGGCGGACTGCATGCAGGGCTCCTGGGGAGGAATCGGGGACGCCCGCAACTGTCCCGTCGCGCCGGCGCCGCGAACAGGCGGCTCGCAGGCGTCCGCACCCCCAGCCGGCTGGGTGGGCCGTGGGAAGATCACGCGTGTGGCGCGTGTGGCAGTCCGTACCCCGACGCCGGCCGACCAGGACGCGTTCATCGCCGCCATGCGCGCGAGCCGCCGGCTCCACCGGCCGTGGATCTCGATGCCCGAGACGCCGGAGCGCTACGCGGCGTACGTCGCCCGCGCGGACGACCCGCGCTACGCCCCGTTCATCGCCTGCCGGCTCGAGGACGACGCGATCGTCGGCTTCCTCAACATCTCCGAGATCGTCCGCGGGCCGTTCAAGAGCGCGTTCCTCGGCTACGGCGGCGTGGCCGCGTTCGCCGGCCAGGGCTACATGACCGAGGCCATGGGGCTCGTGCTGCGGGAGGCGTTCACCGAGCTCGGCCTGCACCGGCTCGAGGCCAACATCCAGCCCGGCAACACCGCCTCGATCGCGCTCGCCAAGCGCTGTGGCTTCGAGCTGGAGGGCTTCTCGCCGCGCTACCTGAAGGTCGGCGGCCGGTGGCGCGACCACGAGCGGTGGGCGATCCGCGCGGAGACGTGGCGCGCGAGCCTGCGGCGCTAGACGTTCACAAGTTCGGGGTATTGGAGGGGGATGGAGCCCTTGATCGAGCACGCCATGGAGGTGGCCGGGCACCGCACGCGCGTGCTCGAGCTCGAGGGCCGCGGCCCGGGGATCGTGCTCCTGCACGGCTGGGGCGAGGGGGCCGACACGTGGCGGCCGCTGCTGGCCGAGCTCGCCGCCAGCGGGCGGCGGGCGATCGCCGTCGACCTGCCGGGCTTCGGCCGGGCGTCGCGGCTGGCGCCGGGCGCGATCCTCCCGCAGCTCGACGACTTCGCGGCCGCGCTCGTGCTCGAGTGGGGCGAGGGCGAGCCGGTGGTGGTGGCCGGGAGCTCGCTCGGCGGCGCGATCGCGCTGCGGCTCGCCGAGCAGGCCGACCTGCCGCTCGCCGGCGTGGTCCCGGTGGCGCCGGCCGGGCTCGAGAAGCCGGGCTGGTTCGACGTCGTCGAGCGCGACCCGATCATCCGCCGGCTCCTGGACATGCCGATCCCGGTGCCGGTTGCGCTGGTCCGCTCCTTCTCCGGCCCGGCCTTCCGCGCCCCCAAGCTCTCGCACCCGCAGCTTCCCGAGCTCGCCGCCGCTCCGTTCGACCTCGGCGCCGTCGCCTGCCCCGTGATGCTCGTGTGGGGCGCGCGTGACCGCCTCATCCCGCACACGGGCGCGCGCAACGTGCTCGACGCGCTGCCCGACACGCGGGTGAAGCTGATCGAGGGATGCGGCCACAGCCCTCAGCTCGAGGCCACCGAGGAGCTCCTCGAGCTCCTGCTCGAGTTCCCCGCGTAACCTCTAGGCCTGCTCGGGCTCCCGTCACCTGAAGCGGTCGTCGTCGCCGCCGCGAACCTGTACGGCGCCACCGTGCGCGGCGGGATCGCCGACCTGCGGCGGATGCCGTCTGACGTCGTCGACTCCGGCCCGCAGCGGACCGTGTCGCGCTACGCGGGCAAGGGCCGCGGCACGCCGGTCCTGCTCGTGCCGCCGCTGGCCGCGCCCGCCGTCTGCTTCGACCTGCGCCGCGGCTGCTCGCTCGCCGAGCACCTCGTCCTCGGCCGGCGGCGGACGTACCTGCTCGAGTACGGGGACATCCAGTTCGCCGACCGCGAGCTGGGTCTCGAGCACTGGGTCGAGGACGTCATCCCGGCCGCCGTTCGCGCCGTCTCGGCCGACGCCCGCGGCAAGCCGGTGCGCGTGATCGGCTGGTGCCTGGGCGGCATCCTCGCGCTGCTCGCCCACGCCTGGGACGCCGACGTGCCGATCGAGGCCGCGGCGCTGGTGGCCAGCCCGTGGGACTTCTCGAAGGTGCCGCTGATCGCGCCGCTGCGGCCGATCGACGCCATGACGCGCGGGTGGCTGGTCACGCAGCTCTACCGGGGGCTGGGCGGCGCGCCCGCGCCGTTCGTCAAGCGGGGCTATCAGCTCGTCGGCTTCGACAAGTACGTCATGAAGCCCTGGACGGTCCTCGCCAACCTCGACAACCGCGAGCTGCTGGCGCAGATCGAGGCCGTCGACGCGTTCATGGACCGCATGCACGCCTACCCCGGGCGCACCTTCGGGCAGCTCTACCACCGCTTCTTCCGCACCAACGATCTGGCCGACGGGCGGCTGGCGCTGACCGACGGCACGATCGACCTCGCCGACGCGACGGTCCCGCTGCTGGCGATCGCCGGCCGCGGCGACGGGATCGCGCCGGTGGCCGCCTGTCACCACCTCGGCGACCTCGTCCCCAACGCGAGCGTCGCGCTCGAGACCGCGCCCGGCGGCCACCTCGGCGTGCTCACCGGGCGCGCCGCCCGCGAGACGACCTGGCGGCTGCTCGACGCGTTCCTCGACGCGCCCGCACGCCGCCTTGCACGCCGCCCCGCGGCCTGAGCGCGCCACTACCCTTCGCGCGATGATCCGCGCGCTCCTCGCCCTCCTCGCCCTCGCGCTGATCCTGCCGGCGGGGACCGCCGCGCAGGAGCCGACGCCGACTCCGCCACCCGAGCCGGTCATCCCGCTCGGCGCCAAGGCCGCCGGGCTCGACATCGGCGGGCAGACCCTGTCCCAGGCCGCCGCGACGCTCGACGCCGCGTTCAGCGCCCAGCTCGCCGAGCGGATCCAGGTCCGCGTCGCGGGCCACCGCTTCAGCCTGAAGCTCGCGAAGATCGGCTTCGCGTTCGACGCGCTCAAGACCGCCCGGCGCGCGAACATCGCCGCTCGCAACAGTCCGCCGGCGCCGGACGGGACGTACCCGGTCGACGTCCCGCTCCACGTCACCTACGACGGCGACCGGCTCGCGGTGTTCACGCACAACGCCGACCGCCGCTCGACCACCAGGCGCCGCAGCGCGAAGCTGACGATGACCCTGCGGCGCATGAAGCTGCGCCGGGCGCGGATGGGCTGGTCGCTCGACGAGCAGGCGCTGACCAAGACGCTCGACGCGCTGCTCGCCGACCCGTACGCGGAGCGCATCCTGCGCGTCGAGCGCGAGCGCGTGCACCCGAAGGTCAACGCCAACGACCTCCGCCGGCAGCACCGCACGGTCCTCACCATCGACCGCGCGAACTTCAAGCTGCGTCTGTTCAAGAACCTCAAGCGCACCAGGACGTACGGGGTCGCGGTCGGCGCGCCGGGCTACGAGACGCCGACCGGGCGCTTCTCGATCGCCAACAAGGCCGTCAACCCGGCGTGGTCCGCCCCGGACGAGCCGTGGGCGGGCGCGTACCGCAACGAGGTCGTCGAAGGGGGCAGCGCGGAGAACCCGCTGAAGGCGCGCTGGATGGGGATCGTCGGCGGTGTCGGGATCCACGGCACGGCCGCGGAGTACTCGATCGGCACGGCCGCCTCGCACGGCTGCATCCGCATGCGGGTCGCCGACGTCATCGCCCTCTACGACCGGGTGCCGGTGGGCACCGCGGTGCTGATCAAGTGACGTCGCGCGCCGTCCTCATCACCGGCTGCTCGTCGGGGATCGGTGAGGCGACGGCCGCGCACCTGGCCGAGCAGGGCTGGACCGTCTACGCCACCGCCCGCCGGCCGGAGACGCTCGCCGGGCTCGAGGCGAAGGGCTGCAGGACGCTCGCGCTCGACGTCGTCGACGAGGCCTCGCGGCGAGCGGCGGTCGACGCCGTGGCGGAGGCCGAGGGCGCGGTCGGCGTGCTCGTCAACAACGCGGGCTACAGCCAGTCCGGCGCCGTCGAGTCGGTGCCGGACGAGCGCGTGCGCGCCCAGTTCGAGACCAACGTGTTCGGACCGCTGGCCCTTACCCGGCTCGTCCTGCCGGGCATGCGCGAGCAGGGGTGGGGCAAGGTCGTGAACCTGTCGTCGATGGGCGGCGAGTTCACCTTCCCGGGCGGCGGGCTCTACCACGCGACCAAGCACGCGGTCGAGGCGCTGTCGGACGCGTTGCGCTTCGAGGTCAAGAACTTCGGGATCGACGTGATCGTCATCCAGCCCGGCCTGATCAGGACCGGCTTCGGCGAGGTGACAGCGCGCGAGATCGGCGCTGGAGCGACGAGTGACGGCCCGTACGCGGAGTTCAACCGGGCGGTCGGCGACGCGACGCTCGGCGTCTACGAGAAGGGGCCGCTGTCCAAGCTCGCGGGGCCGCCGTCGGCGGTCGCCGAGACGATCGGCAAGGCGCTCGCCGCCGAGAAGCCCAAGGCCCGCTACAAGGTCACGCCCTCGGCTCACGTGCTCATGGGTCTGAGCGCCGTCCTGCCCGACGCCGCGTGGGACAAGGTGCTCGAGTCGTCGTTCCCGCGGCCCGGGAGTTAGGTAGCCCTACCTGCACGGCCGCGGGTAGGGTCGGCCGATGCCGCGCCGGATCAGGCCCCCCGTCGACGAGGACACCCACGCCGTGCTCGACGTCATCCTCGCCCGTGACGTCGCCGATCTCGGCACGCCGGACTTCACCCTCGACGACCTGAAGGGCGACTGGTCGGCGCCCGGCGTGGTGCTCGAGCACGACGCCCGCGTGGCGGTGAACGGCGGCCGCATCCGCGGCTACGCGATCCTGCTCGGCGACGACGCGATGATCGCGGTGCATCCCGAGGCCGAGGGCCGGGGCAACGGCACCGTGCTGCGGCGCTGGGCGGAGGCGCGTGCCGCGGAGCGCGGGACGGCGGTGCTGCGGCAGATGGTGTTCGGGACCAACGACGGCGCCCGCTCGCATCTGCGCGAGGCTGGCTACGAGCCCTGCCAGCACTACTTCCGGCTGCGGGGCGACCTCGCCGACGTTCCGGTCCCGCCGGACGTGTCGCTGCGGACGTTCGAGCCGCAGGACGAGCCGGCCGTATACCGGCTTGTGCAGGACGCCTTCTCCGAGGTCGACGGCTACGTCGAGCAGACGCCCGAGGAATGGCATGCGAAGGGCATCGGCCGCGCGAACCACGACCCCTCGCTGTGGCTGCTGCTCGAGGACGACGAGGGGCTGGTGGGCGCCGCGCTCGGCGACCGCTGGGGCAACGGCACCGGCTACGTGGCCGAGCTGGCCGTCGCGACCCGGGCGCGTGGTCGCGGCCACGGGCGCGGGCTGCTCCTCGCGCTGCTCGACGCGTTCCGGCGCGCCGGCCTGCGCCATGCCGAGCTGAGCGTCCACGGGCGCAACCCCGCGCTCGCGCTATACGAGTCCGCCGGCCTCCGCCGCGTGTGGGAGGCCGAGCGCTGGGAGAAGGCACTTGGACGCGCCTGACGTTCGCGCGATCGCGGAGCGCGCTCGCGCGTCGGGACGCCTCGGGCTCGACACGGAGTTCCTGCCCGAGGGTCGCTACCGGCCGCTCCTGTGCCTGGTGCAGGTCGTGGTCGGCGAGGAAGTATGGGTCCTCGACCCGCTGGCCGGGTTCGATCCCGCTCCGCTCGCATCCGTGCTGGCCGAGGACTCGGTCGAGATCGTCCTTCACGCCGGCCGCCAGGATGTTGCCATCCTGCGACGCGAGTGGCGCACCGACGTCACCAACGTGTTCGACACCCAGGTGGCGGCGGGCTTCGCGGGCTTCTCGGCGCAGGCGGGGTACAACGGGCTGCTGCACGACGTGCTGCGGATCCGGCTGCCGAAGACCGCGAGCTTCACCCGCTGGGACGCGCGGCCGCTGACCGACGAGCAGCTGCGCTACGCGCGCGGCGACGTCGAGCACCTGCTGCCGCTGGCCGACGACATCCGCGCGCGGCTGGATTCGACCGGGCGGCTCGAGTGGGCGCGCGAGGAGTGCCGCGCGGTGGCGGCGGCGTCGGACGAGCGCGATCCCGAGGAGGTGTGGCGGCGGCTGCCGCGGGCCACGGGGCTCGACCCGCGCGAGCGGGCGGTGGCGCGCGAGCTGGCCGCGTGGCGCGAGCGCACGGCCGAGCGCGAGAACCGGCCGGTCGGCGCGGTGCTGCGCGACCCCACGGTGGTCGAGCTGGCCAAGCGCACGCCGGGGGGTCGCAAGGACCTCGCACAGATCCGCGGCGTCAACCCGGACGTGGTGCGGCGGCGCGGCGAGGACATCATCGCCGCCATCCAGCGCGGCCGGGCCGCCGAGCCGCTGCGGCTCGACGACGCCGACAGGCTGTCGACCGAGCCGCAGGACGGGCCGGTGATCGCGCTCGCCGAGGCGCTCGTGCGCAGTCGCGCGCAGGCGGCCGGGCTGGCGTACGAGCTGATCGCCGCCCGGGCCGACCTCGCGCCGATCGTGGTGACCGCCCGCCGCGGGCAGCCCGAGCCCGACGTGCGCACGCTGCGCGGCTGGCGCCGGGAGCTGGTCGGAGCCGAGCTGCTCGAGCTGCTGGCCGGCGGCCGGCGGCTGTCGGTCGGCCCGGGCGGGCGGATCCTCGTCGAGCCCGACTAGTCCTCGCGGGCCTCGACCGCGGTGTCGGGGTTGTCGGAGAACAGGCCGTCGACGCCGAGCTCGAAGAACTGCTCGTACTCGGCGAAGGCGCGGCCGTAGGCGTTCGGGTCGGCCGAGCTGCGCAGCTCGAGCGGGAGGAACTGGTTCTCGTTGCGGAACGTGTACGGGTGCACCACGAGGCCGGCGCGGTGGGCGTCCCTGACGAAGCTGGTCGGCGGCAGCGAGCGGCCGGTCGCGTCCCGGGGCACGATGTAGTCCTTCGACGGGCCGACGCCGCTCGCGTAGCGGGCGATCGCCTTCAGCCCGGCCGGCGTGGCGAGGTCGCCGTACGTGCGGGGGTCGCCGGAGACGACGAAGTCGTACGGCTTGGCCGTCGGGCCGGACAGGAGCTGCACGAGCGGCGTGTCGATCCGGTCCTCGAGCCACTTGAGGTTGCCGACCTCGAAGGACTGGACGAAGACCTTGTCGCGGCGGTCGTCGAGGTCGTTGCGCCTGAGGGTCTTCACGAGCGGCTCCTCGAGCGGGAGGCCGATGGTGCGGAAGTAGGTCGGGTGCTTGGTCTCGGGGTAGATGCCGATCTCGCGGTGCAGCTCGCGGCTGAGCCGGCGGCTGAGGTCGATGACCTCCTGCAGGGTCGGGACGGGGTAGCGGCCGTCGTAGAGCGTGTTGCGCTGGCGCGTCTGGGGGATCCGCTCCTTGGCGCGCAGCGTCTTGAGCTCGGCGAGGGTGAAGTCCTCGGTGAACCAGCCGGTGAGCTGCACGCCGTCGATCGTCTTGGTCGTGCGGCGGGAGACGAACTCGGGGTGGTCGGCGACGTCGGTCGTGCCACCGATCTCGTTCTCGTGGCGGGCGACGAGGACGCCGTCCTTGGTGGAGACGAGGTCGGGCTCGATGTAGTCGGCGCCCATGCGGGCGGCGAGCGCGTAGGAGGCGAGCGTGTGCTCGGGGCGGTAGCCCGAGGCGCCGCGGTGGCCGATCACCAGCGGCTCCGCCTTCGAGGCCTTGTGGGACTTGCCGGCGGAGGCGGGTCCGGCCATCGCGGCGGGCAGGATAAGGGAGAGCAGCGCGAGCAGCGCGAGTCGGGTTCTCATGGGCGCGAAGGCAAGCGGGCGCGGTCGGCTCGCGGGTGAACAGCGCGTGACTTGCCCGTCTCCGCCGGCAACGTCGCCTTGTGGGCCCGCGAACGTCGACGGCGGGCCCGGCGAACGTCAACTGCGGCTGGGTAGGGAAGCGGAGAGGCCGGCGGGGCCGGTCTGCCGTCAAGCGTCCTGCCCTGTGGTCGTATAGCGACCCCAAACCAGGACGCTTGCCCGGATCTCGCTCGAATCCGACCGCCACGCCCGCTCCCCCGCCTCCTCAC
>Ga0081538_10001104_pt1 | contig 28580 bp, 29 predicted proteins | sample TabmetS5T2R1_FD_71022 | JGI IMG/M metagenome (GOLD analysis project Ga0081538, IMG submission 71022) | Tabebuia heterophylla rhizosphere microbial communities from the University of Puerto Rico - S5T2R1 | ecosystem: Host-associated > Plants > Roots > Rhizosphere ...
ACTGGATGAGATCGTTGGAGCCAATGGAGTAGAAGTCGGCATCGAACCGGTCGATGGCGATGGCGGCGGCGGGTACTTCGACCATGATGCCGAGCGGAGGCTTGGCGTGGAGCACCTTGCGCTCTGCGAGCTCAGCGATGACGGCGGCGAGGTGCGCGCGCCCCTCCGCCAGATCGCGCGGCGTCGCCACCATGGGCAGCATGATCTTGAGGTTGCCGCGCGTCGCGGCCCGGCATAAAGCGCGCAGTTGCACGCGGAAGACGTCGGGCTTCAGCAGCGACAGACGGATGCCGCGCGTGCCGAGGAATGGGTTGCCCTCGTCGTCGAGGGTGAGACCCTTCACGGGCTTGTCGCCGCCGGCGTCGAGGGTGCGGATGGTCACGGGCCGGCCGCCCGCCCACTCCAGAATGCGGACATAGGCGCGATACTGGGTCTCCTCGTCCGGCAGCGTTGGGCCGTGGAACAGGAACTCCGAGCGCACCAGGCCGATGCCGTCGCAGATCGCGGGATCGAGCAGCGACAGCTCGTCCGGTCCGGCCGCATTGATCATCACGGCCACCGCCTCGCCGGTCGGCATTTTGGCCTGTGCGTGCTGAAACTTGGCGGCGATTGCCTGGCGCTTCCTGATCTCCACCTCGCGCACCTGCGCGGCGGCGCGCGTCGCCTCGCCCGGCGCCACCACCAGCGTGCCGCGCTCGCCGTCGATCATGGCTTCCTGGCCGCTTGGGACCTGCATCACATCGGCACCCAAGCCGACCACCATGGGCACGCCGCGGGCGCGCGCCAACAAGGCGACGTGGCTGGTCGGGCTGCCGCCGGCGAGCGCGATGGCCGCGCCGGCCTTCCAGTCGATGCCGAGGAATCGTGATGGCGGCAGGTCGAGCGCGACCAGCACGGTGCCGGCCGGAACGTTCTGCTGCCGTGCCCCCGATAGGATGCGCAACACGCGGTCCCGCAAGTCGGCGAGATCGGCGCTGCGGGCGCGGAAATACTCATCCTCCGCGTTCGCGTACTCATCGACCTGTGTATCGAGAGCGGCCTGCCAGGCGCCGGCAGCATCTCCGCCATCGGAGATCATGGTAAAGGCGGCTTCGGACAAGGCGTCGTCACCCAGCATTGCGATCTGGAATTCGAGGATATCGCGCGCGTCTTCGTCAGCCTGGCCTGCCACCTGCTCCAGTTCTGCGATCGCGCCGGCAATCGCAGCTCGCAGCCGCTCCGCTTCGCGTTCGGGGTCCTCCGCCGGACGGGACGGCGCCGCACGGTCCGCGTCCGCCAGCACGAACAGCCGGCTCAAGGCCAGGCCCGGCGATGCGGGCCGGCCGGTCAGGCGCAGCTCAGCCACCGCCGTGGCTTTCGTCGAAGTCGCGGCGCACCAGGTCGACCAGCGCCTGCACCGCCTCCGGCGCGTCGCCGCCATGAGCGCGGAAATGCAGGGTCGAGCCTTTCGCCGCCTTGAAGGCCATCACCTTCACAATGCTCTTGGCGTCGATCCACGGGCCATCTTCGCTGAGGCCGAGCTCGATCTTGCTGGCGAAGGTCTTGGCGAGCTTGGTGAGCTTCACCGACGGGCGCGCATGCAGGCCGACTTCATGCGCGATGACGATCGCGCCGGTGGCGGCCTGGTCGGTGGCGGTCCCGTTCTTCATCGCGCCGAATATTCCTCTGCCGTCTGCCGCACCGTATCGACGTTCGACCCGCCGGCCGCTTCGGTCGCCGCCACCACCGCGCCTTCCACCACCGGCGCGTTGCAGATCAGCACCTTTCCCTGCCGGTCGGCGGGCAGCATCTCGATCGCCATCTCGCTGTTGGTCTCCGCACCGCCGAGGTCCACCAGCACCACCACGCCGGCGTTAGACCAGGCGCGATCGATCGCCGCCATGATCTGCCCGACGTCGGTGCCGAGGCCGCCGGACGGATTGCCGCCGGTCCAGGCCAAGGGCACCTCCTCGCCCACCATCTGGCGCACCATGTCGGCGGCGCCTTCGGCGACCTTGGGCGAATGCGAGACGATGACGACTCCGACGCTTTGCATCACGCTTTCTCCAGAACTTTGGCGACGGCTTCGATCATCAACGCGGATGACCGCGCGCCGGGATCCATGTGCCCAATCGAGCGGTCGCCGAGAAACGAGGCACGGCCTCGCACCGCCTTGATCGGGATGGTCGCATCGGCAGCTGCATGGGCCGCGAGCGTAATGGCGCTGCCTTCGGTCATGCCGCCTTCCAGCTTCTCGGCCACCGGGATCAGGACATCGAGCATGGTCTTCTGGCCACGCTCCGACTTGCCGCGCGCCTGCACCGCAGTGATCGCGCCGCGGAAGGCACGCACCAGATCGGCCCGCGTAGGTTCCGGCGGCAGGTCCTTGCCCAGCCCCATGAACAGGGTACCGTAGAGCGGGCCGGATGCGCCGCCGACCTTCATCACCAGCATGGTGCCGACGCCCTTGAGGAAATCCGGCCATGGCTTGGCGCTGAGGTTGGCGACGTCGGCCAGCACGGCATCGAGGCCGCGCTTCATGTTGAGGCCGTGGTCGCCGTCGCCGATCGCCTGGTCGAGGGTGGTCAGCTCCTCGGCGTGGCGCTCGATCGTCGATGCCACCGCCTTCACCAGCTCCGCCCGAAAATCCGCACCCAAATCCATGCCAGCAAACTCCTAAGCCCCAATCCGCTCGCCGTCCGCGCCGAAATAAAGCGGCTGGCGCAGGGCAATGTCGACCGCATCACCGACCGACAGGTCGACCTCCGGGTCGACCAGCGTCACCAGCTTGTGCTCGCCGACCGCGAGATGCAGGTGATTCTGATCCCCCAGATGCTCGATCCACTCGACCTTAGCATGCGTGCCGCCGTTGGCCCGGGCAATCCCCACATGCTCGGTCCGGGCGCCGATGGTCTTGGTCCCGGCCGGCGCCGGGTGCTTCGGGAACGCCGCTGGCGGCAGCAGGTTGATCGAGGGCATGCCGAGCCGGGTCGCCACGTAGATGTTGCGCGGCGACTCGTAGATCTCGCGCGGCGAGCCGATCTGCACCAGACGGCCGTGATCCAGCACCCCGATCCGGGTCGCCATGGTCATAGCCTCGGTCTGGTCGTGGGTCACATAAAGAACCGTAGCTCCAAGGTCTTGCTGGATATGCTTCAACTCCAATCGCAACTCTGAGCGCAGCTTGGCGTCGAGCGAGGACAGCGGCTCATCCATCAGGTAGATCGAGGGCGAGCGCACCAGCGCGCGGCCGATGGCGACGCGCTGCATCTCGCCGCCCGACAGGCGGGTCGCGCGGTTCTGCAGCTTCTGATCGATGCGCAGCAGCTTGGCGACGCGATCGACGGTGTGCTTGATCGTCGCCTCGTCCACGCGGCGCGCCGGCGAGCGGAGCGGGAACGCCAGGTTGTCGAACACGCTGAGGTGGGGATAGAGCGAATATTGCTGGAACACGAAGGCGACATTGCGCTCCATCGGCGACAGCGGCGTCGCATCCCGGCCGCCGATGGAAACGCGGCCATGGTCCGGCTTCTCCAGCCCGGCGATCAGGCGCAGGGTCGTGGTCTTGCCGGCGCCGGTCGGGCCGAGCAGCACCACGAACTCGCCGTCATGGATGGTGAGGTCGATGCCGGTGACGGCGGTGACGTCGCCGAAATGCTTCGTAACCTGCTCAAGACGAACCTCAGCCATGGGCCGCCCCCTCGAACAGGGCCGACCGGACGGCGCGCCCGCTCTGCTTGTCGAACAAGGAGAGCCGGCTCGAAGCCAGGCGCAGGCCAACATGCTCGCCCGGCTGCACCTCGCCGGTCGACTTGGTGCGCGCTTTCACCTGGCCGAACGGCGTGTTAACGGTGACGATCTGCGTTGTCCCCAGATACTCGGTGCCATAGACCGATCCGCGCAGCGCCGAGTTGTCGTCGAAGGCGATGTGCTCCGGGCGGACGCCCAGCGCCAGGTCGCGTGGGGGGACGTCTTCGTGGAGGGCAGGCATGCGGATCAGGGCGTCGCCCAGGAGCGCTTCGTTGGAGCCGCGTGCGATGCCGCTGTGGAAATGCAGGAAGTTCATCGGCGGCGAGCCGATGAAGTCGGCCACGAACATGCTGGCAGGCCGGGCATAGATCTCCTGCGGCGGGCCGAACTGCTCGATCACGCCGCGGTTCATGACCGCGATCTTGTCGGCCATGGACATCGCTTCGACCTGGTCGTGGGTGACATAGACCGTGGTCGCCTTCAGCCGGTCGTGCAGGCCGCGCAGCTCGCCGCACATCAGGTGCCGGAACTCGGAATCGAGCGCGCCCAGCGGCTCGTCCATCAGGAAGCACATCGGCTCGCGCACGATGGCACGGCCGAGGGCGACGCGCTGGCGGTCGCCGCCGGAGAGACCGGACACCGACTTGTCGAGGATGTGCTCGATCCGGAGGATGCGCGCGGCTTCTTCGACTCGGTGATTGATCTCCGCTTGCGCCATGCCTTGGCACTTGAGCGAGAAGCCGATGTTCTTGCGTACGTTCATGTGCGGATAGAGCGCGAACAGCTGGAACACGAAGGCGATGTCGCGCTCGCCCGCGCGCTTGAAGGTCACGTCGTTGCCGCCGAGCAGGATGCGGCCGGAGGTCGGCAGCTCCAGCCCAGCTATCATGCGCAGGGTCGTGGTCTTGCCGCAGCCCGAGGGACCGAGCAGAACGAAGAATTCGCCGTTCTCCACCACGAAGCTGGAGTCCTTGACCGCGGCGAAATCGCCGAAGCTCTTCTGCAGGCTTTCGACCCGGATCTCAGCCATCGCCTACTCCGGGAACTTGCTGACGACGGTGAACATGAGGGTACCCACCAGCACGACGGTGAAAGACCAGCCATAGAGCGCAATCGAGAACGGCTGCACCAGCATCAGGATGCCGAGCGCGATCAGCGCGACCGCGACATTCTCCATCAGGCCGCGGCGAGCCCATCGCGGCCAGCGCTTCTTGGTCGCGCCGTTCGCCGGCGCCGATTGCGGTTGCACGCTCATTTCCGCACCGCTCCGAAGGTGATGCCGCGCAACAGATGCTTGCGCAACAGCACGGTGAAGACCACGACCGGGATCAGGAACAAGGTGGTGCCCGCGCCGACCGCCGGCCAGTCCATGCCGCCTTCGCCGATGATGGTCGGGATGAAGGGCGGCGCGGTCTGCGCCGCACCCGAGGTCAGCAGGACCGCGAAGGCGTATTCGTTCCAGGCGAAGATCAGGCAGAAGATCGAAGTGGCGGCGATGCCAGTGGCGGCCTGCGGTAGCACGACCTTGAAGAAGGCTTGCAATCGCGTGTAGCCGTCGATCATCGCGGCCTCTTCGTATTCCCGCGGAATCTCGTCGATGAAGCCCTTCAGCAGCCACACTGCCAGCGACACGTTGACCCCGGTGTAGAGCAGGATCATGCCGAGCGCGGAGTCAGACAAGCCGACCTCGCGGTACATCAGGTAGATCGGGATCGCGACCGCGATCGGCGGCATCATGCGGGTCGACAGGATGAAGAACAGCAGATCGTCCTTCAGCGGGATCTTGAAGCGCGAGAAGGCATAGGCCGCGAACGTGCCGAGCGACACCGCGAGGAACGTCGACCCGAAGGCGATGATCAGCGAGTTGATGAAGCGCGGCACATAGTTCGACGGGCCGGCGATCACCATCTCGCGCTTCCGCGTGACCTCGTCGCACGCGCCCGATGGCGGGCCGAGCGCTTCGATATATTCGTCGGTCTGGCGCGTGCGCGTGGTGAAGAGGTTGCAGTAGCCTTCGAGCGAGGGACTGAACACGACCTTGGGCGGATAGGAGATCGAATCCGGCGGCGTCTTCCAGGCGGTGGCGAAGATCCAGGCTAGCGGCACCATGGTGATGACGGCGTAGAGGATGACCAGCAACCCGGCCACGCCCTTCGACATGCTGGACGGCTCGACGACAGAATGGGCCGTGCTGATGCCGCTCATCGCTGCTTCACCTTGTTGAGGGCCCGCACATAGATGTTGGCGAGGCCGAAGACCACGACGAACAGGATGATCGCGAACGCCGAGGAGTAGCCGGTACGGTAGGCCTCGAAGGCCTGGCGCTTGAGGGTGATCGAGGCGAGCTCTGTGGTCGAGCCAGGCCCGCCGCCGGTCAGCAGCATCACCATGTCGAACATCTTGAAATTCTCGATGCCGCGGAACAGCACCGCCAGCATGATGAAGGGCAGCGCCATCGGCAGCGTGATCGACCAGAACTGCCGCCAGCGCGAGGCGCGGTCCACCTCCGCCGCCTCATAGATATAGTCCGGGATGGAGCGCAGGCCGGCGAGGCAGATCAGCATCACGTACGGCGTCCACATCCAGGTATCGACGATCACGATCGCCCATGGCGCCAGCGTGACGGAGCCGAGCATCTCGAACGAGGACGGCGGGATCCCGGTGAAGAACGAGACGATGTAGTTGAAGAGGCCGATCTGCGGCTGATAGAGGAACTTCCAGAAATTGCCGACCACGGCCGGCGACAGCATCATCGGGATGAGGATGATGGTGGTCCAGAAGGCGTGGCCGCGGAACTTGCGGTCGATGAGGTAGGCCAGGCTGAAGCCGATCAGGGTCTGGAACAGGATGGTCCAGAACACGAAATGCGCGGTCGCCTGCATGGCGGCCCACACTTCCGGCGAGCTCAGGATGTCCTGGTACCATTTCAGCCCGACATTCACGACCTTGCGGTTGGGCCGGTTCGACGCGTAGTTGGTGAAGCTGAGATAGATGGTCCAGATCAGCGGAAAGATGTTGATCGCCAGCAAGAGGACCATGGTCGGCCCGACGAACAGCCAGGCGATCGACCGGTCGGAAAGGCCACGGAGGCTCCGGCCCACGCTCGGCGGTGTCGCGCTCGCAACGCGATCGGCGATGGCATTGATATCGGGCATAAGGGTCCTGGCTCCTGCGGCATCTCCGGATGTTTGGTCCGGAGATGCCGGCGCGGGAGTATATGCGAACTGCTAGATCTTGCCTTCTTCCTGGAAGATCGCAGTCCAGTCCTCAATCAAGCCGTCGAGTGCTTCCTTGGCCGTGCCCTTATCGGCCACGACGTAGTCATGCAGACGCTTCTGCATCGCCTGGAGCAGCGAGGCATAGGCCGGTTCCTGCCAGAAATCCTGCACGCCGCCCATCGCCTCCAGGAACTGCGCGGCAAATGGCTGCGAGTCCACGAAGCCTGGATCGTTCAGCACGGCGTTGTGGCAGGCGTAGCCGCCCAGCGACCACCACTTCTTCTGCACGTCCGGCTGGGCGAACCATTTGATGTAGGCGAGCGCGCCATCCATGTTGTCGGTGTTGGCGACCACCGAGATGCCCTGGCCGCCAAGCGTGGAAGCGGCGACCTTCTGACCCGGATTGACGAAGAAGCCGGTCTTCGAGCCGACCTGCTCGTCCTTTGCCATGCCGGGCATGAAGGCGAACCAGTTCATCATCATGGCGACCTGGCCGGATTTGAAGGCGTCGAGGCCCTCACCCATGTAGCTGTCGGTGTAGCCCGGAGGGGTGCAGCACTTGTAGATCTCCTTGTACATCTCGAGACCCGCAACTGCGTCCGCCGAATTGACCGCCCCTTCCATGTCGTACTTGCCGGGCGTGTTCTCGTATTTGAAGCCGTACGGATAGAGCGCCGAAGTGGCGCCCATGGTGATGCCTTCCGACGCGCGTTCGGTGAAGATGGCGGCGCCATAGACCGTCTTGCCGTCGATCTTGCGGCCCTGGAAGAATTCCGCCGTCTCCTTGAGCTCGGTCCAGGTCTTGGGCGGCGCGAGGTCGCGGTTGTACTTCGCCTTGTACTCCGCCGCGATCTCCGGATTCTCGAACCAGTCCTTGCGATAGAACCAGCCGTTGGCATCGCCCATCGCCGGCAGCGCCCAGTAGTTCGGCGTGCCCTTTGGCCACGTCGAATACGCATAGACCGTGGCCGGCGCGAAGTCCGACATCTTGATTCCTTCCTTGTCGAAGAAATCGTTCAGCTTCACGTAGTAGCCGTTCTCGGCGGAGCCGCCGATCCACTGCGAATCGCCGATCAGCAGGTCGCACAGCTTGCCGCCGGAATTCAGTTCGTTGAGCATGCGGTCGGCGAAGTTCGGCCACGGCACGAACTCGAACTTCATCGTGGTGCCGCTTGCCTTCTCGAAATCCTTGGAGAGCTCGACCAGAGCATTGGCCGGGTCCCAAGCGGCCCAGCACAAGGTCAATTCGTCGGCTTGCGCCGCGCCGGTCGGCGCGAGTGCAAAGAGTGCGGTGAGCGCGCTTGCGCTCGCCAAGAGCTTCTTCATCGATGTTCCTCCCGTTGTTGAGTGCCCCTCCCGGAGGCCTTGCCGCCGGGAGACCCCAACCCCGCCCACGTGGTCGTGGCTGGGCGTGTTCTGCTTGTTCGCTGCCGCCGGTGCCGCACCCTGACTGAACTCAAGCGGCCTCGTCGTGATGTTTAGTAGTACACAAAATACTAAACAAAGCAATGAACTTTGTTTAGTGGGATGACATCGCGTTGTTGTTGCAGTGCGGCATTTAACGCCAAGAGCGTGTTTAGCAAACTACGCTGAGGGCCCATCAGTACTAAACTAGCGTGCACTGGACTCAACAACCCATCAGATGTTGTGAGGTATTCCCCTCAAAAATGAGTTGCGCACGTCAAATGTGGGGAGCAAGGTGCGCGCATGTCGAATCGTCATCGGCGAACCACCCTCGTTGATGTTGCGGAAGCGGCGGGCGTCAGCCTCGCCACCGTCGATCGCGTGCTCAACCACCGGCCGGGCGTCAGCCCACGCACGATGGAGCGCGTGGAGCAATCGCTGGTGCGTCTCGGCTACCGCCCCGATCCAGCAGCGGTGCGCCTGGCGCGTGGCATCCAGTACCAGTTCTGCTTTGTGCTGCCGAGCGGCACCAACACCTTCATGAGTCTCCTCGCCTCGCAGGTCGATCGCACGCTGATGTCCCTCGCCGAGCAGCAGGCCTATGGCGACGTGATCCGCGTCGATGTGTTCGACCCGAACATGCTGGCCGGCACGTTGCGTGGATTGATCGGCCGCTATCACGGTGTGGCAACGGTGGCGCTCGATCACCCGGTGGTGCGCGATGCCATCGACGCGATGGTCGAAGCAGGCATGGTGGTGGTGACGTTGGTGTCCGACGTGCCGAACTCGCGCCGGCATCGCTATGTCGGCATCGACAATTCCGCGGCCGGGCGCACGGTCGCGACCTTGATGGGCCGCTTCGCCGGTCAGCGCAAAGGACCGGTCGGCATCATCGCCGGCAGCCTGGCGCTGCGCGATCATGCCGAGCGCATGTTCGGCTTCCAGCAGGTGATCGCCTCGGAATTCCCGCAGCTGCACACCCTGTCTGCGCTCGAAGGGCGCGACGACACTGAGCGCTGCCGCCAGGTCGCCAAGAAGCTGCTGGCCGAGCAGCCGAACCTGGTCGGCATCTACTCGGTCGGCGCCGGCAACCGCGGTATCGCGGAAGCGCTGGAAGCAGCAGGCCGCGCGCGCGACGTTGTGTTCATCGCGCACGAACTGACGGATTTCTCGCGCCGCTACCTGATGCACGGCACCATGGCCGCCATCATCAACCAGGACCCCGGGCACGAAGCACGCTCCGCGGGGCGCATCCTGCTGGCGCGTTGCACCAATCAGCCCGTGATCGACGATCAAGAGCGGATTCGGATCGACATCTTCCTGCGCGATAATCTTCCCTGATCAGGACGCGCTTCCATGTATATCGGCATCGACCTCGGCACCTCTGCCATCAAATGCATTCTCATTGGCGAAGACGGACGCGTGATCGCGACCGCATCGGAGCCGCTGCAGGTGAGCCGGCCCAAGCCCGGACACTCCGAGCAGGACCCGGAGAGCTGGTGGCAGGCGACCCTCGCCGGCTTCGACAAGCTCGCCAAGCAGGCGCCGCGCGAGATGGCCGCGGTGCGCGGCATCGGCCTCTCCGGCCAGCAGCATGGCGCTACTCTGCTGGACAAGGCCGGAAACGTGCTGCGCCCCTGCATCCTGTGGAACGATGTGCGCTCGGCCAAGGAATGCCACGAGCTGGTGGCGCGCCTGCCCGATTTGCCGCGCATCACCGGCAATCCGACCCTGCCCGGATTCACCGCGCCCAAGCTGGTGTGGGTAAAGAAGCACGAACCTGAGATCTTCGCGCGGGTCGCCAAGGTGCTGCTACCCAAAGCCTACCTGCGCTATCGCCTGAGCGGCGAGTTCATCGAGGACATGTCCGATGCCTCCGGTACCGGATGGCTGGACGTCGGCAAGCGCGCCTGGTCGAAGGCTGCGCTGGAGGCGACCGACCTGACGCTCGACCATATGCCCGCACTAGTCGAAGGCACCGCGCAGGCCGGCCGCTTGCGTGCCGAGCTGGCGCAGCGCTGGGGCATGACGCAGTCGCCGGTCATCGCCGGCAGCGCGGGCGACAATGCCGCTGGTGCGGTTGCGCTGGGCGCGATCAAGCCGGGGGATGCGTTCGTGTCGCTCGGCACGTCGGGCGTGCTGTGGGCGACGACCGCGGGCTTCGCGCCCAACACAACGGCGGCGGTCCATGCCTTCTGCCACTGCGTGCCGAAAACCTGGCACCAGATGGGCGTGATCCTGTCGGCCGCCTCGTGCCTGTCGTGGCTGTCGGGCGTGGTCGGCGTTCCGGAGGGCGAGCTGCTCAAGGAACTCGGCGACACGGCGGAGCGCCCGACGCCGGTGGTGTTCCTGCCATATCTCTCCGGCGAGCGCACGCCGCACAACGATGCCGACATCCGCGGCGCGTTTGCCGGCCTGTCGCACGACACCGCGCGCGGCACCCTCGCCCAGTCGGTGATGGAGGGCGTCGCCTTCGCCATGCGCGATTGCCTGGACGCGTTGCACGATGCAGGGACCAAGCTGACATCGGTCGATGCGATCGGCGGCGGCGCGCGCTCGCGGTTGTGGCTGTCGATTATCGCCAACGTGCTGGATCTGCCGGTCAACCGCCTGGCGGACAGCGAGGTCAGCGGCGCCATGGGCGGCGCACTGCTCGGCCGTATGGCGGCGACCGGGGAGCCCGCCACCGTCGTGTGCAAGACGCCGAAGCGGATCGAGACGCTAGAGCCGCGCGCGGCGACCCGTGATGCCTATGCTGAATCTTATGCGCGTTATCGCAAGTTATATCCCGCCATCAAGGAGGCGACCCGATGAGCAAGTTCTTCGGACCGGAGCAGCCGATCCCCTATGAGGGGCCCAGCTCCAAGAATCCCCTCGCCTTCAAATACTATGACCCGGACAAGAAGGTGCTGGGCAAGCGCATGGAGGACCATCTGCGCTTCGCCGTGTGCTACTGGCACAGCTTCGTCTGGCCGGGTGGCGATCCGTTCGGCGGCGAGACCTTCCTGCGGCCGTGGATGCAGGCGGGCGATCCGATGGCGCTGGCCAGGCAGAAGGCCGACGTGGCGTTCGAGCTGTTCCGCCTGGTGCGCGCGCCGTTCTTCACCTTCCACGACCGTGACGTGGCGCCGGAAGGCGCCACCATTGCGGAGTCCAACCGAAATGTGCGGCAGATCGCGGAGGTCTTTGCGCGCAAGATGCAGGAGAACAAGGTCGGCCTGCTGTGGGGCACCGCCAACCTGTTCTCCAACCGGCGCTACATGGCGGGCGCCGCCACCAATCCCGACCCGGAAGTGTTCGCCTACGCCGCGGCGCAGGTGAAGAACGTGCTGGAGATCACCCACGAGCTGGGCGGAGTCAACTACGTGTTGTGGGGTGGCCGCGAGGGCTATGAGACCTTGCTCAACACCGACCTCAAGCGCGAGCTGGACCAGTATGGCCGGTTCCTGTCGATGGTGGTCGACCACAAGAAGAAGATCGGCTTCAAGGGCACCATCCTGATCGAGCCCAAGCCGCGCGAGCCGACCAAGCACCAGTATGATTTCGACGTCGCCTCGGTCTACGGCTTCCTCAAGCGCTATGGGCTGGAGAACGAGGTGAAGGTCAATATCGAGGCCAACCACGCGACCCTCGCCGGCCATTCGTTCGAGCACGAGATCGCGCTGGCGGTGGCGCTCGGCATCTTCGGTTCGATCGACATGAACCGCGGCGATGCGCAGCTGGGCTGGGACACCGACCAGTTCCCCAACAACATCCCCGAGATCGCCTACGCGATGTACCACATCGTGCAGGGCGGCGGCTTCACCACCGGCGGCCTCAATTTCGACGCGAAGATCCGGCGCCAGTCGCTCGACCCCGACGATCTGCTGCACGGCCATATCGGCGGCATGGACGTGGGCGCGCGCGGCCTGCTGATCGCCGCCAAGATGATCGAGGACGGCGCCCTCGCCCGCCATGTGAAGGACCGCTATGCGGCCTGGGACGGACCGGAAGGAAAGGCTATCCTTTCCGGAGAGCGCTCGCTGGCCGACCTGGCGGCGCGGGTCGAGGCGAAGAACACCGAGCCGCAGCCGCGCTCCGGCAAGCAGGAGTATCTTGAGAACCTGGTGAACAGCTATATGTGATCAGTATCCGGCCGACGCGGCGTGAGACCGCGCGGCCGCTTCAATCGGGAGGACCATTCTATGGCGATGACGACCATCAAGGGGCCAGCGATCTTCCTTGCGCAATATGCCGGTGACGCGGCGCCGTTCAATTCCCTGGACTCGATCTGCAAGTGGGCCTCCGGCCTCGGCTTCAAAGGCGTGCAGATGCCGAGCTGGGACGGCAGGCTGTTCGATCTCAAGAAGGCCGCGGACTCCAAGAGCTATTGCGACGACGTGAAGGGAACGGCCGCCAAGCACGGCATCCAGATCACCGAGCTCTCCACCCATCTGCAGGGCCAGCTGGTCGCCGTGCATCCGGCCTATGACGAAGCGTTCGACGGCTTCGCCGCGCCGCAGGTGCGTGGCAACCCCAAGGCGCGCACGGAATGGGCGGTCGACCAGCTGATGCTGGCCGCCAAGGCCTCGCAGAACCTGGGCCTGACCGAGCATGCGACTTTCTCCGGCGCCCTCGCTTGGCCGTATTTCTATCCGTGGCCACAGCGGCCGGCCGGTTTGGTCGAAACGGCGTTCGACGAATTGGCGAAGCGCTGGAAGCCGATCCTCGATGCGTTCGACAAGGTGGGCGTCAACGTGTGCTACGAGATCCATCCCGGCGAGGACCTGCACGACGGCGTGACGTTCGAGATGTTCCTGGAGCGGGTGAACAACCATCCGCGCTGCAACATCCTGTTCGATCCGTCGCACTTCGTGCTGCAGGCGCTCGACTATCTGCAATACATCGACATCTATCACGAGCGCATCAAGATGTTCCACGTGAAGGACGCCGAGCTGAACCCGAACGGCCGCACCGGCGTCTATGGCGGGTTCCAGTCCTGGATCAATCGCGCTGGCCGCTTCCGCTCGCTCGGCGACGGCCAGGTCGATTTCAGCGGCATCTTCTCCAAGTTCGCGCAGTACGGCTTCCAGGGGTGGGCTGTCCTGGAGTGGGAATGCTGCATCAAGGACGCCGAGCAAGGCGCGCGCGAAGGCGCGATCTTCATCCGCGATCACATCATCAAGGTCGCGGAGCGCGCGTTCGACGATTTCGCGGCCGGCGGTGCGGACCTCGCGGCCAACCGGCGCATGCTGGGCATTCGATAGAAAAAGGGGAAACAACATGCCAATCGAAGGCCGCGGCCGCGAGAGCGCGGACGCACGGATCCGTCTGGGAATGGTGGGCGGCGGCGAAGGCGCCTTCATCGGCGCCGTCCATCGCCTCGCCGCGCGCATGGACGACCACTACGTGCTGGTTGCCGGCGCGTTGTCGTCGACACCGGAAAAGGCGCAGCGCTCCGGCAAGGCGCTGGGCCTGGCGCCGGACCGCATCTATGACGACTTCGAGACCATGGCCAAGGAAGAATCCAAGCGGCCCGACGGGATCGAGGCGGTGGCGATTGTCACGCCGAACGACACCCATGCGCCCGCCTCCAAGGCGTTCCTGAAGGCCGGCATCCATGTGATCTGCGACAAGCCGCTGACGCTCAATCTGAAAGAAGCCCTGTCACTCGAGAAGGCGGTCAAGCAGAGCGGCAAGATTTTCGCCCTCACCCACAACTACACCGGCTATCCGATGGCGCGGCATGCTCGCGCGATGGTGAAGGCGGGCGACCTGGGCGAGATCCGCGTGGTGCAGGTGGAGTATCCGCAGGACTGGCTGACCGAGAAGATCGAGGACACCGGGCAGAAGCAGGCGGTGTGGCGCAACGACCCCAAGCGCGCCGGCGCAGGCGGCTGCCTCGGCGACATTGGCACGCACGCGCACAATATCGCCGCCTTCGTCACTGGGCTGGAGCTGGACTCGCTCAGCGCCGACCTCACCAGCTTCGTGAAGGGCCGCAAGCTCGACGATAACGTTCACGTCATGATGCGCTACAAGGGCGGCGCCAAGGGCATGCTGTGGGCGAGCCAGGTGGCGCCGGGCAACGAGAACAACCTGAAGCTCCGGGTCTACGGCACCAAGGGCGGCCTGGAATGGTGGCAGGAGCATCCCAACCAGCTGATCTGGTCGCCGCTCAACAAGCCGCCGCAGATCCTGTCGCGTGGCACTGGAAGCGCCGGACCGGCCGCCGCGCGCGTCACGCGCGTACCGCCGGGGCATCCGGAGGGCTACCTGGAAGGCTTCGCCAACATCTACACCGAAGTCGCCGCCGCGATCCGCGCGGCACGATCCAAGAAGAAGCTCGATCCTGCGGTCACGTTCCCGACGGTGGAGGACGGCGTGCGCGGCATCGCGTTCATCGAGGCGGCGGTGAAGTCCTCGGCCAAGGATGGGAAGTGGGTGAAGGTGTAGCCGCCATCCGCCTACTCAATCTCCCTCCCCAAGCTGGGGGAGGGTTGGGGTGGGGGTTGCTCTATCCTGCGAAAACTGAGTCGAGCGGAAGCGCCTCGCCCCCACCCTACCCTCCCCCGCCTCGGGGGAGGGAATCGAACTCACTCCTTGTATGGCACTGCCTTCTCTGCCGCCTCCCAGAGGGCGCGCAAGGTAGGTTCTTGCTGCTCCTCGTACAGATGCCCGACCAGGCCCGCGCAGCGGGCGATCAGGCCGAAGCCGCGGGCGATCTCGGCGGGCACGCCGCAGTCGCCCAGCACGGCCGCGATCGCGCCGGTGGCGTTGATGGTGATGTGGCGGCCGTAGGTTGCGTCGACGGCGACCCCGAGCGCGATGATGGCGGCGACGTACCGGCCGGCGATCTTGCGCTCGCGGGCCAATTCCAACAGGCGCTGGGCGCGCGGATCGTCCGGCTTGTGGGTCGGGTGACCGAAGCCGGGCAGCGCCGTGCGCGCGGCGCGGTGCTCGACGGCGATGCGGTTCGCCTCAGCGTCGCCATCCTCGGCAGTCACGATCCGCTGCAGCAGCGCGGCGCAACCCTCCATGCTGCCGACGAAGCGGCTGCCGACGCCGAGCAGACCGGCGGCGACGGCACCCTGCAGCGCTTCCGGCGCGCTGGAATAGGTCAGGCGCGCGGCCAGCACGCTTGGCGTCAGGCCATGCTCCATCAACGCCACCAGGCAGGCATCGATCAGCGCCGCCTGGTCCGGCGTCGGCATGCGGCCGAGGATCTGGAAATAGATCACCTCGGTGAAACTGCGCTGGCCGATCAGGTCCTTGCACAGGCTGGTGCCGCGGATGAAGACATCCTCGGGGCTGTGGCTGGCGATGCTGGTGGTCGGCGCGTTGGGTTCGGAACTCATGATTCCCTCAATCTTTGTTCCAGCTCGTGGCGCTGGATCTTGCCTGACGCGCTGCGTGGAAAGGCGTCAAACGGGATGAAGTGGATTTCCTTGGGCTGCTTGAAGCCGGCCAGCTGCTCGCGGCAGCGGCTGCGCAGATCGTCCTCCGTCAGCGCTTCATCGTGACGCGCGACGAAAGCGACCGGCACCTCGCCCCATTTGGCGTCGCGCTTGCGGACCACCGCCGCGTCAGCGACGCGCTTGTCCTGCAGCAGCACGCGTTCGATCTCCGCCGGATAGATGTTCTCGCCGCCCGACTTGATCAGGTATTTCACGCGATCGACAAAATCGAGCGTGCCGTCCGGATTGCGCACGAACACATCGCCCATATGGAACCAGCCGCCGCGGAAGTCTTTGGCATTGGTCTCCGACGCCCGCCAATAGCCGCTGAACAAGGTCGGTCCGCGCATGCACAGCTCGCCAGGCCTGCCATCCGGAACGTCAACGTCCTCGGCATCCACCAGGCGCACCTCGCAGAACGGGCTCTGCTGCTTCGACAGCCGGGTCGGCGCAACGCCGATGGGAATGAGGTTCGACGAGCATGGCGGGCAGCCGGTCTCGGTCGCGCCGAACGTGTTGGCGTAGGGTGCATTCAGCAGTGTCGTCACCTCTGCGATCTCTGCCGGCGGCACCAAGTCCGCCATCACGCCGCACACCTTCACGCCTTGCACCGGGACGGCGGCCCGCTTCAGTTCGGCCGCGAAGCGCCCGACCATGCCGGGCATCAGCAGCAGCCAACCGATCCGCTCGGAGGCGACGATCTCGATTAGCCGTGCGACGTCAAAGCCGTCGACCACGAACACGGTCCCGCCGCTCATCAGGGTGCCGAGCGAGAATTCCGCAGCGCCCATGTGATAGAGCGGCGACCAGGCAACGAACGCATCCTCAGCAGCGATGCCGAATTCTGCCCGCAGCACCATGTTGCGCGCGATCTCGGCGCGATGGCTGATGACCGCGCCCTTCGGCACGCCGGTCGTGCCGCTGGTGTAGAGGATGAGTAGCGGCGATTCCGGATCGAGCGCAGCGGGCGAACCGATCGTCACCGGCGTGCCCACGACGGCATCGTAGTCGGCGCCATACGTCAGTACGGTCGGAATCACGACCGCGGCAATGCGGTCGGCATGACGCAGCGACACGAGGATGGCCTTAGGTTCGACCAGTGCGAGACAGTGAGCCAACTCCGGCGCCGCCAAGCGCCAATTCTGGCAGGCCACAATCGCGCCGATCCGAGCGGCGGCCAGGAACAGCTCGAGATACTCGAGGCGATTCTCCGACAGGATCGCGACCCGGTCGCCCTGCCCCACGCCCTCGCTATGGAGCCAGCCCGCAAGCGCGACCACGCGCCGGGCAACATCGCTATAGGTCAGGCGACGATCGCCTTCGACCAGTGCCAGCCGATCGGGATGCATGCGCGCCTGCATCAGGAACAGGCTCGCCACGCTGCTGGCCGCAGCGCGCTGTATCAGCTGATCGGTGTCAGTGGCGCTGACCATTCGACAAACCACCGAGATAGGATCTTCGCTTGCATACTATCCGGGCGGCCCGAACCGGTGTAGGGTTATTGCAACGGCGCCGGTCACAGTGGCGCCGAGCAGAACGCCAAATCTGGGAGGGTATTCATGAAGCTCTACATGCATCCGGTGTCGATGACGAGCCGCCCGGTGCGCCTGTTCATCGCGGAGAACAACATTCCGGTCGAGGAGCAGGTGGTCGATCTGTTCACCGGCGAGCACTACAAGGAGGCCTACCTCAAGATCAATCCCAACCACATGGTGCCGGTGCTGGAGGATGGCGATTTCCGCCTGACGGAGAGCTCTGCGATCCTCAAATACCTCGCCGACAAGATCAATTCGCCGGCCTATCCGAAGGACCTGAAGCAGCGCGCCAAGGTCAACGAGGTGATGGACTGGATCAACAGCAACTTCTACCGCGACTGGGCGTACGGCTTCATCTATCCGCAGGTGTTCCCGCATCACAAGCGCAAGACCGACGAGATCCATGCCGCCACCATCGATTGGGGCAAGGAGCGCGCGCAGGGCTGGCTCGGCCTGCTCAACGATTATTGGATCGGCGACAAGCAGTATCTTGCGGGCGACCAGATCTCGATCGCCGACTATTTTGGCGCCGGCCTCGTCACGCTCGGCGAAGTGATCCGCTGCGACTTCACCAAATATCCGAACGTCGCGCGCTGGCTCGGCAACGTGAAGAAGCTGAAGAGCTGGCCGAAGGTGAACGAGGTGTTCTACGGCCTGTGCGATTCGGTCAAGGAACAGAAGTTCAACGCCATCTAGGCACGCGTCCCATGCGATGGAGCAGAGCATGATCAAGGGTCTGCATCACAACGCCTATCGCTGCAAGGATTCGGAGGAGACGCGGCGCTTCTACGAGGACTTCCTCGGCCTGCCGCTGTGCAACGTGCTGGAGATCAAGGAGACCAAGAGCGGCCGAAAGACCAGCACGCTCCACACCTTCTACCAGATGGACGACGGATCGTGCCTCGCCTTCTTCGAAGCGCCGGACATGCCGTTCGAGTTCAAGAAGCAGCACGACTTCGACCTGCACATCGCGCTCGAGGTGCCGCGCAACGTGCTCGAGACCATGATGGCGAAGGGCAAGGCGGCGGGGATCGAGACCCGCGGCATCTCCGACCACCAGTTCATCGATTCGATCTACTTCCGGGATCCCAACGGCTACGTCATCGAGCTGACGGCCAAGCGGCCCGGCCACGACGAAGCGATGGACCCGGCGAAGAACGATGCCCGCGGCAAGCTCGACGCGTGGCAGCAGAGCAAGCGGCAGGCGAAGGCGAGCTAGCGGCGACTACAGAACGCGGCGTTGGATCTCGGTATACTGGGTGGCCCAAGGGTCAAACGCGACCGCAGCGCCGGGCTCGATCGTTACAAAGTGCTGGATCACCAGCACCATCGAGACCGTCTCGTCGTCTTCGGACAGCGGCAGGAAGAGCACACGGGAATGCCGCGCCACGCGCTCCCTGTCCGGCGCAAGGAAGGTGTTCTCGAGAAAGACCGGCCGCCGCTCGCGCACGCATTCGTCGTATACGGGAACGACCTGATCGGCGAGCGGCGGCGGTAAGGCCTCGTGAACGAACCGCCCTGTGAACTTCAACCCGCCATGCAGCTGCTCAAGCTCGGTGCCGACCAGGCGATACCGGTATTGCCCAGGCGCTACGACATCGACCAGCCGAACGTAGGGCAGCAGCTCTGGCATTTCGACTGGATCGATGTCGGCCCGGCGCGGCATGTGGCGCCCGCCGCACTTGCTCTGCCAGTACGCCAGCGCCTTGCACAGATACGCGTCCGGCAATTGAGCATCCGAGGGAGTCGCACTGTTCGGCATCGCGGAATCCTGACCTGTGCCGAGGCGGGCCAGGATGACTCCGGATGAGGGCACCGTCAAACGGATGACTAGCGCGGGCGACGCAGCACCGCGACCAGATAGCGGCACGGCGTGCCGCCGGGATTCTCGAACTGGCAATCGGCCGGCGGACCGAGACGCAGGCAATCGCCGGCACGCAGCCCGTAGGTTTGTGCGCCCTGCTTGAACGACAGCCGGCCGGCGATGACGACGATCTGCTGATCCTCGATGAAGGTGAAGGCGGAGGCCGGGTAACCGACCCGCGCCTTGGGCGGCAGCTCGCCCCACACCAGCTCGAGCGGCGCGGTCGAGCCCGGTGGCGTGAGTGCGCGGCGTTCGAAGCCGGTATCGGGATCGCGCCAGCGCTCCTGCTCCGCTTCGCGGTTCAGCAGCCGCGCGCTCTCCTGCTCCGCCCGCGCCAGCAATTGCGATAGTGTCACTCCGAACGCCGCAGACAGGCGACCGAGCACCGCCGCAGTTGGGCTGCTCTCCCCGCGCTCGACCTTGCTGATCATGGCGCGCGAGACGCCGGACCGTTCCGCCAGCTGTTCCAAGCTCCAGCCACGGCTCGTGCGCTCCGCCAGCAGCCGGGCGGCAATCCGGCTTTCCAGCCCGTCATCTACTATACTAGACATATATCTCTTATAATGGAATCATGCCGCCGCGACAAGAGTGGAGGCCCGTCATGACCATTGCCATCCGGGACGCGCGCGAGGCAGATCTGGCCGCGATGCTGGCGATCTACAACGACGCCGTGCTCACCACCACGGCGGTCTACGACTACAAGCCGCGATCGAGAGAGCAGCAGGTGGCGTGGTTCCAGGCCAAGCGCGAGCAGGGCCTGCCGGTGCTGGTCGCGGCGGATGGCGACACGGTGGTCGGTTTCGCCAGCTACGGGCCGTTCAGGCCCTGGCCGGCATATCTCCATTCGGTCGAGAATTCGCTCTATGTCGCATTGGAGTGGCGCGGGCGCGGCATCGGGTCCTCGCTGTTGCCCGCGCTCATCCGGCGTGCCGGCGATCGCGGCCTGCACACGATGATCGCCGGCATCGACGCCGCCAACGAGGCGAGCCTGCGCCTGCACGCGAAGTTCGGCTTCGAGCGCGTGGCACTGTTCCGCGAAGTGGGTTGGAAGTTCGAGCGCTGGCTCGACCTCGCCTTCCTGCAGCTGATGCTCGGAAAGCGCTAGGCGCGGCGGCGGCCGACGAACACCAGGAAACCACCCGCCAGGATGGCGGCGATGCCGGCAATGTCGGGAATCGCGACGCTGTGCTCCTTCTCCGCGGTTGCCTCCAGCGGGCCGACATCCAGGACCTTCTCTTCGGTCGTGTAGGTGAAGCGGCCGATCACCAAGCCCGCTATCCCGAGGACGATCAGCACAATACCGACGATCGCAACAGGTCTCATTTCCCCACCGGAAAGTTGCCAGAGATATGCCAGCAACACCTTCCTGCGATAAAGGTTCCCCGCCCTTCTCTTCTTGCAATGGCGAGGCGCGCTTCACCATTTATGTGCCAACCGTGGAGGAGGCACAATCGTGGCTGCCTATGTCATCTCCGATGTCGAGATTCTCGACGACGCGCTGATCAAGGAATATCGCCTCCTGGCGCAGGAGAGCATCGCCAAACATGGCGGGCGCTACCTGGCGCGCGGCGGCCGCGTTGAGCCGGTCGAAGGCGGATGGACTCCGAAGGCCATCGTCATCGTCGAATTCCCGGACATGGCGCGGGCCAAGGCCTGGTATCAGTCCGCCGAATATGCCGAGGCGCTCAAAGTGCGCGCACGTGCGCTGGACCGCCGGCTGATCTTTGTCGAAGGCATCGCGCCGGAGTTGTGATCAGGTCAGCTTGCGCTGGCGGCCATAGACCAGCAGCATGGCGATGATCACGGCGCCGTAGATCAGCTGGCGGAACGCCTCTTCGATCTGCACCACCGACAGGATCGACTGCAGCAGGGTGATGAGGATGATACCGGCGACGGTGCCGAGATAGGTGCCGCGGCCGCCGAGAATCGACGTCCCGCCCAGCACGACAGCGGCGATCGACGGTAGCAAATAGGGATCGCCCATGCCCTGATAGGCCTTGGTCGAATAGCCGGCGAGCAGCGCGCCGGCGAAGGCCGAGAGCGCGCCGGAGATCGCGAAGGCCGCAAGCACCACCCGCTGGGTGCGGATGCCGGAGAGATAGGCCGCGATCTCGCGGTTGCCGATCGCGTAGACGGCGCGGCCGAATACCGTGCGCCGCAGTAGGAACACCGTCGCGCCACCGACAATGATCCACACCCAGACCGGATTCGGAATGCCGAAAATCAGGCGGCCGGTGGCGAGCTCGTTCATCGCCTCGGTCGCCATGTCCTGCGGCGCGAAGCCGCCGGTGCGCACCGTCATCAGCCCCAGCGCCACCGCGTTGATGCCGAGGGTGAAGATCATCGACGGCACGCGCAGATAGGCGACGCCGATGCCATTGACGAGTCCGAACGCCAGGCCGCACAGGATGCCGACCGGAATGGCGAAGGTGGCGCCCCACGGGCCCCAGCCCGCCGCCGCCGTCGACATCATGCCGCCGACCGTGATGATCCACGGCACCGACAGGTCGATCTGCCCCAGCAGGATCACGATCATCATGCCGGTGGACACCAGCGCCAGGAAGGAGCCGACCTGCAGCTGCTGCAGCAGATATTCCGGCGACAGGAAGTTCTCGTTGACGAGGCTGCCGATCAGCAGCAGCACAATGATGCAGCCGAACGCAGTGAGGACCGCTGGATCGAACCGGCGCAGGACGGGATTGGTGGCGCTGAGATTGGTCATGGCCTCACCCGAACAGATCGAGCCGGTTGCGAATGCGGATCAGGCGGAACGAGCCGAGGCAGACCGAGACCAGCAGGACGACGCCCAGGAACAGAGGCTGCCACAGCGCATCGAGATCGAACACGAACAGCAGGTCGCCGATGGTGCGGTAGATGAGCGCGCCGAAGATCGCGCCGATCGCGCTGCCCCGCCCGCCGAACAGCGACACGCCGCCCAGCACGACCGCCGCGATGGAGTTCAAGGTGTAGGTGTTGGCGTTGGCCGACGACGCTTCGCCGGTATAGGTCACGAAGGTGATGAAGAGCCCGCCGATCGCGGCGAGCAGCCCCGCCAGCGCGTAGGCCGCGAACTTCGCGCGCTGGATATGCAGGCCGGACATGAAGGCCGCCGGCTCAGAGGAGCCTACGGCATAGACCACGCGGCCCAGCATGGACTTGCGGAACGGAATCCAGATCACCAGCACGACCAGGAACAGCGCGACAGCGCTGGCCGGGATGCCGCCGGGCAACTGTCCGGTCAGAAAATCGGCGATGCCTTCGTGCACCTCGCCGCCGGGATAGGGCCGGAGCAGCAAGGCAAGGCCGAAGAACGCCGCGCCGGTCGCGATCGTGGTGACGATCGGCTGCAGGCGGCCGTAGATCACGATCAGGCCGTTGAGCGCACCGCAGGCGAGGCCAGTCAGCAACACGCCAAAAATGCCGAGCGTCGCCTCCAGCGCCGTCCCCACGACGATGTAGGAAGCGACGCAGTTGCACAGGATGAAGATCATGCCGATCGACAGGTCGATGCCGGAGGTCAGCACCACAAAGGTCTGCGCCATCGCCACCAGCGCCAGCAGCACGCCCTTGTTGGCGGCGGTGGTGACGACGTTTGCGCTGAAGCCCGCCTGATGGTTGGAGGTGTAGATCACGAACATGATGACGAAGACCGCGAACGCCAGCAGCGTGCCGCGCTGCTCGACGAACCAATAGCGCCAGTCGCTGGCGTGCGGCGCGGAGAGTGCGTGATCGCTCATCGTCCCGCTCCCGCGCCAGCCAAGCTCGGCGTGCCCGTTTCCGCATGGCTGGCGCCGAGATTGAGCGCGCTGCCGACCAGAGCGCGCTCGGTGATTTCCGCGCCGATGAGGACGCGGCCGATCGCGCCGTCGTACATGACCAGAACCTTGTCGCAGCAGCCGACCAGCTCATCGTAGTCGGTGGAGTAGTAGAGGATGGCCGCCCCCGTATCGGCGAGCTTGCGCAACAGCTGATAGATCTCCGCCTTAGTGCCGACATCGATGCCGCGTGTGGGATCGTTCAGCAGGATCACCTTGGGCCGGGTCATCAGCCACTTGGCGATCACGATCTTCTGCTGGTTGCCGCCAGACAAGGTGCCGACCGGCACCGCGGTGCCGTCCGTCTTGATGCCCAGCAGCGCAATCATCTCATCGATCGCCTTGCTCTCGGCCGCCTGGTCGACCAGGCCGAGGCGCGACAAGCGTTTCAGCGAGGCCATGGAGAGGTTGTCGCGCACCGACATCGGCAGCATCAGGCCTTCGGTCTTGCGGTCCTCCGGGATCAGCGCCATGTCGCCGCGCTTGGCGTCGTTGGGGCCGCCCAGATTCACTTTCTTGCCGTCGATCAGGATCTCGCCCGAGGCGCCGCGCAGCACGCCGAACAGCGACAGCAGCAGCTCTCGCTGCCCCTGCCCATCCAGGCCGCCCAGGCCGACGATCTCGCCGGCGCGCGCGGTCAGCGAGATGTCCTTGAGGCGGTTGTTCCAGGAGAGATTGCGCACCTCCAGCGCCGGAGTTCCGGTGCTGGCCTTCGGCGCCGGCTTCGGCGGAAAGGCGTGAGTGTATTCGCGGCCGATCATCATCTCGACGATCTCGGTATCGGTCTTGGTGCCGGCCTTGAAGGTGCCGGCATTGCGGCCGTTGCGGAACACCGTGCTTTCGTCCGCGAGCTCGGCGATCTCCGCCATGCGGTGCGAGATGTAGAGCAGCGCCAGCCCTTCGGCCCGCAAGCGCTTCAGCACGGCAAAGACCTTGCGGACGTCGGCGGCGGTCAGGGCCGAGGTCGCCTCGTCGAGGATGAGGATGCGCGGGTTGCGCACCAGCGCCTTGGCGATCTCGACCAATTGCCGGCGCGACAGCGGCAGATCCTTGACAGGCGCCAGCGGGTGAATGTCCTCGCCGCCGGCGCGCGCCAGTGCTTCTTCGGCGATGCGCCGCTGAGCGCGCTGGTCGATCAGGCCGAACCGCTTGGGCGGATTGCTGATGCAGATGTTGTCGGCAACCGACAGATCAGGCACCAGCGAGAGTTCCTGGAAGATGCAGGCGATGCCGGCGGCGTTGGCCGCGGCGGGATTAACGAACCGCACCTGATTGCCGGCGAGCATCATCTGGCCTTCGTCGGGCTGGACGACGCCGGCCATGACCTTCATCAGCGTGGACTTGCCCGCCCCATTTTCGCCGAGCACGCCGTGGATGCGGCCGGCTTCGACCGTCAGGTCGGCATTGGTCAGCGCATTGACGCCGCCATAGCGCTTGGAAACGCCTTCCATGCGGAACAAGGGGGCGGAGGCGGAACCGTCCATCGCGTGCTTCTCAGGTAAGGCCGGTGACAAACCGGCGCCGTGGGGGATGATCCCCAGCGGCGCCGGGACTAGTCAACGGTGTTTGCGCTCTTGGTTATTGGTTCGCCTCGGACTGGCCCATGATCTCCTGGGCCGTGAAGTTAATGCCGCAGGTCGGGAAGGCATTGCCGACGAAGAAGTTGTCGCCTTCCTTGGCGTAGTAGCTCTCGCCGTCCTTGAAGTTCGGATCTTCCGTGGTCGCCAGCGGCAGCTTTACCGACTGCGGTACCACCTGGCCTTCAAGCGCGGCGATGGCGGTCTTGATCGCGACCGCGACCTGGGCCGGACCGGTTCCGCCGGAGGCGCACTTCAAGCCCTCGGCACCATGCGCGGCACACAGCTTGCGGAAGCCGTTCTCGGTCTCGCCTCCGACCGGCACGAACGGATGGCCGGCATCCATCAACGCACGGACCGTGCCTGTGGAGCCGCCCTGCACCGTCACACCGTCGAACTTCTTCTGCACGGCAACCGCATCTGCGGTGACCTTCTGAGCGGTGCCGTCATCCCACTTGCCGACGACTTCCACGATGTCCCACTTCTTGCCCGAGGCCGCGAGCACTTCATGGATGCCGTTGTGACGGTCGGTGTCGACCGAGGTGCCGGCGACGCCGCGCACTTCGAGGATCTTGCCGCCGTTCGGGATATTCTTGATCAGCCAGTGCGCCCAGTATTCGCCGAGCCCCTTCTGGTCGACGTTGACGTTGATCGCTTCCTCGGTGTCGAGAATGTTGTCGAAGGCGATCAGCACCACGCCCGCCTTCTTGGCGCGCTTGATGACCGGCGTGAAGGCGGTCGGGTTCTGCGCGTTCACGATGATGGCGTCATAGCCGGAATCGATGAAGTTATTGACCGCGGCAATCTGCGCGGCGACATCTTCGCCGGTCGACACGACCTTGAATTCCTTGAGCTTCGCGGCGACCTCCGGCTGATCGGCATAGGCCTTCGCCGTCTTGATCATCTGGATGCGCCAGGTGTTGCCGATGAAGCCGTTGGCAAGGGCGATGCGGTACGGCCCTTCCTTCTTCGGGAACTTGAAGAACTTGGTCTGGTCGGTCCAGGGCACGAAGCATTCCGGCTCCGCCGCAGGGCCCGAGACGACTTCCTGCGCCTTCGCAGCAGGCGCGTGTGCGATGAGAGCGGTCACCGATGCCGCCGCGAGCAGCGTCATCGCCCGCCGAAGCGTGGTCGACGTAAACATCCGAACTCCTCCCTAAAGAACGTTCTTCGTTGCTTGAGGCCCGGACGGATGACTTTGATTTTGCCCCTGCTTATTGCCTCTCCCGCCAGGCAGCTTTTATGATTAGGGAGAAATGAAAGCGCTGTCAATTGGCAATGAAAGCGCTTTCTCCTAGAATTGACAAGTCCAGCCGACTGTACCCAATACGTCCCGTTCACAGTCGCTGGCCGGAGGGGAGCCATTCGCAGGAAACGCAGCACGTTGGCCGATGTCGCCAAGCTCGCAGGCGTCAGCGCCGTGACGGTCTCGCGCGCGTTGCGCCATCCGCGCATGGTGTCGGCGGCGCTGCGCAATCGCGTCGATGCGGCGGTGAGCGAACTCGCCTATGTGCCCGACATCGCGGCCAGCCGCCTCGCCTCCGCGCGCACGCACACCATCGGCGTAATCGTTTCATCGCTCACCAACGGCGTGTTTGCCGACTATCTGCGCGCGGTGCACGACACACTGCTGCCGGCCGGATTCCAGGTCGTGGTGTTCTCCAGCCGCTATTCGCTGACGGAAGAAGAGAACGTCATCGCCACGCTGATCGGCCAGCATCCGGAAGCGATTATCATCGCCGGCATCGACCAGACCCCCCATGCGCGCCGCCTGCTGGAGCGCTCGGGCGTGCCGGTGGTACAGACCTTCGAGCTGACCGACGATCCGATCGACATCAATGTCGGCCTGTCGCAGCGCCAGGGCGGCTACGAGGCGACGCGCTTCCTGATCGCCGGCGGACATCGCAAGATCGGCTACATCGCGGCGCGCCTTGATGCGCGCGCCCATGCGCGCATGGCCGGCTACAACCGCGCGATGGAAGAAGCAAAACTCCCGACCGATGGCCTGGTCGCCACCACGCCCAAGCCATCCAGCGTCAGCGCGGGCGGCGAGCTGCTGGGCCTCATCCTCGATCGGGGCGCCGAAGTGGAGGCGCTGTTCTGCTGCGACGACAACCTGGCGCTCGGCGCGCTGTTCGAATGCCAGCGCCGCGGCATCGCGGTGCCGGACCGCATCTCGATCGTGGGCTTCAACGACATGGAATTCGCCGCCTGCGCCCACCCGCCGATCACCTCGGTCGCAACGCCGCGCTACGAGATGGGGCGCCTGGCGTCGGAGATCGTGATGAAAATCATCGAAACCGGCGAGCGTCCCGACAACCGCCGCATCGATCTCGGTTTCGCGATCCGCGAGCGCGGCAGCACTCGGGCGGCGGCCCAACCGAAGGCCCGCCGCGCGCTCTCCGAGTAACCGGGCCGGAATAATCGCGCCGGAACAATGTCCAAGGGAGCCGAAAAGCCTCAAATACCCCCGAAATACCGGCGTTTCAGAGCACCCAACCAGGGTGTGCGCATAGACGCTATCTTAACTATTTTCGGGGAATCCTAGTCGGAGCCAGACGGGACCTCCGGCCACATGCTTCGTATCTTCGCCGCCCTCGTATTCGTCGTCTTCGCCACTGCCGCCCAGGCCGGGCAGCAGCAGCCGCGAACCATGATGGATTGCTTCAACGAGGCGGGGAAAATGTACAAGGTCCCGCCGATGCTGCTGCAGGCGATCGCCTGGGTCGAAAGCCGGTACGACAAGAACGCCGAGAACTACAACACCAACGGCTCCGTCGACATGGGCGTGATGCAGATCAACTCGCTCTGGCTCGAGCCGCTGTCGGAATACGGCGTCGAGACCAAGCATCTTTACAACCCCTGCTACAACATCAGTGTCGCCGCCTGGATCCTGCGCAAGCAGATCAACGAGGTCGGCTACAACTGGCAAGCCGTCGCGCACTATCATTCGCGCACGCCGGAGCGCGGCGAGAACTACGCCCATAAGGTCGCGCGGGTCTATTTCGCGTTGAAGCGGCAGCAGACAGAGCGGCAGGAAGCTGCCCTCGCCCAGCAGCTCGCCCGGCGCTAGAGGTCACTTACTCTCTATCTCCCCAGTTTCAGATCGCCCCCAAGACGCACTCGGCCAAGTCGTCCCGGAGAGCCACAATGTCGGCGTTGGCGATCGTGCCATTCGGCGGCAGCTGCCACGCGCGGTGCAGACAGACAATTGCATCCTGGTAGACTGCCGTCTCGATCCTGTCCGTGTGCTGGGCAGGCGCCAGTCACTCAGGATACAGTCAAGGCGATATTGCCGATCGGGGGGAAGATCGCATGAGCGGCACCGTTGCCGTGATCGGTGGCGGAATCCAGGGAACGCTGTGCGCGCTGGCGTGCTCGGCGGCTGGGTGGCGCGTGACTCTTTTCGAGCGCAAACCGAAGCTCTGGCAAGGCGCTTCCGCCAACAACGAGGGCAAGATCCACCTTGGTTTCACCTACGGGCTGGATAGATCCGGCGAGACGCAAGCTCGGTTGGCGGAATTGGGAGTCCGGTTCGAGGATGCGTTGTCGGCGATCATGGGACCGCTGCCGGCAGGGGTCGTCATCGCGCGGCACGTCATCTATGCGCGCCACGCCTCGTCAGCGCTCGATGCAGAGGCGACCGAAGCGCATCTTGAAGCTACGGCTGGGATGATCGGCACGGCAGCGGCGATCCGGCGAGTCCCGCGGCATGAACTGAGAGCGCTCTTTTCGGACCAGATCACGGCCGCCTGGGAAGTGCCCGAGACCACGATCGAACCGACGGTGCTCGGCGAGGCGATCATCGCGCGCCTCAAGCGCCAGGCGAATGTCGACGTTGTAACGAATGCCGATATTGCCGAGCTCGGCCAGGACGGAACGGTACGGGATGCAGGCCGTCAAAGATTCGGACAATTCGACAGGGTCCTCAACTGCGCCTGGGACGGCCTGGCACGGCTCGATGGCGGCGGCGCGGGCTTCTGCCTGCGCGGCAAGACCGGC